>Ga0210057_1005101_pt1 | contig 17054 bp, 17 predicted proteins | sample CryGeyCG2114_010_2_FD_183968 | JGI IMG/M metagenome (GOLD analysis project Ga0210057, IMG submission 183968) | Groundwater microbial communities from aquifer - Crystal Geyser CG10_big_fil_rev_8/21/14_0.10 (SPAdes) (version 2) | ecosystem: Environmental > Aquatic > Deep subsurface > Groundwater ...
CATCCGCTTTTTTATTTGAAAGCCGACGTAAGCCCGGGCCTGATTATTTTTAGCATTACATTCTCTTTTTTAATTGGCTGTGTTTCCGGATATTTTCCGGCAAGGTCTGCCGCCAAGTTAAAACCAGTTGACGCTTTGCGTTATGAATAGTAAAATTAAGTAATATAAAAATATGTTTAAAAAATTTAACAAAGAATTAGGGCAGGTTTCAAAGTTGCTTTTAGTTTTGGCAGTAATTGTGCTGGCTGCAATTGTAATTACTTATTTGGTTATGAGAGCCGCTACAGCTCCTCCGCCTCCTCCGGTTGATAATACAACAATTCCACAGCCGGTTTATGAGCAGACATTAGGAGATATAAAATTTATATTTATGCAAGCCAGAGATTTGGGAAGCATTTTAAAGGGCTCTCAAAGCAGAAATCCAAACTGGCAGAAAGATTTGTCCACGCCGGAAAGATTTATTAAAATAACAGTCGGGGCGCAGAATAAAGGGCTGGTAAATATAAAAGAGCAGGTATGGGATATTGGAAATATTGTTGATTCGGAAGGAAGAAATTTTACGCCTTTGCAATACAATATTGATTCGTGGCTTCCGGACCCCAATTTATGCGGAGTTTTGCTAAAGCCGGAATTTGAGCCGGCCCAATGTATAAAAATATACGAGGTTTCTAAAGTTTCAAAAGGTTTAAAAATTCAGGTTATTGCCAACAGAAAAGTCGGCAATGAATATCCTTCTGATAAAAAAGATACGGCGCTAATAGATTTAGTAGTCACCCAATAAAAAATATGGACCAAGATAAAATAAAAGGGCCAGAGCGGGAAATTTCAGCTTCAGAACAAAAAGTCCAGCTTCCCGGAGAAAAAAAAGAAAACTTTGCAGAAAATAAAGAAATTCCTTTGGCGGAATTGGAAATGATTAGAGAAGAATTGAGAAGAGAAATAGAATTTATGGACCAGGATCCAAAATTGAAAAAAGAAGCTGAAGACAAAGCAAAAAAAATCGGATCTTTGGCTATAGACGAAATAATGGCGCATTTATTGGAAACTGCAGAGATAAAAAACTTGGCTTTTGCGGTAGGAGTCGCAAAAAAAATGAACGATCCTTATATTTTAGATACTTTTCACGATTTATTAGCAAGAGAAGGTTATTACAAAAAATTTAAAAAATAATTTTTTAAATGGCGCTTATAGTTTCTGGCTTAATTTTAGTTTTTCTGTTAATTTTGCTGGGTTTTGTTTTAGCTGTTAATGCCGAAGTAAAAGAAAAAGCATCAATTTTTGGCGGTTTAGATACCGTTCTTTTTATTGTATTAATGCCAAAAAACGAAGCAAAAAAGGAAGGCGAAATGCAAAAAGAAGAAAAACAGACAATAGCCCAAATGGAGCAGGTTCTGGCAAATTTTTTATATTTAAAAAAGCCAAAAATGTTCCAAGGGCCGCCCTCGGTAGCGCTCGAAATAGCTTCGCAAATTGGAAGCTCTGATATTTCTTTTTATGTTTCTGTGCCGAAATATCTGGAAACCGCTTTTGAAAAGCATGTCCAGGGAGTTTATCCGCGGGCAATAGTGGAAAAGGTTCCCCAAGATTATACGGTTTTTGAACCGCAAGGCGCAACAGCCGGAGCATATTTGCGGTTAAGTGAAAATCCGCTTTTTCCAATAAGTACCTACCAAACATTAGAAAAAGACCCAATTTCAACTATAACAAATAATTTAAGTAAAATTTCAGCCAACGAGGGCGCAGCCGTGCAATTAATTATCAGACCGCTGTCAAAATTAAATTTGAGAAAAAAAGGCGAAAAAGCGCTTAAAAAAATAAGGGAAGGAAAACCCTTACGGCTTGCGGCATCGCAGGCGTTTCAGAATCCTGTAATGGAAATGGCAGAAGAGCTCATAAGTCCTCCGCCCATAAATTCGAATAAAAATCCGCAGTTAGATCAGTTTGGAAAAATGAAAGAGCAGGGAATTGACCAGAAAGGCTATGACGCCATTCAAAGTAAAATTCAAAAACAGCCGTTTGAGGCAAATATAAGATTGGTTGCTTCCTCGCAAACACAAGCAAGGGCAGAAGAAATTTTGAATCATTTAATTTCGGCTTTCAGCCAGTTTTCTTTATCTGCAATAAACAGTTTAGAGCCCAAAGAAGTTTTTAAAAAAGAATTAAAAAAATTAATTTACGATTACAGTTTCAGAAATTTTAATCAAAATCAGGCAAACATTTTAAATTTAGAAGAGCTGGTAAGCATTTATCATTTTCCAACGCATTATATTGAAACTCCGTATATTAAAGCGGCAAAATCGGGAACTGCCGTTCCGCCCTCAGATTTGCCGGAAAAAGGAGAAGTTTGCATTGGAAAAGTTGAATTTCGCGGAGAAGAAAAAAAGGTTTATTTTGCCTCGCGCGAAGACAGGCGAAGGCATTTTTATGTTATTGGGCAGACTGGCACAGGAAAATCAACTTTATTGCGTGAAATGATAAGGCAGGATATCCAGAACGGGGAAGGAGTTGCCGTAATTGACCCGCATGGCGAACTGATTGACCAGGTTTTAACATATGTTCCCAAAGAAAGAGTTGATGACGTTATTTTATTTGAGCCTTTTGACCTTGAAAGGCCATGCGGGCTTAATATGTTAGAGTATGATACTCCAGAGCAAAAAGATTTTGCGGTTCAGGAAATGATAGCAATTTTTTACAAATTATTTCCGCCCGAAATTATCGGACCAATGTTTGAACATTATATGCGAAACGCCATGCTGGCTTTAATGGCAGACAAAGAAAATCCGGGCACGCTGGTAGAAATTCCAAAAATGTTTACAGACCCTCAGTATTTGCAACAAAGATTGCAAAAAGTTACAGACCCGGTTGTGCGCAATTTTTGGTTAAAAGAATGGTCAGTAACAACAGGAAACACCAGGTCTGATATGCTGGGTTATGTTGTTTCAAAAGTTGGCCGTTTTATTGAAAACGAAATGATGCGAAATATTATCGGCCAGTCGCATTCCGGTTTTGACCTGGCAAAAGCAATGGATGAGAAAAAAATATTTTTAGCCAACTTGTCAAAAGGAATGACCGGAGAAGTAAACAGTTCGCTGCTCGGCTTGATATTGGTTTCAAAAATGCAAATGGCCGCCATGAAGCGCTCAAGAATTTCAGAAGAACAAAGAGCCGATTTTTATTTATATGTTGACGAGTTCCAAAATTTTACAACAGACAGCATTGCCACAATTCTTTCTGAAGCCAGAAAATACAAGCTAAATTTAATAATTGCCCATCAGTATGTTCCGCAATTAACAGACCAAATTAAAAATGCGGTTTTTGGAAATGTAGGCACAATTGGCGCTTACCGCGTGGGAGCTGAAGACGCTGAATTTTTGGAAAAACAGTTTGAGCCGGGATTTTCAAGATTTGATCTGGTGAATTTAGATAATTTTACTTTGATAACCAAAATGATGATTAACAACAAAACATCAACGCCGTTTAGGGTTGATGTTTTGCCGCCAACGCCGGGAAAGCCCGAAATTGTTGAAGCAATTAAAAAAATATCAAAATTAAAATACGGCAAGCCAAAATCAGTTGTGGAACAAGAAATAATTACACGCGCCTGACGTATTCTTCGGTTTCTGTGTTGACCTCAATTGTGTCGCCTTCTTCAACAAATAGGGGAACTTGAATTTCAGCGCCCGATTCTAATATCGCTAATTTTGTTCCGCCCTGCGCGCGGTCGCCCTTAACTCCGGGGGCAGATTCTTTTACTTTAATTTGCACCTTTATGGGCAGTTTAAAGTTAATTATTTTTTCGTCAAAAACAATTCCGGTAACAATCTCATTTGGCCGTAAAAATTTTGCTTGGTTTCCAATTTGGGATTCCGTGAAAAAAAATCTTTTTGCCGGATCGTTTATTTCGCAGAAAAAATATTGGCCCTTGCTTTGGTAAATAAATTTAATATCTTTTTTCTGCAAATTTGCTTCCTCAAAAACATCTCCTTGCTGGAAGTTTTTTTCATTAACTCTGCCGTCTAAAAGGTTTCTAATTTTGCTTTGAATAACCGGGCGCCTCTGAGCCATTTTCAAAAGCTGGGCCTCCAAAACCTCCCAGGGCTGTCCCTCAAAAATAAATTGGACTCCTTTTTTTAAATCTGTATGCGTCAGCATAGTTTTTATTCTATTATTCTCCACTCAATTTTTTCTTTTTTGTCTGCAAATTCCAGCCATTCGCCATCCTTAATTACAAACCATTTCTTTTTTGCTTCAGACCAAACCATCGGGTCGCCTTTGTAAAACGGTTTCTTTACAATTTCTTTTGGTTTTAATCTGTCCAATTCAAGCCACTTTTTAAAAACCGTTTCAATTGCATAATCTAATTTTCTGGTGTTTGCCCAGCTTGCCACTTTATCAATTGCTTCTTTTGCTTTCTCAACTGAACCCGCTAATTCCAGCAATTGTTTTGCCGGTTTTGTAAAGCGAGAATATATTATCTTTTTCTTTTTAGCATTTTCTTTCAATTCCTGCAACCCCAGGCCCTTAGACATAAAAAAGTGCGCAATGATATTTTGTATGGCAGTTTCTTCGTTTAATTCCTCAAATTCTTTTATCACGCCGTAGCCTTTGGCGGAGGCGGACACAATATATTCCTCAATTTTTTTGGCATTTTTTTCTCCAATGCCAAGCTCTCTTATTCCTTTTAATCCTTTTTCTTTATAAATTTCAGCAATATCAATTTTTAAATTGTCCAAAATATTTATGGCGTTTTTGTAAGCCCGTAATTTATAATTTAAAGCTTTATCTCCCTTTATTTCTAAAAGCTTTATGGTTTGCCCGAATATTTGCGATATTTCTTTATTCATATCTACGGCTTTAATTTTATGTTATTTTGTGATAATATTCAACAAAACATGGAAAAGCGGCATAGAATTTTTATAGCTATAAATTTGCCCGAAGATATAAAAAGGCAGCTGTTTTTGTATTCAGAAAAATGGCCCGAGTTGCCGGCAAAGTGGACGGCCAAAGATAATTTGCATATTACTTTAGAATTTTTGGGAGATCTAACCGATGTTGAAATTAGAGATGTTTGTTTGGTTGTAAAAGAAGTGGCCGGCAAGCACAAATCTTTTTCAATAAATTTAAATAAGATTTTATATGGTCCGCCAAAAAAAATGCCGCCAAAAATGGTTTGGATTGAAGGAGAAAAATCTGACGAACTTGCAGAATTAAAACAAGAGTTGCAAAAATATTTATTAGAAAAAATTAGCTACAGGCCGGAGGGAAGGGAATTCACGCCTCACATTACTTTAGCCAGAATTTCAGAATGGGAATTTAGAAAATTTGAGCCCGAAGAACGGCCGGAAGTAAATGAAGACATTGATTTTGTAGTATCTGTGGAGTCAATTGAAGTTATGGAATCAGAATTAAAACGCGGGGGTCCGGTTTATACAATTTTAGAATCACACGCATTAGGTGAATAAAATTTTCAGATATTAAAAATTGGCAAAAAATATAGAAATATATATAGAAATATACAAAATACAAAAATGATTTGTCCGTTATTTCTCACGATCGTGAGAAATGTGGTATAATTAAAAATATAATAAAATATCAAAAATAATAATGAAAATTACAATTACAGATAAATTTCTTTGGGATGTTTATAATTTTCTTGAAGAATCGGGCAATGATTTTAGTTTTGTATTTAGCGGTTACCCTTCAATGAAAAAATCCTTGCCGGGAGACAGTATTGCTAAAATTTATCGCAACGCAAAAAATAGAAGGAAATTTAATAAACTTATTCATTATGCAAAATCAAGAGGATATATAAAAGTAAAGAATCTAGAAAATAAAAAAGCAGTTATTTTAACAAAAGAGGGTATAGATAAGGCATTAAAGGCTAGTTTTAAACTTGAAAAAATGGTAAAACGCGAAGATGGAAAATGGGTTATGGTTATTTTTGATGTGCCAGAAAAGAATAGAAGGTCGCGCGACCTCTTGAGAAGTATTTTAAATAATTTAGGATTTAAGCTTTACCAAAAAAGCGTCTGGATTTCGCCTTATGATGTTTCTGAAAAACTTGAAAAAGCATTGCAAATATATGATTTAGATAGTTTTGTTAAAATTTTTATCATAGAAGAAGTTTAATAAGTTTAATAAGTTTAATATTTTTAATATAATTTGTCCTGTTTTACTCACGATCGTAGTAAAAATGGGATAATTTAAAGATAAAAAATAGTATAAAAAAAGAGTGGCATGCGCATTTGTCAAGGTTGAGAGAACGAGTAAAGTTTGATATTATAACATTATGAAAATACATTTAATTGGTATAGGCGGAATTGGGGTAAGCGCGCTGGCGCAGTATTATTTGGAAAAAGGACACGAAATATCGGGGTCAGATTTGGTTGCATCAGAAATCACGGATTTTATGATAAAAAAAGGCGCGAAGATTGTAATCGGGCAATCTGCAGAAAATATAAAACAGGATTTTGATCTGGTAGTTTACAGTCCGGCGGTAAAGCCGGATAATGCTGAATTTAAAAAAGCAAAAGAGTTTGGAATAAAAATGCAAAGCTATCCCGAGGCCCTTGGTGAGCTTACAAAACAATATTATACAATTGCAGTTGCCGGAGCCCACGGAAAAAGCACAACAACCGCAATGATTGGTTTGATTTTAACAAAAGCAGGGCTTGACCCAACAGTTATTGTTGGAACAAAAGTAAAAGAATTTGGAAATTCTAATTTTCGTGCAGGAAACTCAAAATATTTGGTAATAGAGGCTTGTGAATATGACGGCTCGTTTTTGAATTATTTTCCAAAAATAATTGTGGTAACAAATATAGATAAAGAGCATTTAGATTATTTTAAAACTTTTGCCAATGTTAAAAAAGCGTTTAAGAATTTTATGGCAAAACTCCCGCAAGACGGGTTTTTAGTATTTAACAAGACTAAAAAATATCCGCTAACGGATGTTAAAAAAATAAAAAGTATTTTAAAAGTGCCCGGAATGCACAATGTTTTTAATGCGCTTGATGCTTTGCAGGTCGCAAGAATTTTGAAAATTAAAGACGAAATTATTTTTAGCGCGCTTTCAGAATTTACCGGAACATGGCGTCGTTTTGAAGAACGGGAAGTTCAAATTTTAAATTTTAAATTTCAAATTATTAGTGACTATGCCCATCATCCAAATGAAATCAAAGCGACTCTAAAAACTGCCCGTGAAAAATATCCAAAGAGTAAAATATTTTGCGTTTTTCAGCCACATCAGCGCCAAAGAACTCATTATTTGTTTAGCGACTTTGTAAAAGTTTTTAAAAATGTAAAAATAAATAACATTATTATAACAGATATTTATGATGTTGCAGGCCGAGAAACAAAAAAAATCAGCGAAGAGGTGAGTTCTGAAAAATTGGTAAAAAAAATTAACAAGAAAAACGTCGCATATATGCCGATAGATGGCCTGGAAAAGTTTATAAAAAAAAATATAAAACAGGGCGATGTTTTAATAATAATGGGAGCTGGCGATATTTATAAATTGGCAGATAAATTTTAATAAAAAAGAGCCTGCTCCCAGGGGATGGTGAGGCTCTTGATTGATGAGATTGGAGCGGAAATCAGCCACCGTTAAGGCGCGATGCTCGCTTTTTTTGATTCTGGCTTCTTCGCCGCTGCTGGCCGTGCGCGCTGAGCGCAGTGCCGCCTTCCACAAGCGTTCCTTCTTGTCCTACGGCCTTAAGTTTTCGGCGGGTGTTGAAAAGCCCGACCGGAAGTTCGGCAAGACTAGGGGTTTTGTGGCGCCATGATCCATTATCTGTCTCTGACATGACTTGTCCTTTCCGTGTCTTTCCGTGTCATTTTCAGAATGGCTGCCCCATTTCGCTTATGGCCTGTTTTTTCCTCCTTTCTTAAAGCAGGTTTTCAAGTTACAGTTAATGCTTAATGATATCATTTTTATGCGCTGTTGTCAATATGTGAATATGGGATTTTATTTTTTTGTTTAAAATGCTATTATTTAATAACCATAAAAAACATGACAGACACAAATTCGCAAAAAATAGAAGAAATTTTAACAAGGGGAGTAGAGGAAATAATAGAAAAAGACAGCATTATTAAAAAATTACAATCTGGAAAACAGTTGAGGATTAAATTTGGCATAGATCCAACTGGTCCTAAAATACACATAGGCAGAGCTTTTCAGTTTTGGAAATTAAGAGATTTCCAAGATTTGGGGCATAAAATTGTTTTAATTATTGGAGATTTTACCGCGCAAATTGGAGACGCTTCGGATAAGCAGGCGATGAGAAAAGTTTTAACTGAAAAAGAAATAAAAAAAAATCTGAAAAATTATTTGAGCCAAATCAGCAAAATACTGGATATTAAAAAAGTTGAAGTGCGATACAACAGCGAATGGTTTAAAAAAATGAAAATAAAAGATTTTGTGGCTTTGCAAATGATTTTTACGGCACAGCAAACAATTCAAAGGAGAAATTTTAAAGAGAGATGGGATGAAGGAAAGCCAATTGGTTTGCACGAATTGGATTACCCGTTGTTTCAGGGATATGACTCTGTGGCAATAAAATCAGATGTTGAAATTGGCGGGTCAGACCAGCTTTTTAATCTGCAAGCCGGTAGAGAAATTCAAAAATTTTTTAAACAAAATCCGCAAGACATTATGACATCTAAAATGCTCAATGGATTAGACGGCAGGAAAATGTCTACCAGCTGGGGCAATATAATAACAATTGTCGACGAACCTGGCAATATGTTTGGAAAAGTAATGTCTATGAAGGATGAATTAATCGACGAATATTTTGAATTAACTACTCGGCTTTCTGAGTCCGAGATTTCGGATATAAAAAAATCTTCTGATAATCCGCGCAATATAAAGGCAGAATTGGCAAAAGAAATTGTGAAAATTTACCATGGAGAAAAAGAAGCGCAAAAAGCTGAAGAGGAATTTAATAAAATTTTTAGAGATAAGGAATTGCCCGGCGACATGCCGGTTTTTAGCACCGATAAAAAAACATATCCAATTTTAGATTTATTGTGCGACACAAAATTAGCGCCCTCAAAGAGCGAAGCAAGGCGCCTGGTGGAAGGGAACGCGGTTGAGGTTATAAATGGAGGAATAAAAACAAAAACTACTGACTGGAAAAAAGAAATTAATTTAGAAAACGAAATGGTTGTAAAAGTCGGCGTTCGGAGGTTCGTTAAAATATCACTACGCTATTCTACGAAATAAAAATCAAATACTAAAACTAATCTCGAACTAATGTGGTTGTTCCAAAGTTCTTGAGAACTTTGGAACAACCGTAACGAAAAAGGTGTTATAATGAAAAAATGAAAAGAAGCTATTATCAATTGGAAAGAATAGTTAAAGGCGTGGCAAATCATCGGCGGATTGAGATTTTGGAATTGCTAAAAACTAATCCAGAATTATCTTTGAATAATATTTCAGAAGAGTTAGGTGTTAATTTTAAAACTTTGTCTGAGCACATAAAAAGATTGGCGGCCGCAGGGTTTGTTTTAAAAAGATATGAGGGTCATAATGTCCGCCATAAAGTAACTAACAGAGGATTGACTATTCTTAAGTTCTTGAGAACTTTGGAATAAAAATAGTGAAATAATTTAAATGAAATAATATGCAAAAAGAAAAAGGAATTTCAACGTTAATTGGTATTATAATAATAATTGCTGTGGCAGTTGTCGCCTTTGGCGGAGTTTTTGGCTATCAATATTTAATTCAGCAAAAAGGGGAGCCAGCCATAATAGAAAGTAATCAAAATATTGTTGGTAATGACAGAGATGCTCATGGATGCATTGGGTCGGCCGGATACACATGGTGCGAAGTAAAACAAAAATGCCTACGCACATGGGAAGAAGCATGCGTAGTTGACCAAATTGCCGGTTGGAAAACATACAGGAATGATGAATATGGTTTTGAGTATCCAATTAGCGGAAATGTAAAAACTGGCTATGATTGGGCTCCTGAATTCTGGCCACCACAAGTTATCATTTTCCCAATTAATGAAGATATTGTCCGCGCATGTCCAATATCAAACGGAGGTTATTACAACCAACTTGCGTCAAGCAGGAAATTTGTGGAAATTGATGGATTTGGTAATCCCGTTACTTTGTACAAATTATCATATAACGGAACAAAATCTGGATCGCTTCGTTATTGCTATGTTGTTAAAAGCACAAGAACGGAAAATTATATTGTATATTTTGAATTCACATCAACTACCGACGTCGACCATAATTTAGAGAAAGATGTGGATGCGTTAACTCAAAAAATTATTTCTACTTTTAAATTTACGAAATAATAATTTATAAAAATTATGCCGAGATTTTTAGTTAATCAAACAGCAAAACATATTGGAGAAAGGGTTAGGGTTTGCGGGTGGGTGAATGTGAGAAGAGCCCACGGGAAAATTTTGTTTATTGACTTGCGCGATAGAAGCGGAATTTTGCAGGTGGTTTTTACGCCTTCAAATAAAGAAGTTTATGATTTGGCTGAAACATTAAGGCCCGAATGGGTTGTTGAAATTACAGGCCAAATTGTAAAAAGGCCAGAAAAAATGGTCAACCCAAAAATTGAAACCGGGCAGGTTGAAATGTCAGCAGAGAGCTTAAAAATTTTATCAAAAGCCGAAACTTTGCCGTTTTCAATTGAGGGCGACGGAATGGACATAAACGAAGAAATAAGAATGAAATACAGGTATTTAGATTTAAGGCGGGAAAGAATGAAAAATAATCTTATTGCGCGACATAAGGCAATAAAATTTATCAGAGATTTTTTAGACAAAGAAGATTTTGTTGAAATTGAAACTCCAATGCTGACAAAATCGACGCCCGAGGGCTCAAGAGATTTTATTGTGCCTTCAAGATTGGAGCCGGGAAAATTTTATGCTCTTCCGCAGTCTCCCCAGCAATACAAACAACTTTTGCAGGTTGCCGGTTTCGAAAAATATTTTCAGATTGCGCGCTGTTTGCGTGACGAGGATTTGCGGGGAAACAGGCAATTTGAACACACCCAGCTGGATTTAGAAATGAGTTTTGTTGAACAGGAAGATGTTATAAATTTAATAGAGAGATTATTAATAATTTTGGTTAAAAATTTATTTCCGCAAAAGAAAATTCAGGAAATTCCGTTTCCCAGAATTACATATAAAGATGCAATAAAAAAATATAATTCAGACAAGCCTGATATTAGAAACGACAAAAATGAAAAAGACCTTCTGGCATTTTGCTGGGTTGTTGATTTTCCGTTTTTTGAAAAAGACGACGAAGGCAAGTGGACTTTTACACATAATCCGTTTTCTGCCCCCAAACCAGAATTTATGCAGGACTTATTAGACGGAAAAAATATTGGAGACATTTTAACAACGCAATATGACATTGTTTTAAACGGCCTGGAAGCCGGAGGCGGAAGCATTAGAAACCACACGCCCAAAGCCCTTGAAAAAGTTTTTGAAATAATGGGATATAAAAAAGATGAAATTAAAGAAAAGTTCGGCCACATGCTGGAAGCTTTCTCTTTTGGCGCTCCTCCGCATGGAGGGATTGCCTTGGGTTTAGACCGGGATTTATCAATTTTGCAGAACGAGCCCGATATCAGAGAAGTAATTGCTTTTCCAAAAAGCGGAGACGGCAGAGATTTAATGATGCGCACTCCCAGCGAAGTTAGCAAAAAACAGCTGGAAGAATTGAGCATAAAAACAAATGTTAAGAAAAAAAAGAAAAAATGAATTTTAAACGTTTAGCTCAGGGATTTTTTTTATCTTTTGTCTTTATTTTTGCTATAGGATTTTTTTGGTGGGGGATGCAGTGGTTTTCAAACAGTTTAGACAGTTTTTTTCAGCTTAAATTGGGCCAGGTCCAGAATAAAAATATTGCAAGTTTATCTGACAGTATTAAAATAGAATTTCCCTACAAAGACAAAACCGTTCCTGAAATCAACCCAGACGTAGAATCTGCCATATCAATACAAATTGATTATGTAAACCCGGAGAAAATTCTTTTAAAAAAGAACGAGGAAGAAAAAATGCCAATTGCCAGCCTTACCAAATTAATGACAGCAATTGTTGTCTTAGAAAATTTTGATCTTTTTAAAAATGTACAGATAAGCAAGACTGCAGAAAAACAGGACGACAGAAGGCTGTTAAAAGCTGGCGATTCATTTTCAGCAGAAGATCTTTTATATGACATGCTTATTGAGTCAAATAACAGCGCAGCCTACGCTTTTTTTGAAGCCATTGGCCCGGATAAATTTATAAAATTGATGAATTTAAGGGCAAATGAAATTGGCCTGAAAAATACTTATTTTTCCAGCGCAACGGGTTTGGCGCTGACAAATTATTCAACAGCAAAGGACTTGGCAGATTTTGCAAAATATATTTTTAATAATGATAATTTAATAATAGAAATTGCGTCAACTCCTGAATTTGACCTTTATAATTCAAAAGGGGTTTTTCATCATAAGGCTTATAATTTAAATGAGCTTTTAAAAGATCCGGAACTTAAAGACAGGATTATTGCAGGCAAAACAGGGCAGACAAAAGATGCCGGAGAATGTTTGCTTTTAATACTGAAGGCGCCAGATGACAGGGGATATTTGATAAATGTAATTTTAAACGCAAAAGACAGGTTTGTTGAAATGAAAAAAATAATAGATTGGGAAGACAAAGCTTATATATGGAAATAAACCCCGTTAGAAATTTTGCGGGGATAAGTTTATAAAGTTATAAAAAAATAAAATGATTTCTAACGGGGTAAAAAGAAATTTATTGGCGCTGGTTTTATTTATTTTTTTGGCAATTGCCGGAATTAGCGGATTTGTTTTGGCATATTCAAAAGAAACTGATTTGACAAATCAGGCAGTTGAACCGGTGTTCGAACCAGTTTTGCAGCCAGTGTTTGACCCAGCCATTTTAAATTGGGAAAAAGTTTCTTCTGCAATTCCGTGGGAAGCCCGCGATTCGCAGGCAGTTGTTGTTTCTGAAGATAAAATATGGCTTACCGGCGGAATGCAATTTGAAGAAAAAATTCTCAACGACATTTGGTATTCAGAAAATGGAAAAGATTGGTTTTTGGCAACGGCTTCAGCTCCCTGGGCTGCGCGGCAAGGGCATGGACTGGTTAGTTATAAAGATAAACTTTGGATTGCGGGCCGGCTTGATGTAAAAGCAGTTGGCGGAAAAAATGATGTCTGGTTTTCAACTTTTTAAATTTTAAATATAATGACAAATTTAACTTTCAGTGTTATCAAAATTATGGGGTTGGCCGCAGCATCTTCGGCTATTGCGCTTTTGTGGTCTCCGCTGCTTACAAATTTTTTGTATAAACACAAGCTTTGGAAAAAAACAGCAAGGCAAAAAGCAATCAGCGGGGAAGATGCGGTTGTTTTCAATAATTTGCATAAAGAAAAAGAAATCGGGACTCCGCGCATGGGAGGGCTTTTAATTTGGGTTACTGTTATTTTTATAATTTTTATATTTTTTATTTTATCTTTTATTTTTCCAAATACGCGGCTGGCCGAATTTAATTTTTTATCTAGGTCGCAAACATGGCTTCCTATTTTTACTTTGGTCGTGGCCGGGGTGATTGGGTTAGCAGATGATATTTTAGTTGTTTCGTCTTTGGGAAAATATATTGGCGGTGGGATATCTTTCAAAAAAAGGCTTTTGATGGTGGCAATTTTAGGATTTATTGGAAGCATCTGGTTTTATCAAAAACTTGGCTGGGATTTAGTTTATGTTCCTTTTTTGGGAGATATTTCTTTTGGAATTTGGTATATTCCTTTTTTTATAATAGTTATGGTTGCCTGCTGGTCTGGCGGAATAATTGACGGCTTAGACGGGCTTTCGGGCGGAACTTTCGCATCAATTTTTGGCGCGTTTACAATTATAGCTTTTTCTCAGGGAAAAATTGACTTGGCTGCATTTTGCGCGGTAATTTCGGGAACTCTTTTTACATTTTTATGGTTTAACATTCCGCCCGCCCGTTTTTTTATGGGCGAAACCGGCGCGCTGGCGCTTACAACGCTTTTGTGCGTCGTTGCATTTTTAACTGATTCTGTTTATGTTCTGCCAATAATTGCCGGGCTTTTGGTAATTGAAGTTGCGTCTGTAATAATCCAGCTTTTATCAAAAAAATTCAGAAAGAAAAAAATATTTCTTTCAACGCCAATTCATCATCATTTTGAAGCTTTGGGCTGGCCTGCCTATAAAGTTACAATGCGTTTTTGGATTATTGGCATTGTACTGGCAATTATTGGCGTCGCGATCCGCTTACTGAGGTAGCCGCGATTTTTTTGACAGGGCATATCTAATGTGTTAGGGTTAGACATATGAAAATTGCAAACAAATTAAAATTATTTCTTTTAGTCGCTTTATTTGCCTTGTCTGTTGCGGGCTTCGCTAATGCCTGCGCGTCCTGCTCGGGAAATAATTATTATTCAAATTGCACTTATCATGCGTATAAAGACTGCGTAGGAAATTCTGTTTACTGGTTCAACTCCTGCGGCAATTTGCAAGACTTGGTTCAAGTATGTTCCGGCTCAAACCAAATTTGTAAATATGGAGAATGCATTTTTTACTACATTCCGGCTCCAACTCCAAAACCAACACCGAAACCAACACCACCACCAACGCCAACGCCAGTACCTCAGCCGGCCGTTGTAAATTTAACGGTTACATTTTTTAGCAAAAAAGATGCTAATGCAGTTGCCTGGGACAAGACAACGCAAATTGGCCCCAATGCAAACATTTACTTTTTGGCAGTTATACAAAATAATTCAAATGCGCCGGCTGACAATGTTATCATTTCAGCAAATATTCCGGCAGAGGTCAATTTATTTGGCAATTTAAAAATAGACGATATTGCCGTCAATGGAGACATAGTTTCTGGAATTAATGTAAGTTCTATTCCTGCTAACGGTTCAAAAGCAATAACTTTTGAAGGAAAAACCCAGGCGTTTACAACAACCGGCGACAAGCAGGCAGCAATAAATATTTCTGCTAACGGATCCAACCAGACAGACAAACTCACAATAAATTTTAATCCAACAAACCAGCTGGCAGCAGTTTCTTCGCCATCGGCAGGATCTGGATTTATTGAATTTTTAAAGCGCTGGTATTTGTGGATTTTAGTGGCAGTTGTCATGATATTTTTGTTTATAGTCATATTCAGACGCCTTTCTTCAAATGTTTAGCCATTTGATTTCACGCCATTTTTTTGGTATACTAAAATAACAATTTATGCAACAAAAAGCTACTGTTTTTGAATTTGTTTCATATATATTTGAACCCGAAAAAAAGCGGATTTTTTTTAATTATAAAACAGAATTTAAAAATTTAAAGCCAATCTTATTCACCGAAATGATTGAATTGCAGGATTCGCCAAATTTTGAAGACTTGCCAAAAGGGCTCTTAAAAAAATTATTCGAAGACCTACATTTAGTTATCGGAATTAGTTATTATAAATTGCATTGTGCGACTATTGTGCGGCATAAATATGCGCTCGCAAAAGATGAGGCAAATTTTTGGAACACCGTTTACAAAAAAGGTTTGGGCGAGTTTTTTTACAAGAATAATTTTGACCAGAAAATTTTTCCAAAATTTTCATTTGATAAAAAAATAAGGCCAAATAATTTCAGAATCCCGTTAAATAATAAATTTTTCGTTGCGGTTTCCGGAGGAAAAGATTCTATTGTTTCCGCCGAGCTTTTAAAAGAGCGGGGAATCAATGCAATTGCTGTTTTCATTGAAAATCAAAAAAAATCTTTGTTGGTTGATAAAGTCATAAAAATAACGGATTTAGATTCGCTAAAAATAAAGCGCTATTTAGATTGGAAAATTTTTGATAAAAACGCAGGATTTTTACAAGGCCACATTCCGATTTCTGCAATATACGCCTTTTTATCTATTTTATGTTGCGTTTTGTATAAAAGAACATATTTTGTAATGTCTAATGAACATAGCAGTAATTTTGGAAATATAAAATATAAAGGAGAAACCATAAACCATCAGTGGTCAAAATCAATTGAATTTGAAAATATTTTTCAAAATTATGTTAAAAATTTTATAACTCCGGATGTTTATTATTTTTCTTTGCTTAGGCCATTTTATGAAATAAGAATAGCAGAATTATTTTGTAAATATAAAAAATATTTTCCATATTTTTCAAGTTGCAATAAAAATTTTAAAATTGAAGAAACTCAAAATAAATTATGGTGCGGAGAGTGCCCAAAATGCGCCTTTGTATTTTTATTACTTTCCCCATTTTTGTCGAAGCAAAAGCTTTTAGACATATTTGGAAAAAATATTTTTGAGGATAAAAAACTCTTGCCGTTGTTTAAAGATATTTTAGGTTTTGGGAAATTAAAACCCTTTGATTGCGTAGGCACTTTTGACGAATCAAAAGCAGCCTTATATATGGCACGAGAAAAATTTGATGATTCGCTGGTTGTAAGGGAATTTTTAGCGAAAATTAAAAACCCCGAAAATTTAGTTAAAAAAATTTTAAAAACTCAGACATCAAATGTCCCAGATTATTTGAAGTTTTTAGGAATGAAAAATGTCGCTGTTCTAGGTTTTGGAAAAGAGGGCGAAGCAACAAAAGAATATTTAAATACTAATTTTCCAGAACTAAGAGTTGATATTTTAGACCAAAAATTTAATAATGACTATCTAAAAAATCAAGTAAATTATGATATTCTGGTAAAAACTCCGGGCATTCCAAAGGATAAAATTAAAGTTCCATATACAACTGCCACAAATATGTTTTTTTCAGAAGTTAAAACGCAAGGAAACAAAATTATTGGGGTCACCGGAAGTAAAGGAAAAAGCACGACTGCATCGTTAATTTATCATATGCTCAAAGAAGCAGAAAAAAATGTTTTTTTGCTTGGTAATATTGGGACACCAATGTTATTAGTTTTATCGCAAGACATAAAAAGCGATGCAATTTTTGTTGTGGAACTTTCAAGTTATCAGTTAGACGATATTAAATTCTCACCTAACATTGCAGTTTTAACAAATTTATTCCCAGAGCATATGGATTATCACCAA
>Ga0210057_1005102_pt1 | contig 17047 bp, 16 predicted proteins | sample CryGeyCG2114_010_2_FD_183968 | JGI IMG/M metagenome (GOLD analysis project Ga0210057, IMG submission 183968) | Groundwater microbial communities from aquifer - Crystal Geyser CG10_big_fil_rev_8/21/14_0.10 (SPAdes) (version 2) | ecosystem: Environmental > Aquatic > Deep subsurface > Groundwater ...
TTCATACAATTGGTTACAATCTTTTTTTAAGAAAAAATTACCCGTCCCCCAAAAATTGGGAGAGCTCTTAACGATGCATTTTGCCGAGGTGGAAGAAGTAAAAAGGGCACAGGGTGATTTTGCTTTGAATATCGACGTCAGGCCGAACAGGGCCGGAGATTGTTTTTCTCATTTGGGTATCGTTCGTGAAATTGCCGCCATCTTAAAATTGAAAACCGAGCTTCCGTTCACGGAAGCGAAGGTGAAGAAGAGGACGGAGTCCTCTTCGCCCGCAAAAGATTTTATTCAGGTGGAGGTAAAAGATAAAAATGCCTGTCCGCGTTACAGTGCAAGAGTTGTTAATTTCATCAAAGTCGGCCCTTCTCCCAAATGGTTGAGAGACAGATTAAGCGTTTGCGGGCTGAGGCCGATAAATAATATTGTTGACATAGCCAATTACGTCATGCTGGAAACCGGCCAGCCTCTGCATGCTTTTGACGGGGAAAAAATGAAAGGGGGAAAAATCATTGTCAGATATGCAAAATACAGAGAGAAAATTGTCACTTTGGACGAGCAAAGATTCGACCTGGATTCCGATATCTTGGTGATCGCCGATGCCGAAAAACCCGTAGCCATAGCCGGCATAAAAGGGGGCAAACTTCCCGAAATAGATAAAAAAACAAAGACGGTGATAATCGAGTCCGCCAATTTCAATTCTCAGATTATCCGCCAGGGTTCAAAGAAATTAAATTTGAAAACAGACGCTTCTTTAAGATTTGAACACGGAATTGACCCTAATTTAACAGAGCCAGCTCTGGACAGGGCCGCAAGTTTGATTCAAAAAGTTGCCGGCGGGAAAATTGCCCGGGGGCTGGTTGACATTTATCCCAAGAAAGTTTTTCCCAAAATAATCAGACTGAATTTGGATTACGTTGAAAGTTTGCTGGGAATTAAAATACCGGAAAAAGAAATCAGGGATATTTTGGAAAGTTTGGATTTCAAAATTAAAAACCGAGTCCCGCCACAGCGGGACGAGGGGGAAGAAGAGGCCGAAGTCCTCTTCGCCCACAAAAAGTCAAAAATTTTAGACGTTGGAGTCCCTACCCGCAGGCTCGACGTTTCTTTGCCGGAAGATTTGATCGAGGAAGTTGGTAGAATCTATGGGTATGATAAAATTGAAGCTGTTTTTCCGACATCTTCCCTGGTTCCTTCCAAAAGAAATTTGGATGTTTTCTGGAAGGACGTTGCGAAAGATATTTTGAAAGAAGCCGGTTTCACCGAAGTTTACAATTATTCTTTTTTCGGCGAAAGGGAGGCAAAATCATTCGGATACAAAGAAGGGGAGTTGATCGAAGTGAATAATCCCCTGAGCCAAGAGCAAAAAAATTTAAGGACAAGCTTGATTCCGAATTTGCTGAAAAATGTCGAGAAAAATTTTAAACGCACGAAAGAGATCAGTATTTTTGAACTGGGGAAAATCTTCAAAAACCAGAAAACGGAAGGAGAGAAAAATATGTTATCGGGAGTTCTTCTGGGGGACATGTTCTTCCGGGCAAAGGGCGTCATTGATTCCCTGCTGAATAAATTGGGAATAAGCGATGTTTGGTACGATGAATACAAGCCCACGCCGGAAGACAGCAAGTTGTCAATTTGGCATCCTCAGAAATGCGCCGAAATAAAAACCGACGGCAAAGAGATCGGGTTTTTAGGAGAAGTTTCTCCGCGAATCATCAATAATTTTGATATTCAAGGGAAAGTTGTTTTATTCGATATCGATTTTGAAAAATTATCCGAATTGGCCTCCGAAGAACACGAATACAGGCCGATTTCCAGGTTTCCTTCAGCCGTAAGAGACATCGCCGTTCTGGTGCCCAGATTTATCAAGGTTGAAGAAGTTTTAAATAAAATTTACGATTCAGGCGGCGATTTGATCAGAGACGTCGACCTGTTCGATATTTACGAAGGAGAAGAACTGCCGCAGGGTAAAAAGAATCTGGCTTTCCATATAATTTTTCAGTCAAAAACCGGAACTCTCTCTTCGGAAGAAATAGACGGAATCCAGAACAAAATAATAAAAATTTTGGAATTAATGCCGGAATGGCAGGTAAGAAAATAAAATGGTTAAAAAAACTAAAATAAAAAGCGAAAAACCCGAATCGGATTATACGGCTAAAGACATTCTTGTTTTGGAAGGATTGGAACCCGTCAGGAAACGCCCGGGAATGTACATCGGTTCCACGGGTCCCGAAGGCCTGCATCATTTGGTTTGGGAATGCGTTGACAACAGCATAGACGAGGCGATGGCCGGCTACGCTAAAAACATAGACGTTGTTCTTATGTCCGGGAATAAAGTGAAAACCGTGGATGACGGGAGAGGCATTCCGGTTGAAAAACATCCCCAAACGAAAAAATCGGCGCTGGAAACGGTAATGACGACTTTGCACAAGGGAGCCAAATTCGGAAGCAAAGCTTATAAAATATCAGGCGGTCTTCACGGCGTGGGAGTTGCGGTGGTTTGCGCTCTTTCGATATGGACAAGGGCGGAAGTGTGTAGGCAAGGCCAAAAATTCTTTCAGGAATATTCCAAAGGAAAAGTGAAAACAAAGGTGACAAAATTCGGCGCCTGCAAACAGACGGGGACTACGATTATTTTTGAACCGGATCCCGAAATTTTCGGTGAAATTAAATTCGACGTAAAGAAAATTTTGACTCATTTGCGCCAGCAAGCGTATCTGACCAAGGGAATAAAAATCAATTTTGTCGACGAGAGAGAAAAACCGGCGCAATCTCACGCTTTTTATTTTGAAGGAGGGTTGGCCTCTTACGTAAAATACTTAACTCAGGGGGTAGTAAAAAGGCATCCCAATATTTTTTACGGTTCGGGAGAAAAAGAAGGAATATTGGTGGAAGCCGCTTTCCAGTATACCGACGAATACGAATGCTATGAAGAAGGATTTGCCAACAATATTCATACCGGAGAGGGGGGCACCCATTTGACCGGCTTTCGAACCGCCATTACCAGGACTTTCAACGATTACGCTAAAAAGAACGGCCTCTTAAAAGAAGATGAGGAAAATCTGGGCGGTGAAGACATGAGAGAGGGTTTTACCGGAGTAGTTTCGGTAAAATTAGCAGAACCCCAGTTTGAAGGCCAAACCAAAGCGAAGTTGGGCAATCCCGAAGTAAAACCGGCGGTGGAAGCGGTGGTTTCCGAAATCCTGGCTGATTTTCTTGAAAGAAACCCTCAGGATGCCAGAGCAATTATTGAAAAATGCATTCTATCTTCCAAGGCCAGAAAAGCGGCAAAAGTTGCCAGGGAAACCGTTTTGAGAAGAGGAATTTTGGAAGGATTGGCCCTGCCGGGCAAACTCGCCGATTGCACCACGAAAAAACCCGAAGAATCCGAGATTTATATTGTTGAAGGAGAATCGGCCGGAGGTTGCTTTGCGGGAGATACGAAAGTTGCTTTAGCCGATGGAAGAAATTTAAGCTTTAAAGAGTTAATCAAAGAAACCGAAGAAGGAAAAAGAAACTATTGTTATACCATCAAAAGCAATGGTTCAATTGGGATTGAATTGATTAAAAATCCCCGAAAAACAAAAAGCAAAGCAGACGTTATTAAAGTGATTTTAGACAATAAGGAAGAGATAATTTGCACTCCCGATCATAAATTTATGGTCAGAGATGGTTCTTATAAAAAAGCGCATAATCTTACCACAGAAGACTCGTTAATGCCGTTAAAACGTCAGCTTTCAAGAATGGGAAAAAGAATAACCATTAAAGGATATGAATTAATTTATGATCCAAAAGAGCAAAGATGGATTTTCACTCATCTTTTGGCCGATAAATATAATCTAATGCATGACAGTTATTCAGAGGAAGAGGGGAATACCCTTCATCACGTTGATTTTAATAAACTCAATAATAATCCAGAAAATATAATTAGAATGCCAAAAATGGATCATTTTTTCTATCATACAAAATTCCTTGAAAAAACAATTCACCGAGCCGATGTTAAAGAGAAAGTTAGAAAGATACACCAATCAAAAACCTATCGAGAAAAAATTAAAAAGATAATGACTACTCCAGAAATGAAGAAAATGTTAAGCGAGAGGGCAAAAAAACAATGGGAAGATGAAGAATATAAAAAATATATGCTTAGAAAATCCCTTGAATTTTATCAGAGAAATAAAAAACTTTTATACGAGAATCAGAAAAAATATTGGAGCAATTTGAAAAATAGAGAAAAATGGAGCGGACAAATAAAAGAGTATTTTGAGAGACATCCCGAAAAGAGGAAGGAACTTTCTGTCTTGGCTAAAAAACAGTGGCAAGATGAAGAACTTTTAAAGTGGCGGAGTCAAAAAACTAAAGAACAATGGACACCGGAATTTAGAATAGAAAGAAAAAAGACTTACAATAATACTTATCGAGAGAAAGCTCTAAAATTATTGAGAGAAATTTTTGAGGAATATGGGAAAATCGACAAAGAAAAATACAACCAAGAAAGGATGGATTTAAGGGATAGAAGCCTTTTAAGATATGAGACAATTCGCCAGCGATTTTTTAATAATAATGAAGAAAGACTAAAAGAAGCTATTTTAAATTACAACCATAAGATTAAAAAAATTATCGAGCTGAAAAAGAAAATAGATGTTTACGATTTAGAAGTTGAAGATACTCATAATTTCGCATTAGCTTCGGGGGTTTTTGTTCACAATAGTGGAAAGCAGGCCAGGAACAGGCAATTCCAGGCGATCTTGCCCTTGCGGGGCAAGATTCTGAATGTTGAAAGAACCCGCCTTGATAAAATTCTGGTTTCAAAAGAAATCAGATCTCTGATCATTGCCTTAGGTACCGCCATTGCCGAAGATTTTAATCTGGAAAAACTGAGATACCATCGCATCATTATAATGACCGATGCCGATGTCGACGGTTCGCATATCAGGACTCTGCTTTTGACTCTTTTTTACCGTTATTTTAAACCGATTATCGAAGCCGGGTACCTTTACATAGCTCAACCTCCTCTTTATCGGATCCAAGCGGGAAAACAAATAAATTACGCTTATGCCGAAGATGAAAAAAACAAAATTTTAAGTAAAATGGGAAAATCCGTTTCTGCCGATGCGAAGATAGCGGGCGTTTCGATTCAAAGATATAAGGGTTTGGGAGAAATGAATCCCGAACAGTTATGGGAAACTACCATGAATCCCGCAAACAGGATTTTATTGAGAGTAGACATCGAAAATGCCAGGGAAGCGGATAAAATTTTTGATATCCTGATGGGAGATGAAGTTTTGCCCCGAAAGAAATTTATCCAAGCTCACGCTAAAAACGTAAAAAACCTTGACATTTAGGGCTCTCCGAGTAATATGAAAGAAGAGCCCGGACGGGCTTTTTTAAAAACCGAGCTTCCGTAGGAAGCGAGGTGAAGAAGAGGGCGAAGCCCTCTTCGCCTACCGAGTCCCACAGTCATGAACATAACAACCATTCCAAATAAAATCGTTACTTTTCTGAAGGAAGTAAAACTCGAAATGAAGAAAGTCAACTGGCCGACCAGAGACGAAACCATAAAATACACTTTGCTTGTTATCGGAGTTTCGGTTGCCACGGCAATCTTTTTGGGCGGCATCGATTTTGGCTTTACCGCCCTGCTTAATAAACTCATATTCAAGTAAAATAATGCCGAAACAACAAACTGCTCAAGAAAGAAATTGGTATGTTTTGCATACTTATTCCGGATACGAAGATGCCGTAGCCAAAAGCCTTAAGCAAAGGATTGACAGTTTGAGCATGGAAGATAAAATTTTCAACGTCTTGGTGCCGAAAGAAAAAAAGATTAAAATAAAGAATGGCAAAAGGAAAACAGTGGAAGAAAAGATCTACCCTGGATATGTTTTGGTGGAAATGATTGTGACGGATGACAGCTGGTATGTGGTCAGAAATACTCCGAATGTAACCGGTTTTGTAGGGGCCGGCACCACTCCCGTTCCCGTTTCTTTGAAAGAAATAGAAAGTTTAAAGCAGAGAATAGGAGGGGAAGAGCCCCAATATAAAATTGAAGTTAAAGTCGGAGACCTGGTTAAGATTACCGACGGCCCTTTCAAAGATTTTGACGGCAAAGTGTCGGAGACCGACGAAGAAAGGGGAAAGGTAAAAATCCTGGTCAATATGTTCGGCAGAGACACGCCGGTGGAACTAGACTCTCTTCAGATAAAGAAAGTCTAGTTCTTAAAACCCTAAATCCGAAGCACGAAATCCTAAACAATATCAAATGATTAAAATTCAAAGCACAAAACAGTTTAGAAAATTACAATTTAAAATTTAGAATTTGTTTCGAATTTCGATATTCGAATTTCGAAATTTCAATAAAACTATGGCAAGAAAACCAAAAGCAATCATCAAACTTCAAATCCCGGCGGGAAAGGCCACTCCGGCTCCGCCCGTGGGACCCGCTTTGGCTCAGCACGGAGTCAATATCCCCGAATTTTGCCAGAAATTTAACGAGGTGACAAAACAAAAAATCGGTTTTATTCTTCCGATTGAAATTTATGTTTACGGAGACAGAACGTATACTTTTAAGGTAAAACAGCCGCCCGCTTCCGAGCTGTTGAAAAAAGCGGCGGGGATTGAGAAGGGTTCCGGAGAACCCAATAAGACCAAAGTCGCTAAAATCACAAGGGAGCAGCTGAAGAAAATCGCCGAACAAAAAATGCCGGATTTGAATACCGACAATATTGAAGCGGCAATGAAAATAATCGAAGGAACAGCCCGCAATATGGGAATAACAATAGAATAATAAAATGATTCTTTCCGACAAAGACATTAAAAAATATATCAAGGAAGGGAAAATCAAGGTCAGTCCCAAACCGAATTTTAAGGATCAATTGGGTCCCTGTTCTCTTGATTTGCATTTAGGAAACATTTTTAAGATCTTTAAACAATCGGATTATCCTTATCTGGATCTTAAAAGAAAGATTAATTTTGAAAAGTTTATGGAAGAGATACGAATAAAAGACGACGCGCCTTTTATTCTGCAGCCAAAAGCTTTTGTCTTGACTACGACAAAAGAAGAATTCTCTTTAAACAACGATATAGTAGCCAGGCTTGACGGCAGATCGTCTTTGGCCAGGATCGGAGTCGTAGTCCACTTGACCGCCGCCAGGTTTGATCCGGGTTGGCGGGGGAAGGCGGTGATGGAATTGGGGAACCTGGGCCCTATGCCCGTCGTCTTGTATGCCGGAGTGACCAGGATTTGCGCCTTAACTTTTGAAACTCTTTCCAGCTCCGTTGAAATTCCCTACCTGAAACAGAAAGACCACGCGTATGCCAAGCCGGAATCTCCCCGCGCCAGTAAATTAAACAAAGAGCTGAAGTAAATGTTATTAACCAAGAATCTCAAGGTAAAATTTTTAGGAATTACTCCTGTTTTGAAGGACAAGACAGGAGTTTTAAATCCCCAGCAAATTGCCGCATTTTCCGCCCTTTTGACTTTTAAAGGAAAATCGGTTAACGATTTAGTCAAAGAAACTCTCAAAAAGGGGCAAAAAGTTGAAGATAAAGTTAAGACTATTCTGCTGCGTTCTTCTTTAAGAGGCCACGCTTCGATCGCCACCACTCCGGTTATTTCCATCACTTACGAAGGGAGCAAATTTATAGATTGGGCCCTGACCGGGCTTTATTTTTCTTCTTCTCTGGTTTCTTCCGGGCGCCGGACGAATACCACGGAAAAAGACATAGTATATACCAAAGGAATTTACGGCAATAAAAAAGCGAGAGATATTTATCGGCGGGCTTCGGAAGAAAATATCAGACTGCATAATTATTTCCTGGCAAAGGGCATCAGCAAAGACGAGGCGCGCAAAATTTTACAGCAAGGCATATATGGAACAGGCATAATCCAGCTGCCCGTCGAATCGATTGTCGGGGTGAAAAGGGAATACGAAGCGGAAAAAGAATGGATGCCGGAAGAAATAGGCCTTCTGCTTAAGGAAATTGAAAAGAAGTCTAAAGATTTGGGCATAGACTTGCTTTTTGCCACGAGGGAAGCGGCGCCCCGGAACATTTATCCTTATCCCAATATTTTTAAAGACCCCGCGAAATCAAACCTCGTCAGGGAATTGGTGAAGAAAGAAAAACTGGCAAAGGGGGCGAAAATAATATCCGCCGAAATTCTGGCAGCGGAAGGGTTAAGAAAAAAACTGAAAGAATTTAAACAAAAAAGGGAAGCGGTTTTTAACTCCCCGAAGCAAATTAAAAAAGAATGGCTTAATCTTTTAGGTTTATATCAGGAGATTTTTCGCGATTACAATTCCAGCTTATCTTTTAAAACTCTTTCCTCCGTTCCCATTTGCATTTGGACGGAGAAAAAAAGGCACAGAACCTGCCGCCAAATAATAGAATCATTATATTATTGTACGGATCGGGCGGCAAAAATATTCAAAAAATTTGAAAAACAGATAAAAAGGGGCGAAGAAGACAAGTCTTCTTCCCTCTTCGCCATCGCTCGAGAGATAGAAGAAGTTTTTTCCATACCCCCTTCGATCAAAGGAAACAGAGAGTATCTTGCAAAATATCTTTCGGTCGCTTCGAATGCGTTTAAGGCTTACAGAACTCTTCTTGGTTTAGGCATCAAGCCCAGAGAAGCCGTTTTTTTGATTCCCCGAGCCGTAAAAATTGATATTCTACAGGAGTATGATTTGTATAATTTCTTGACGGGTTATTATCCTTTAAGGCTTTGCAAGACTGCTGAAGAAGAAATACACAGGAATAGCTGGAGAGAAATAATCCAGATTAAAGAGATTTTAAGGAAAAAAGGTGCAGGTTTCCTGGGTGAATTGGTCGGGCCGAAATGTCATATCATCGGGTTTTGCCCCGAGGAAAAAAGTTGCGGTCTGATCTTGCCGGCTGTCAGAAATTACAATGAAAAATTCCATCAGGAAATGAAAGAAGAGCTGCAAAAACAATTTGAAAAAAATCTGAAAAATTTGGGGTCGAAGAGATAAATCTCTTCTTCACCTTCGTCCCGCTGCGCGGGACTCGGTATTTGAAAAAAATTTAAATCATTTAGGAAGATAGTAAAATGATAATTGGAGTTAAAGAGTTGTTAAAATTGGTTGAGGAAAATAAATTGGTTGAAAATCTTTCGGAAAGGGAATTAAAAAATCCGGAAGGCGCCGGATTCGATTTAAGAATAGGGGAGCTGTACGGAATAAAAGGCAGGGGTTTTCTGGGAGTGGAGGAAAGAGAGACGCCGGAAATGGAATTAGTTGCCAAATATGAAAATGGAAAAACCGTCAAAATAGAACTCCAGCCTCGCACTTATTACGCGATGAAAACGATTGAGCAGGTGAATATGCCGGAAGATCTTTTGGCCATAATGACGCCGCGCTCCACTTTATTCAGATCTGGCGTCTATATTTTCGGCGGCCAGACACCGCCGGGCTACAAGGGAGGCCTGACAATGGGAATTTATAATTTCCGAGAGGAGAAATTTAAACTGGAAATGGGCGCCAGAGTTGTCCATATAATGTTCTTTCAGGTTGAAGGAGAATCTAATTTATATCGAGGGCAATGGCAAGGCGGCAGGGTAACAACAAATAAAAAAGAAAAACAGGTTTAATAAGTCAAAGAGGATAAATCCTCTTTTCCATCTGCGCTTTCGCAGAGCGAAAGCTTGCTATATGAAATTATCAAAAACCGACCCCAAAATCTACAATTTGATTAAGAAAGAAATAGAACGCCAGAAAGAGGGTTTGGTTTTAATTCCTTCGGAAAACTACGCCAGCCCCGCCGTAATCTCCGCCATGGGGACGCCTTTAAGCAATAAGTATTCCGAAGGGTATCCCTATAAAAGATATTACGGCGGCAATGAATTTATCGATGAAATTGAAACTTTGGCCATAGAAAGAGCTAAAAAACTGTTTCGCGCAGAACATGCCAACGTTCAGCCGCATTCGGGCTCCCAGGCAAATGCCGCGGTTTATTTGGCATTGCTGAATTACAGGGATAAAATACTGGGAATTGATTTGTCGGCCGGCGGCCATCTGACTCACGGATCCCCGGTCAATTTTTCGGGAAAATTGTACAAATTCGCTCATTACGGAGTTGATCCCAAGACGGAAAAAGTGGATTTGAAAGAAGTGGAAAAAACGGCCCTGAAATTCAAACCGAAATTGATTATTATCAGCACCACGGCTTATTCAAGAACCCTTGATTTCAAAAATTTCCGCAAAATTGCGGATAAAGTCAATGCTTATTTGATGGCGGACATCGCCCACATCGCGGGTTTGGTGGTTACCGGAGTCCATCCTCATCCTTTTCCTTATTGCGATGTTGTGACAACCACCACCCATAAAACCTTGAGAGGACCGAGAGGAGGATTAATTTTATGCAAGATTGAAGACAGATTGGACCCTAAAGGAAAATGGAACTTGGCCCAAAAAATTGACAGAGCCGTTTTCCCCGGAATGCAGGGCGGGCCTTTGGACCACGTTGTTGCGGCAAAAGCCGTCTGTTTTTTGGAAGCGATGAGTCCTTCTTTCAAAAAATACCAGAAACAGATTATTCTGAATGCCTCGGCTATGGCCGATGAATTTCAAAAGCAGGGAGTGAGGGTGGTTTCGGGGGGAACGGATAACCATTTGATGGTGATTGATATTTCTCCTTTCGGATTGGATTCAAAAAGAATTCAGGATAAACTGGACAGAGTCGGCATTTACGTCAACCGCAACGCCATCCCTTTTGATAAAAGGCCTCCTTTTAATCCTTCGGGCATCAGATTGGGAAGTCCGGCGATAACTACCAGGGGGATGAAAGAAAAAGAATCAAGAGAGATAGTCCGTTTGATCGTATCTCTGATAAAAAATATCGATAACGCGCGGATTAAAAACAAGATTAAGAAGAGAGTAAAAGAAATTGTCAAAAAATTTCCAATCTATGGTGATTTTCAATGGTAAAAAAATTGCTGATAAAATTTTATCGGATTTGAAAAAAAAGACAGATAGATTGAAGGTCAGGCCGAAATTAGCCGTAATCCTGGCGGGCGAGGATAAATCTTCAGAATTATTCATCAGAAATAAAAAAAGGGCTGCAAGGGAAATCGGAATCGAAGTTTTGCTTTATAAGTTCAAGGAAGACGTTCCGGAAAAAGAAATTATCCGGAAAATTAAAAGCCTGAATGACGATAAATCGGTACAGGGGATCATCGTTCAACTGCCTCTTCCCAAAGGTTTCAGTCCGGAAAAAATTGTCGGAGCGGTTTCTCCATTAAAAGATGTTGATGGATTCGGCAAGAAGTCGTCTTTTTCTTCTCCCTTTATTTCCGCTCTTTTAATCGCCCTGAAAAATTCAACGAAAGATATAAAAGGCAAAAAAATTTTAGCTTTGGTTAATTCGGATATTTTTGGCAACCGCCTGAGATTTTTCCTGAAAAAAGAAGATATAAGAGCAGAATGCGTTCTGAGAAAAAATTTTTCTCCGAATAAAATTAATAAAGCAGACGTTGTTATCACCGTTTTGGGTACGCCCAATTTTATAAAAGGAAACATAATAAAGAGGGGAGTTATTTTAATTGACGGCGGAATTACGGTGACCAGAAATAAAAAAACGGTTGGCGACGTAGACAGAAAAAGCGTATCTGGAAAAGCCGCTTTTCTGACTCCGGTTCCCGGGGGCACAGGCCCTTTAACGGTCGCCCTGTTGTTAAAAAACGTATACTTAGCGGCAAATAAACATGGATAATATCGCAAAACGGATTGACCAAACATATTTAAAAAAGGGTGCGGACGGCGACGAAATAAAAAAAGTCGCAGAAGAAGCGAAAAACTACGGCTTCCGGGGGTTTTGCGTTTTCCCGGAGCATACTAAAACGGCAAAAGAGGTGCTTTCGGGTACGGGTGTTAAAGTCACCACTTTGATCGACGAACCGACGGGTGCGAGCCCCCATAAAGAGAGGATAAAAATGGTTGAAAAGGCCAAGCTTGATGGTTCGGACGAAGTCGATGTGGTGATGAAAATTGATGATTTCAAAAATGGAAAATACGGCGAAGTTTTAAATGATTTAAAAGAAATTTGCAGTATTCTGCCCACTAAAGTGATCATCGGTTCGGGCTACTTGACCGACGAAGAAATAAAAAAAGCCTCGGAAATTGTAAAAGAGTCGGGAGCCATCTGTGTTAAAACCGCCACGATAAACGATCCCTTGGATCATGTCGAATTGCCGGAAAAAGCAAAACACGTGAAAATAATGCGGAAGTCTGCTCCCGGAATTTTAGTAAAAGCCGCGGGCTCTATTAGAACCTTAGCCGATTTGGAAATGATGGTTGGGGCCGGCGCCGATATCATCGGTACAAGCAGCGGCGTTGAAATAGTTGATGAATATACGGGTCGGGATAATCAAAAATCGGAAGACGGCAGAATAACGGAATAATGTTATGTATAAACCAACCATCGGTCTCGAAATTCATATCGAACTGAAAACAAAAAGCAAAATGTTTTGCAATTGTTCCAATGATCCGGATGAACGCCGCCCGAATGTGAATATTTGTCCCGTGTGCACCGCCCAACCGGGAAGCCTCCCCTTTATCAACGAAGAGGCGATAAGAAAAGTTGTTAAAACCGGTTTGGCCCTTAATTGCCAAATCCCCGAATATTCAAAATTTGACAGAAAAAACTACTTTTATCCCGATTTACCCAAGGGTTATCAGATAAGCCAATACGACAAGCCTTTGTGCCTCGGGGGTTTCCTTGAATTAGACGGCAAGAAAATCAGCCCTTCGACAGTGCTCAGGGCTGATGGTGAGAAAAGCCGAACCATCAGGATTACCAGGGTCCATTTGGAAGAAGATACGGGTAAGTTGATCCACCCCGAAGGAGCCGATTTTTCCCTGGTTGATTTCAATCGGGCGGGAATCCCCCTTATGGAGCTGGTAACCGAACCCGACATCGCTTCGGCGGAAGAAGCAAAAAGATTCGCCGAAAAATTGCATCTGATCATGCATTATCTTGATGTTTCCGATGCCGATATGGAAAAAGGGCAGATGCGGGTTGAAGTTAATATTTCTCTTTCTGCCGATAAAAAATTGGGCACAAAAGTAGAAATTAAAAACCTTAATTCATTTAAGGCGGTGGAGCGGGGGATTAATTATGAAATTCAGAGACAGACGGAAGTTTTGGAAAGGGGAGAGAAAGTCACTCAAGAAACGCGGGGATGGGACGATATGAAAGGTGAAACCTTTTCTCAAAGAGAAAAAGAGGAAGCTCACGATTACAGGTATTTCCCCGAACCTGACCTTCCTCCGATTCATTTTGCAAAAAAGGAGATCGATGAAATCCGGGCTGAAATTCCCGAGCTTCCTCAGGAAAGGAGAGAAAGGTTGGCGCGAGAGTACGGATTGGCCGAAAGAAACATTGAGATTTTTGTTTACAACAAAGATTTGGGAGAATATTTTGAAAAGGTGGTTTCGGAATTTGGTTCTAATCTTCCCAAAGAAAAACTTTTCAAATTAATAAAGTTAGCCGCAAATTATTTGATTTCCGACCTACAGGGCCTTTTAAAAGTAAATCCGGTTGCAAACAACAGATTTTTGATTACGCCGGAGAACTTCGCAGAATTTATTACTTTGATTCAGGAAGATACGATTTCTAGCAAGATTGCCAAACAGGTGTTGGCTGAGATGTTCAAAAACGGAGCCGATCCTTCCCAAATTATCGAAGAAAAAGGATTAGTTCAAATTACTGATGAAGCTGAGATTGAAAAAATCATTAAAGAAGTAATTTCTAAAAATCCAAAAGCAGTTAAAGATTATGAATTGGGAAAAGCTAATGCTTTTCAATATTTAATCGGTCAAATAATGGCTCAGACAAAAGGAAAAGCCAATCCACAACTAGTTAGAGATATTTTACGCAAAACCTTGACAAAAACTAAATAAAGTATTAAAATAATAAATCAAATAAAATAGCACCTTTACAAAAAGGAGAGTGCGAAAGAAAGGAGAAAAATGAATTCTAAAGTGTGGGTTTTAGAACTTTCAGATAGAGAGTTTTCTGCCACAATACCGCTTTTAGAAAAGAAAAAAGCGGATAAAGTACTCAGGTTTGCCGAAACATATTTAGTTGGGATAATTGGAAATGAGGGGCTTAATTCATCGTGGTGCGAAATTAAAGAAATGGGCTCCTGGCAGACCGAATTTCTGTTTAAATTTCCAGAACCACAACCCGGGCTAAAAAAGGCAATTGAATTTGCCTTAAATCAGGCATTAAAGGAGGGATGATGTTTTTTAGTGTATTCACTTATTTGATCTGGTAGCGCAGTCAATGGCGGTGAATTGGTAATATCTCCGGCCCTTTATCCTATCTGGAACGTATTTTACATCAACCTCTATTAGTTCGCCTCTCTTTAGGGGTATTCTAACATAATTATATTTAATTTTTCTCGTCCGGTATTTTCTCGTCAGCCCCTCGGCTTTTATTATCTTCTGGATTGTTTGGTAATGGATATCAATTCCTTCTTCTTTTAGGTCCCAACTTAATTTTAAAGCGCATCTCTTTTTCTTTTTTCTCAACTCGATTATTCTTTCTTTGATCCGGATGGGCGTTTCTCTGGGATTCGTCTTGGGCCTGGTAGATCTTAGCTCCAATCCTTGTTCTCCGCGCTTCCGGTAGCCAGACAGCCATCTTTCCAGGGATCTTTTTCCGTAGGGGCATACCTTGGCCGCGTCGACAAGCTTAACCTCTTTGTCCGCTATGGGCAAGACCCATCTTAACCTCTCTTCTTTTATCGTTTTTGCCATATTTACACACATATACCGAAACTATATCAGCTTCGGCAAAACCCGCCATATGTGTGTATACATTACCGGAGCATCTTGACAAAAATCAAATAAACCGTTAAAATATAAAACACAATAGCTCTAGTACTGAAGTTTTAATACTGAAGTACTATTTTAAAATCTAGCAAACCTAAAGGAGGATAGATATATGAAGACAGCTTTGATAGAAGGTCAGTGGATGTACAGGGTGGATGAGAGGGGTAGGTTTCCTTTGCCTCCAAAAATACGGAGCGAATTCGGCAAGAAATGGATTCTGGCGCTTGATCCTGCAGATTACACGATAACAATTTTCTCTCTGGAAACCTGGCAGAAGATGGTATCAGAAGCAGATGACCGGGTGCAATTACGGATGGACTGGTGTCCGTTCGAGAATGACATTGATGCGCAGGGCAGGTTAACGATTCCCCGCAGATTAAGGGATCTCAGCCAGATCAGCCAAACGATAATAATAGTGTCGGTTGGGGATCGGCTTATATTGAAGAACGTCCAATCTTACGCGAGGAGGAATTGATGATATGGTTAGTACGCTGAATTCCGAAGGAAAGTCCCCGGTCCAGCTTGTCGATGAGTTTCCGGATTTCGATAATGCTTGGCCGGACAAACAGAAACTGGCGTGGTTTGACGATTTCATAAAGATCCTTAATCTCTTGAACTCTTTGTTCAAAGAGAAAAGCGGGTGATGGTTTTTATACCGTTTCCCGCTTTTCATTTCTCCGATGTGTTTTAGATACACACTTTTGGCGGTTTTTTTAAGTTGATAATTTAAGCATTTCGTTCGGCGTTTTCCCGCCCAGCCCGCAGTGCTTAGTGTCGTTGTATTCCATATTCCATAATTTTAATTTATATTTCAATTCCTCGAACGTTTTAAATTTATTCTCCTCGTAAAATTTCTCCTGGTCTTCCCGGTGGCTCCTCTCTACAAAAGCGTTCTGCTGGGGCTTGCCGGGATCTATTAGGTAGTGGATAATATTGTTTTCCTCGCACTTTTCATCAAAGGCGTGGAGCCTCGGGAAAGGCAGATCGCTTTTATAATAACCCGTATATCTGTTGGTGAAACAGGAACCGTTATCTGTCTTAATCGCTCGGATCTTAAAGCCGGCAATTCTAACTAGTTTTTCTATAAATTTCATAGCATAAAAGGTGGAAGCGTCCTCGTACGCCTTCAGGTATCTCCATCTGGTAGCGCAGTCAATGGCGGTGAATTGGTAATATCTCCGGCCCTTTATCCTATCTGGAACGTATTTTACATCAACCTCTATTAGTTCGCCTCTCTTTAGGGGTATTCTAACATAATTATATTTAATTTTTCTCGTCCGGTATTTTCTCGTCAGCCCCTCGGCTTTTATTATCTTCTGGATTGTTTGGTAATGGATATCAATTCCTTCTTCTTTTAGGTCCCAACTTAATTTTAAAGCGCATCTCTTTTTCTTTTTTCTCAACTCGATTATTCTTTCTTTGATCCGGATGGGCGTTTCTCTGGGATTCGTCTTGGGCCTGGTAGATCTTAGCTCCAATCCTTGTTCTCCGCGCTTCCGGTAGCCAGACAGCCATCTTTCCAGGGATCTTTTTCCGTAGGGGCATACCTTGGCCGCGTCGACAAGCTTAACCTCTTTGTCCGCTATGGGCAAGACCCATCTTAACCTCTCTTCTTTTATCGTTTTTGCCATATTTACACACATATACCGAAACTATATCAGCTTCGGCAAAACCCGCCATATGTGTGTATACATTACCACAGGTTATTGACAAAAACAAAAAAGATAGTATAATATAAGTATCAAGGAGGTGATAAAACGTGAAGGTAAATACAGACCTTTTAAAACCGGAAGATAAGCAAGTCCTTGAAAACATGGGTATCGTTGTTGACGAAAAAGGAGCTCATTTTGTAAAAAAGGAGCTGCCTCCGCCCGAAGGTTATCTGCGGCTTCCTTCCGGAAAATTGGTTCGTCATGAACCAATCCAAAAATGTCGCACCAAATGGTGAGACCCGCAGGAGGGGAGAAAGACGACGTCTTTTAAAGACAACGCCTTTCTCCCCTCAAACTATTTTTGGAGAAATTCCTTTATTAATTTTTCCGCTTCTTTCTGATTTTTTACCCACTTGATACGCTTGTCTCTTTTGAACCAAGTCATCTGCCTTTTGGCAAACTGAATCGTATGTCGTATGATTAAATTTTTAACCTCGTCTCTGTTAATCTTATTCTTAAAGTATTCCTGCCATTCCTGATAGCCGATTG
>Ga0210057_1005103_pt1 | contig 17046 bp, 16 predicted proteins | sample CryGeyCG2114_010_2_FD_183968 | JGI IMG/M metagenome (GOLD analysis project Ga0210057, IMG submission 183968) | Groundwater microbial communities from aquifer - Crystal Geyser CG10_big_fil_rev_8/21/14_0.10 (SPAdes) (version 2) | ecosystem: Environmental > Aquatic > Deep subsurface > Groundwater ...
GAAAACAACATTCCTATCTATTGAAAAAGGTAGTTTTAGTGATTTTGCGCAGACGCCCACCACCGAGGAAGAAAGCGGTGAGCCGTTTTAGTTTTTCATGGACTCAATAGAAAAGCTCCAGGCCCTATTTGAGCGCTTTCCAGGCATCGGCCCTCGGCAGGCAACTCGTTTTGTGCAATTTCTCCTTCGCTCATCACCGTCGTTTCGAAGAGAAATAGCGGACGAAATACAAAAACTTGGAAATAACGTCAGGCAATGTGCGGACTGTAGACGTTTTTTCGCCGGCAATACCGATAAATGTTCCATATGCAAAAGTACGAGTCGTAATAATTCCCTGCTTTTAGTCGTATCAGCAGATGCAGACATTGAAACAATAGAGCGCTCCCAAAATTACAATGGCAAATACTTTGTACTAGGTTGTTTAATTGCCTTTAGCGACTCAAAAAAATTGCCAAACGAGAAACACCTATTAGCACTACTTTCTGAGAAACCGGATATTAAGGAAGTAATAATCGCGCTTCCAGCAAATCCTGAAGGCGACAACACTGAGGAATATATACGTTCATTAATAACTTCGTCAATGAAAAGAACAAAAGCAACATTATCGACACTCGGCCGCGGACTCTCCACCGGCTCCGAGATAGAGTACGCCGATGCAGAAACCATTCGCAATGCTCTTGAGAATCGGCATTAGTATAAAAATTGTTAAGAGACCCACTTGATTGCTGGGTTTCTTTTTTACCTTTTACCCAAACACCAAAAGATTTGGTGCAAACATTAAAATCACACCGAGAAGGATAAGTCCAACTCCCCCGATTAATGCGGACCACCGTGCGTACTGCGCTCCCTTTGCCTGCAGGCGTCCAAAGCCCCAAATTGCAATTAGAAAGACGATTATGTCGTCCACCATGTACATAAGCGTATACACTGCCATATAGAATTGGCGAACAATAAATGTCGGGTCGTTAAGCTCTAGTATTTTTGTGTACGCCTGTGGGATGCCAATTGAGCACGCAAATTCAATTACATTAACTGAAAATGCAATACCAATGATACCAAGTGCAGTAACCCAAGTAAGAGGACCTGACGCAACACGTTTCATTCGCTCCATCAAACTCTTTTGCTGATCGTCTTCCGTAACTTCGCACACGAGCGCACTTTGCTTTCCGCTCTTCCACCATCGATGCAAGAAAAATACACCTCCTGCTATCGCAATGAGTCCAACCAGCGGCGTAACAATCCTGTCTAACGCAACAAAATCCCACGCGGTATACCATACGTTTAAAATTAGGTTGTACATTACCCCCTCAGCAATAATGAAAAGTCCTGCAATTTGTACCATCCGAACCCTGTCGCCAATTTGAGACAATATCAAAAGAAAGGTAATCAATACCCACATAGCACATGGATTAAATCCATCCACAAATCCCAAGAGTGCGGAAAGCGCTGTGAGTGAAAAACCGCCAGTGTTAACATCGCCAATGAAAGGAATAGAGACGTTTCCAACACCCCCGCGTGGGTTTTCGATACTACACGAGACACCGTCCTCATCGCATACGGGCGCAATTGCCGATGAGACAATAAGAGAATTAGTATTTATTAGTTCATTTAAATCTTGCTGACGTTCCACTTCAAGTAAACGCTCTATAACTTTTCCTGTTGTTTCCGAGGTCTGAAATCCTTGAATTAGAGTGCCCCCGACAATAGTAATTGGAGTCACCCGAGGTACGTTTGCAGATTTCGCAATTTCGGCAAACAATTCCTTTGCATCTACATCATTTATAATATCGTGACGTACAACCACTACATTTTCATTTCGCGATTCCAAGTCTTTCAGAAAGACTTCCTCCGCCTGGCAGTGCGTACAATCTTCCCTTTCAAATATATGAATTACTGGAAGTGATTCCTGCGCAACCACCGGCATTGCACCAAACAAAAAAAGTGCCGCTATAAATGCGACCACTGCCGAAGTTTGTATTAAACGAAATTGCATGTTTACTACTCTACCCTATCTTTGTCACTCTAACTTTTGAGAAAGGTTGACGGTGTCCTCGTTTTTTGAAATACCTACTTTTTGACTTAAAGCGAATAACTTGTATTTTCTTTCCAAGTCCATTCTCTACAAGTTCTGCCTCTACTTTTGCGCCGCTAATTGCTGGCTTTCCGACCTTTGCCACTTTCCCGTCATCTACAAGTAGAACAGTATCAAAGACAACCTTTGAACCGAGTTTTTTTTCGCCTGGTAATTTTTCAACAGAAATCACATCGTTTTCTTTAACGATATACTGCTTCCCGCCTGTCTTTATAACAGCAATCTTTGACATAACGACGACAGTATACGCTAATTCTTAGAAAAGTGAAGCCCCGTTAGAAATCTGGATATGGTTATTCCAAGGCTGTGATATACAATAAATTACCTTGGTGTGTATAGAAGTCTATATCGCTAGAAAAATTTTTGTCCAAAACTTTTTCTGACCTGATTTCTAACGGGGTGAAGTCATTACCAGCTATCTATTTAGAACAACCCTAGGCATTGTACTACCATCTTCTGACACTTCAATACTAAACCGTTTTTGATTTTTTTGATTAACATGCCGGCTCTCTTCTTGTGCACCTTCGTCGCCGACACTCTCTTCCCGCAATATTGAATCATTATTCCCCATCCCAATATATGCGAATGCTTGGTCGCGATACGCATACAATACGTATCCTGCACCTCCGGCAACTGACATTAGTGCAATTAAGTACAATGCATATAAAATCGGAGAATCTAGTCCAGTGTAAGGAATATCGGTAAGCGCTACATGCACGTACGGCTGTGGAGTTGGATGCGGGATAGTTATTGGAGGATTTGGTGGTTGTGGATTTGGCGGATAATACACCGGCGGTTGATGATTACTCTGCGCATAACAAACTGCGGTTTGATTCGTATTGCTATACACAGTAAGTATATAGGTCGTCTGATACCCTTGACTTTGGACATATCTTGAACCGCTTGGCGCGACAGTGCCAATACCGTTATTAATCACTCCGTACGTCGCATTCGCGCTCGACCAAGAAAGTGTCCCGCCACCATATGGACCGCTTTTATGGAAATTAAGAGTACAACTCGGATTCTGTGGCGTACTTGGCTGCACTGTCACCGTCGCGCTACACGTCTTCGTGCCGCCTTGGCCCGTAACTGTCATCGTGTAGGTAGTCGTGTTAAATGGAAATACTTGTATGGAGCCGGATGTATTCACCGATACATTTCCATGATTACTTATAAAAGCATTTTGTGCATTTGACGATGAATAGTTAAGAGTGGCGTTTTGTCCCGAATGCGAAATATGCGTTGGTGATGCAGAGAGTGTGCACGTAGGCGCATTCGGTTGGTTGACAGTAACGGTCCTTGTGCATGTATCGCTTCCTCCCGGTCCAGAAACAGTAAGTGTATAAGTAGTAGTGTTTTGTGGAAACACTGTTGTGGATCCATTTACAGCAACAGCGCCAACTGAGCTTAGTGTCGCAAATGTCGCATTTGTACTTGTCCAAGAAAGAAGTACAGACTCTCCGTGTGTAATATTCGTTTTGTTCGCGCTTAACGTACAGCTAGGTCCTTGCGGAGTCGTTACTGTAATTGTCTCAGAACAATCTGCAGTACCACCTGGTCCGGTGACGGTGAGTGTGTATGTAAGTGTCTGCGATGGAAATACGACAGTTGATCCATTTATTGCAACTGCCCCTACAGAACTAAGTGTCGCGAATGAAGCGTTGGTGCTTGTCCATGAAAGCGTCACTGACTCTCCCGGTTCAATACTTGTCTTATTCGCGTTTAGTGTACAAGTTGGCCCCTGCGGCGTTGTAACGACAATGGTTGTTGCGCACGTTGCAGTTCCACCTGGGCCTGACACGGTGAGTGTGTATGTAATCGTCTGAGTAATGTTATGAACTCCAATTGAGCCCGAAACATTTACCGAGCCAACTCCTTGATTAATACTTGCTGAGTTAGCATGACTTGAAGACCAGATGAGTGTCGCATTGCCGCCACTGGTAACTTCCTGCGGAGAAATGCTGATTGAGCATGTTGGTGTGGGTGACGATGGCGGCGGACCACCACAGGTTGGATGGAAAGGATTGTCAATACAAAAGGGCCTGCCGTCGCCGTCTCCATCGCCATCTCCATCACCATCACCGTCTCCATCACCATCTCCTCCGCCATCGGCATATACCAAAGAAGCCCCTACTGCGCCGTTTATTCCATCATTATCGAAGGATAGAAAAAGCGGCGCAACGAACAGCGCAAGAACGACGCAGAACACTACACCAAGGTAAAAAACCTTGTTTTGAGCGACTATTTGTCCAAAATCTTTCATGAAAATATTTAATTTCCTAAGATGTCTTCTCCCTACCATAGCGAGCATTGAGAGTCAACATCCCGCCGAGCAAAGGCCAGCGTTATAAGAAAGCGGCTCCGAGACAAGTCTCGGAGCCGCCATAAATCGCGAAGTGCTAGTTCTGGTGCCTCGCCCAGTCCACCCCACGCGGATGGTCCGAGCGTTTGGGCGCGCACCTCCCCGCGGCATGGAATCTAATATAGCCGCCATTGCACGGGGACGTAATGTAGTAGGTCCCGGTGTAATTTTGACAGTACGAGAGCCTCGCCCCGCACCTGACGCTCCACGTGCAGGTGAGCCCTCTTGGACAGTGGAAGTTCTCTCCCGTCTTTGTATCTCGGGCGCACCACGCTCCGGCGGCACGCCTCGTACCATCGGGCTTGCGGCTAAGCGGCGGGCGCCTAACCGTGACGCGGCAACGCGCGCCTGCCTCTTTCGCCTCTGTCTCGCGTACTGCCGGCTGCGAGGAGCACGTCCCGCATACTGCGGCAACCTTCACCGCTTTGGGAATCGGCGACATCTGTGTCGCGTCCCCAGCAAGTGCCGCCGAGGCGCCGGTTAGCAACCAGCCGACCAGCGCGAACATCAGACACATCATCCTGATCATATTTTTCCCTTTCTTCCTTATTGAACAATTGCAGCTGCCCGCCTTATAAATCATTTCATGGACTATGTCAAATATGAATGCTAGGTTGGTTACTATGCCAAAATCGCTATTGCAAATAAGTATTATCGTATTAGGAATTTTGCTTGTTACAAGTACTCTTTTTTATTTTCAAAACAAATACCAGAATACTTTCTATTCAGACATACATGAAGCACGAAAGCTTGGAATAAAATGGATTGAAAACAATATCCTAAACGATGGGTTGTTTTTATACACTACAAATATTGAAACAGGAGAAATTCCAACCACTAACAATGCAATTCGTCAGTTGATGGCTTCTCGCGTAATCGCACTTGAAAGTCAAAGTAATTCTGAACTGCTATCAATTCATAAAAAAAATCTCGAATATCTAATGGCTAACTGGTACCGAGAAGAAAACGGACTTGGATATGTATATTTTGATGAAAAATCAAAACTCGGTGCGAATGCAATGTTGCTAAGAACACTTGTCGCAAGTCCCTACTTTGAAAACTACACAAATGAGGCAAAAGCGCTCGCTCGAGGAATTGTTCACCTACAAAAAGAGAACGGTTCATTCTCAGCCTGGTACATTGCTCCGCCATACAAATATAACGAAGAATACCTGCTCACTTTTTACTCTGGAGAGGCATTGCTTGCACTCATTGAGTATTATGAAAAGACCGGAAACGAAGTGTACCTTGAACATGCAAAGCGCACCGCATCTTTCTACATCAAAGAGTACGTAGATGAGCTGGAACAGAACTACTACCCCGCGTACGTTCCGTGGCACACGATAGCGCTCAACAAACTTCACAAAATATCCACGAACGAAGCTTACGCGAACGCCATCTTTTCAATGAACGACAAACTTCTTGAATTGCAAGACACTAAAGTACACGTCGGACGCTTTTATGATCCACGAACGCCGCAGTATGGCAACCCGCATGCATCGTCGGATGCGGTATACACTGAAGGCCTTGCGTACGCATATGAGATAGCAGTACTCGTTGGCGATGAAATGCGTATAAAAAAGTATCGCGATGCACTCACGATTGGCGTAGAAAATCTTTTGAAACTTCAGATTAGCGAAAAAATTAATGGAACACCATTATCGGCAGATAAGTATGTCGGCGCACTTCGCATTCGCGACAAGAATCCGTGGATACGCGTTGACACCACACAGCATACAATAGACGCATTTGACAAGATCTTGGATGTGCTTTTCTAGATACATTCAGCGACTAAAAAAGATGCTTCGGGAATCAAGGGCGCGCGATATAGCGTCATCTGCATACTTCACACTCCGTTGCATTACTTTGCCTACTGCACCTGTATATTGGGAAAATGCCATAAACAAAGTACTGCAACATCTGGTATTGCAAGTATTTGACATATGTTGTATTCGTGGTATTGTCCTATAAGAAAGACACTCAAATCCAAACAAAAAGGAAGGAGCGAGGCATGGGGCCAAAATTTCTGGTAAAAGCCACCGTATATTGGTGGCTGGTATGGGCGCTCACCAAGATTCTCACCACATTCGGGGGAGTATACTTCCCTGAAGTGATGAACGCCTGGTACGACGCCAACGCTGAGCTCGTGCGTAGTATCCCCTACTACGGCGAGCATACGCGGGCCTTGATGCGAGACAATATCGCCGACGGCGACGTTGTCTTCTGGGAGGTCTGGTTCACCCTATGGATTCTGCCATGGGCGTACCGAATGACCCGCGTCAGATAAGGTCAACGGCGCCGCGCTCTTTTTCAAAAGAGCGCGGCGCCTTCTTAACTCCAAATTAGGACATCGGATGTCCAACATATAGATTATCTTGATAATATCCTTATTTTAAGCCACTTGGACATCCGATGTCCTAAATTACGAGATTGCTCCTATTTGATATATACAATTACAATATCAAAGACCATCCTTGCTATTTTTTCTACTACTCTTCTTGGACTGGCCTATCTAGTAATTCTGGCTCTATGCCAGCAGATTTTTCAGTAATTCGCAACACGTCTTTATCAACCTTCCCGAGTTCTTTATAACCTGCGTTGTAATGATTCACTGTTGTCGAAAGTGAGATTCCCACCTTTTTATAATAATCTTCGTATTTCCCAATATGCCTTCCCAGGTCCTCAACTCTCTTTCTAATTTCTTTCGCCGACTCCTCTATCTGAAGAGCTTTGAGTCCTTGGAGTACCGTTTGTAAATACGCCAAGAACGAAGTTGGAGAAACGATAATTACTTTTTTAGTAAATGCGTATTCAATTAAATCACGTGCAGAAACACCTGTACCCACCGAGCCCATAAGAATATCGTAATATACGCCTTCGCTCGGGATAAACATGAACGCAAAATCCGTCGTCTCTTCGCTTGGGCGCACGTACTTAGAGGTCTCATCGATTCGTATTTTCAAGTCCTGTTTGAATACTTTTTCGAAACGCTCTTTCTCTGTTTTATCTTTTGCCTCAAGTATTCTGTTGTAATTCTCTAAAGAAAATTTGGAGTCAACAGGAATGATTTTATCTTTAACAAAAACAACCGCGTCCACTATCTCCCCATTTTTGAAACTATACTGCGTCTGATAACTCTTTGGAGGCAATACATTCTGCAACACCGTTTCCAAATAATATTCGCCAAGTACCCCTCTTTGTTTAGGATTTTGGAGTACGTCTTGGAGTTGGCGCAGTTGATCTGCAAAGCCCACAACTTGTTTTTGTCCTTCGCCCACCTTTACCAATTCTGACGTAATTTCTTTCACCAAACGCCCCGACTCAGAAAGCTGTGTTCGCATCGAGTCCTGCATCTCCTTTGACGAGAGCCCTATTTTTTCATCAACCGAGCGGCGCATATCTTGAAGTTCTTTCTGCAGCATAAAGAGCCCACCATTTTCATCCTCTTTCTTTTTTCCGCGCAAAAAAAGATATATGAGAACACCATTACTTACCAAAAGGAGCCCTAGAAAGAGCCATACCAAAGTCCCTGTTATTTCCATCCGCGCATTGTAGCATGATGCATGCAAAACAATTTGCGTCACATTAAATCAAACCACAGCTAGGACATCGAACCTTCCTGCCTTATCTGCGCACAACTGCACATGCGGCGGCAGGCAGGTGTCCACACGGCTTAAAGTAAGGGTTTTTAGCTAACTTTAATGCTTACGGCGAGCGATTTAGGCGTACAATTCTAGCCCTTCTTTATAAAATGCTTCGTGATTTCTATCGTCATGAGATTCACGATACCAAGACCCGCAAGAAGCATTACCTCAAATCCAGTGAGTGTACTCAATGAAAGTAGCGCTTTAAGTGGTGGAAATGTAATTGCAAGCATCAAAAGTGCAATACTCACCGAAAGGGCACCAAACAACCATTTATTATCTGTAATATTTATCCTCCATAGTGGTTCCTTTAAATTCTTGAACGAGAGTGCGAAGAAAATTGAATCAAGAGATAGTGCAACAAACATCACTGTGCGGATTTCCTCAATGGGAGTGCCGATACTTCGTAGCCAGAAAAATAGTGCGAGCAGCAAAGTTCCTGTTATTGCAGTAACAATTACCATTATCTTTTTAATCTCAGGGGTAAGCACTAAGCGGGAGCCTTTGCTTTGCATTTTTTTATTAGGCGGGCGTGCCATTACATCCTTTTGGGCGGGCTCAAAGGCAAACGGAAATGTCATTAGCCCTTCTTCAATAAGATTCGCCCATAAAATCTGGGACGGCAAAAGCGGTAACGGCGCACCCACCGCAAGTGCGCCACCGATAACAATTATTTCACTAAAACTTGTAGACAAAAGATAAGAAACAATTTTTCGCAAGTTATCCACCGCCCTCCTTCCTTCTTTAATTGCCGCTGTAATCGTCGAAAATGTGTTTTTTAAAAGCACCAGATCTGCTGCTTCTTTGGCAACATCAGTACCAGAGCCAACTGCAATACCAATATCAGCAGATACAAGCGCAGGAGCATCATTCACCCCGTCGCCAGTCATAGAAACAACGTCACCGCGTGATCTAAGTACCCTCGCGAGACGCAATTTTTGTTTAGGAAGCATTCTTGCAAATATCGTGCGCGAATGCACTGCGTCAAACAACTCATCATCTTCCATATCCTCCACGTCTCGCCCCGTAAGCACCTTTTCATTTTCCTTTGCTATACCAACTTGGTTTGCAATTGAATGCGCCGTTTCAGGATGATCTCCAGTTACCATAACCACGCGCATCCCGGCGTTTTTTGCATTCTGTATTTGTTCTGATACGTCAGGACGGACTTGATCCGAAAAAGAAATGAGGCCAGCAAAAATAAGGTTCTTCGGATATGAATTTCCTCTTACGTCGCCAGGGATTTCTTCGCCTTCCTCTGTGCGATATGCAACAGCAGTAAATCGATGTCCTTGCGCGCTCTCCGCCTCCTGTACACGTAGAAATTCCTGGCGAGTTTCATCATCAAGTTCACGAACCCCTCCGGCAACGTAGCAGCTATCCGACAAATCAAGAAGTAACTCTGGGGAACCGGAGAAAAATATTCTTTTTTCGCCTTTGTAATTATTTAAAGATGCACTAAACCTGCGTTTTGATTCAAACTGCAAAAAGTCCAAACGATCAAATCCATGAGCAAATAAATCAATCTGTGATATACCAGTTTCAAGCCCTGCAGATACAATAGCTTTCTCAATTGGACGACCGTGGACTATAACCCCCTCCTCGGTTTTTTCAAAAAACGCATCGGAAGACAAAATAGCAAAAGTAAGAAGCTCTTTATTGTCGGGATGTTCAATCGTATTGTCACTCGTGTTAATTGAGCGGGTAGTATACAAGCCTGCAATAGACATCTTACCCTCGGTAAGAGTGCCTGTTTTGTCTGTAAGAATTACCGTTGTAGATCCAAGTGTTTCAGCGGCGAGTAAGTTTTTTACTAGACCACCTTTTTTTAGAATTGCCTCCATCGCAACTGCAAGCACAACCGTAACCGCCGCCGGAAGCCCTGTCGGCATTGCCGCAACAGCAACAGCAATTGCTACCAAAAGCATTTCGGATAGTAGCTCTCCTCTCGAGATACCGAGAACCAGCAAAAGTACAATCGCAACGCCAATTGCGGTCATTAAAAAACGCGCAAGATGGCGAACGCTTTTTTGAAGTGGTGTTGATTGCTCGGCAATTTCCTCCGTATCTTGGGCGATTTGTCCAATTTGCGTATAGAGACCCGTGGCAGTAACAATACCGGCACCAAACCCTTCGGAAACAATCGTTCCCTTCCAAGCCATATTTTTTTGTTCAGTAATTGGAGCACCTGCGGCAGACTCTCCTACCTGCTTTGGCACCGCTACCCACTCACCCGTGAGGGCTGATTCGTTTATTGATAAATTCGCCGCTTCTGTTAATCGCACGTCAGCCGGCACCGCTTTTCCTCCTTCCAGATACACAATATCTCCTGGTACTATTTCTTTCGCTGGAATAACAATTTTATTCCGATCCCTCAAAACTACAGCCAAATGCTCCTGCGAGTCCGCAAGTGCTTCAAATACTTTAGACGCACGTCCCTCTTGGAATGCTCCCACAACCACATTTACTAATAAGGCAATGAAAATAACGATTGCATCTAAATACTCTTCAAGAAAAAGTGTTGCCGCCCCGGCAACCAGGAGCACGAATACAAGAGGACTTGTAAGTTGCGCAAAAATAATTTTAACTATTCTAAAGCGCTTGACTTTCCCGATAGTGTTTTCGCCAAAACGGAGTAATTTCTCCCGCACTTCTTTTTCACTGAGTCCTGTTCCCAGATCAGTATGAAAACTCTGTACGATATCTTTTATTGGTGCCGTGTGCGGAATAACTTTTGGCATACGCTATCGTATGATACCACTAGGCACGTATACTTTATATATTTCTTAGTTGCTTTGTCGAAAACATCTCTAAAAGCTTGAGTAGTGGACCAAAGTGGTTATACTTTGTGGATGCTTACTGAAAAAGTAAAAAAAGATATGCAAGATGCACTCAAATCTAAGGATGAGCTCCGTCTTTCGGTACTGCGTGGTGCACTTTCTGAATTTACGAACGCTCTCGTTGCCGCAAAAAAGAAACCAACTGATCAGCTAGATGACAAAGAAGCTTTGGCTGTATTTAAACGTCTGGCAAAACAAAGAAAAGAATCCATCGAACAATTTACAAAAGGAAACCGGCCGGAGCTTGCTGAAAAGGAACTAAAAGAGCTTGCAATTATTGAGGAGTACTTACCAGAACAAGCATCAAAAGAGCAAATTGAAGAAGTGGCGAAAGCAAAAATGCAAGAGATGAATGTCACTGATAAGAGCAAAATGGGTCAACTTATGGGCGCAATTATGAAAGAGCTTGACGGTAACGCCGACGGTACAGTCGTAAAAGAGGTCGTTGAAGAACTCCTCCCTTAAACTAGGGCCGAACTTGGACATCGGACCTGCCTGCCGGCAAAGGCAGGTGCCCAATTGGCTTAAAATAAGGGCGGGATGACCAACTTAAACATTTTTATTGATGTAGCGATAATTTAAACATTCAATGCTTTAAAATTGTCCTTGTTTTTTCACGAAAAGTATTTCATACTTTAGATAGTTCTAACAGGAGGCAACCAACTATGGGATTTGAAAAACCAGAAAAAGTACGAGAGGCTCAACAGCGGGCGGACATCGAGGCACTCAGGAAAATGGGTGCGAAAGGAGGACGCAAGACGGCCGAGAGAAATGAAATTAATCGAGAATATATCAAGCATATTAAAGAAAAACGCTCGCTTGAAGAATGGAACAAGATGGTTTCCGCAAACGAAGACATACTGACCGTAGACGGCGAAGACCCAGAGGAGTTGCGAGATGCCACTCACTGACGAAGAGCTTTCCGAGAGTATCATAAAAACAATGACCAATAGTGGTTATTGGAGAATTATGCGCTTCAGCGAGCTGGAAAATATTATACTGATCCAACTTCGTGAATACAGATGGATCCCGAGGGACAAGCTTGAAGAAGTGAATCAACGAGTGTGTACAATAATTCGGAAAAAGTTTGCAGCAAAAGCAAAAAAGACACGAAATGCAAACAAAAGAAAACTGGCAAAGCAAAAGGAAAAAGAAAAACAAGGAAATTTGTTTGAGTAACGCGGTTACGTAATTCGTACCGCGTCTTTTTTTGTCCCATCTACAGTATGATAAAATGAATTATCATACTGTTTTTTGGAAATATCATATATTGGACACCTGCCTTTGCCGGCAGGCAGGTCCGATGTCCAATATTAGCGAAGTTGGACTTTGTTTTTCAAAAGCATAGTCGTTAAGGTTGCCATCGCAGAGAGCAACAAAGCAACGATGAACCCGGCCTCAAGTCCTACATACATTATTACTATAGTAGTAAACACAAGTATGACAACTCTCCCAATTGAAAGTGACATCTCTTTTAAAGTAGTATATTCATCAATGTACCTTCCGTTATCAGCCGCCTGTTCATATGTCATTGCGTCAAATGAAGTTTTGTTTACAGTTCGACCCATACCATGGTATGTATCGGCCAAGAATACCTGCAGTGGCGTAGCGACAAGAACTTTTAAAACCCACCCGCTTGATGCGAGCACTGCTCCAATAATAATGAGTTTACTTTTATTCCATTTATCAAATAAATTTCCTGTTACAAGTCGTAGTAATAAAATCGCAAAAAGAGTGAGCGCAGTAACTAAACCGAGCGCAATATACTCCTCGTTAAGTAGAATAAACACCAAAAGCGGCCATATAGCATTAATCGCCATAGCCTGAATACCATCTCCAATGTATGCCAAAACGAGCGTTCGATTACGAGGCGACACAAGCTCCTTCAGCGTTTGCAAATAGCTCCAAGAGTATTCTTCATATGCGGTTTGGATAAAAAAGAGCGGAATAATACCAAGTGAAATAACAAGAAGTGCAACAAGATATAAGGTCTCAAACCCAAAAGAAGCAACAATCAGACCTCCCGCAAATGGCATTGCTACAATGACTAAATCTGCAAGGTTCCTCAGAAGCGCAATCTGGCTCCCGCGTCTTCGCCTATCCAAGAGAAGCGAGAAATCAACTTGATATGGCACCCAATACAAAACTTTATAAATACCCATACCAAATACAAACAGCATGAGGCCATAGAGTGCATACGCTCCATCTGCAGCAAATTGGTACAACCCAACAACACTGAGCATCGCGGTCGGCACTGCCGCCAAAACCATACTTCGCACTCCCCAACGCCTAATGAGTATTGAAGACACCGGGGTTAAAAAGAACACAACGATATGCATTAATCCATAAACAAGCGCCACTGCAAGAAATGAATTGCCAAAATATTGATAGATAAGAGCAACGGTAAATACCGTAGTAATGCCAAATCCTATACGCAGCAATACCCGATGCCCATACAATGCCTTCAGATCCTGAGGAATATAACCCTCGGCAGTATCGCGAATAAAATGAGCAACAGTAGATTGCATACCCTACTTACTATTCTCTTCAGAACCTGTTACAAAATCAACAGCAGCAAGAAGTGGCACAAAAAATATAAGCCCGTAGCTCACCCATAAGTTCCAATCACTAAAAATCTCCCATCCCGCAAAAGGTACGCTCAAAATAATGTCTAGCACCCCAATTATTACAACCCAGCTCACCGAATACGGAAGTGCAGATTGCCATGTACCGCCTGGAATAGATTTCCCAGCTTTATACATCAGGCCTATAAGCACCACTAGACCAATAATTTGTGGAAGATATCCATCAACAAATCCATAAGCTACAAACGCAGACCACAAAAGAAACATCACCGCATAAACCCCAACTCCCCACCCGATTAATTTTTCATAGTTAATATACATATAGAAAATAGTAGCATACGTCTGTTAGTAAAGAACTGTGTAATCCACTTGACCGCATGTTCAAAGCTTCATACCATTAATATAAAGGAAGCCAGCGTGAAGTTGTATGCACGCTACTTTTAATGTAAAAACATTGCGAACGTTTGTTCTGCCACGCTCATTTAAACAAGCGGGTGCTGATACAGATCGTCACATTTCTATGTGTGCGATTATCCCCTCGTTCATGCCTGACATACTCACTCTCCGTTTGGTGCAAGACATTCTGAAATGGAATCCCCAAACGCATATATATGTCGTTGATGATTCGACGCCGTATGAAAACGAGGAAAGCCACATTGTATTTGATGCAATTAAGAACTCCTCACCCCACGTAACTCTGCTTAGAACTCCGAAAAACAAATTAAAGGCGGGGGCGATAAATTATGCACTCGTCAATATAAAAAAGAGCGGACACATCCCCGATGCAATTCTTACGCTAGATGATGATGTTGTGATTGAACGACACACCATAGAAAATATGCTTTCTTCTCTATTTGCCGACAAGCAAATCGGCGCGGTATGTTCACAGAGCCGCGTGTTGAATAAAAACAAAAATATTCTCACGCGCCTCCAAGGGCTCGAGTATCTCGGATTTAACGCGGTGCGCATTGCTGATGAAGGATTTTTCCACGGCCCTCTTGTAATGCACGGTATGCTCACTGCATTTAAAAAAGAAGCCCTGTACGGCGTGAACGGCTTTACTGAAAATCATCTTATTGAAGACTATGAAATTACCACGCGCATTAAAGAGAAGGGGTGGAGCGTGCGCATTGTGGCAAATGCGTATGCATGGACACGTGTACCAGAGACATTTCCAAAGCTCTGGAAACAACGTACGAGATGGATATACGGCGGTGTTGTGATTATGGACGACGTACGCTACTGGCCATCGGTTATACAAGACATCACGGGACACTTTATCTTTTTGATTACACTTCTTTTGGTCGCCATCTTTACGATTATTCCTTTTAACTTTGGGCTTGAGCCGATATCACCTGTTGTTATAAAAATTATTATTGGACTATCGCTTATGCAAGCCGCAATTATGTACGGATTCCAAATGTGGTTTATGCGTTTTTACGATGAGCGGGATGTATACGACTGGCTTTTACGCGCGACATTTATCCCAGAATTTATCTATGCAAACGTCCTCACTTTAGTCCTCCTCGGCGCGTATCTATTCCATCTCTTTAACTGGGGATGCGCTCTATTTTCAAAAGGACTGGAAGAAAACATCATTACCAGACGTATCCGAGCGGTGTTTCGTCAATTTGGCTACACCAATAGATGGAACACACGGGAAAACTTTAAACATATATGATCACATTTTTTGGAAACGGCGGTGGCACATTTGCGCTGGTATCAGCGCTCTCTTTAGGAAGTGGCTGGCTTATCTTCTCATCTTCCGGAAACGTGGTGTTCACTTTTATGTTCCTGATGATTTCAATACTTTCTTCTTCTTTAGCGGTGTGTATGCTGGTACGTTTTTGTATCAATTTCAAAAAACACGGAAGACTGCTTTCCTGCCCGCCTAAGCGCAACAAGGCACTTGCAAACGCTACCAAATAGAAGCAAAGAGACGAATTATATTTCTATACATACTCGCAAAAATATTTGTACCGCTAGGAGAGCTTGTCGCCTCAAAGACAACCTCTGCGCCTACGTCCATCTCCTCCTCATCTCTATAGAAGAATTTCGCCCATTTATAAAACATGCCAAGGCTTTTTGTTGAAGAGGTGCCAGAGTTTATCTCTATAATTGTATTTGTAGAAGGGTTTTCGTTTGTTCTTTCTACATAGATCTCTGCATTACCACCTCCTTCAATTTTCTCTTGTATGTGTTTTTGTTCAACAGCACCGTTTATTTCAGTCTCAACATTTACTTCCACCTGCCCATTACTGCCAACTGTGTTTTTTACATTTATAGACGCGCTCGCATCATCGCTGGATGCCGTGGCACTTGTGACACTCTTTATTCCACCACTGTCTGACGCGGAGATCTGAATGGACTCAAGCGCATAAACATATATCGGCAAAGCAACCATTGCAACGGAAATTATGTAGGTAAATGATTTCATACACCATCTACCATAACCCTAGGTATGAACCGAGAGAATTTAATATACCTCCCCCCCTATCTTTATCTTCCTTCTCTTCCTTCTCTTCTTTCTCTGGAGCGGCTACTACAGCACTTGCAGTCTGTGGTCTTGCTTGCGTACGTGGTTCTGATGGTATCGCTACCTCGGGCTTTAACGCCACCTCCGTTTTTTCCTCAGATGGTGCAGGTTCAGCCAAACCGTCAACGGCCAACGAGCTTCCGCCCGGGCACGCAAGCTCGTTTATCTTCTTGATAGTGGTTGAGCCGACAACTCCCGTTCCACGTGTTAAGTCCCATGGCCCAAGTATCTCTTCTGCGTACTTCTCCTGAAATGCTATAACAGCGCGCTCGGTAAGAGGGCCAAAGTAACCCGTAAGTGGCAATCCTGCGTCCACCTCTTCATTTAAAAATCCTTGGAGTTTGACCACTTCAATGGGGTCATTGTTTATTCCTCGTCTCATTTTCTGTGTTATCAGTGGCTCGCATACATATTTGACAACACTAATAGTAGACGTTGCGATTTTTGGTGCCTCTACTTCTTCCGGTTCAAATACCTCCGTACTACTTGGTATAATATGTACCTTAGCTGACGCTTCATTGCTAATGTCCGAGCTGTAATCACTTATATAGCTTCCATATTTTCCACTGACACTCGCCACATTTTTATAATCCCCCGGAATAATTTTCCCTCCAAAGTCAACCGCATACTCCAGAGTCACCTCATCTCCCGGCTCAAATGTCTCCAATTCCCAGGAACGGTTATACATAATTATCCCATCAGGATTGTAAAGTACGTCTGTAAGTGTTGAGTAATAAAGTGGTCCGCCATCTTTGCTGTTACTCACAACAACTTTATAGTTCACCACGACAGGTGTCGTAGTGGTAGATACGTCTGCCGATTTCGTTATCGTAATGTCCGGATTTGCCGTTGTGTTTACTATCCAAGCCGCGCCACCACCGCCTCCTCCACCACCGCCAGCAGGAGGCGCAGAACCGCCTCCAACGCCGCCGGAAGACTCGCCGCCGCCGGAAGACTCGCCGCCGCCTGAACTGCTTCCACCACCGG
>Ga0210057_1005105_pt1 | contig 17044 bp, 23 predicted proteins | sample CryGeyCG2114_010_2_FD_183968 | JGI IMG/M metagenome (GOLD analysis project Ga0210057, IMG submission 183968) | Groundwater microbial communities from aquifer - Crystal Geyser CG10_big_fil_rev_8/21/14_0.10 (SPAdes) (version 2) | ecosystem: Environmental > Aquatic > Deep subsurface > Groundwater ...
TATCTTTTCAACAAAATCGTTACTATACATCATCGGGAACTCCTCCTTGTTTTTCCAAACAAAAAGATGGAGTTCCCACCTCAAAACCCTTACTTCAAAGCGGGGTCATATCCGCTGTCACCAAACACCTAACTAATGTGTGAAAATCAAAAGCAGGGTTTACTCGGCAAAAATCCAGCATATCCTTTGGTCTTACCTAGCTTTTTTTTGTGCAAACCTTTTCTGGGCAAAACCATAAAGATTGTGTATTACATCAACCTGCTCAAGATTTTTCTCGTCTGCAAACAGCATTACCTCAATTTCAGTAATTTTGTTTGTCTGTCTTTTACGCCAAAGTTCTCTGGCAGGATGTCTTTTTGGCATTTGCGGCATAAATAAGAACCATTTAAAAGTACTACTGCTTTTTTGTGGTGCTGTTTTGAATAAGAATTATGCTATTCTGAAACCAATTATTTATATCCTAGTTTCGGGTTATCTTTTTTTGTTTTAACTTGATGTTTTTTTAGTTAATGATTGCAATGGCTAGATTCAGGATAGCTGCAAAACTTACCCATAATAAATAAGGAACTAATAGATATCCTGCTTTTTTTTGAAATTCCTAAGACTGATTTTATAGTGAGAACTATTGTTGTCCATAAAATAATTATTTCTATAACCGCAAGCCAAAGGTTTTACAAATCAAAAAATAGTATTGGCATTTAATGCAATAAGTTCGAACTTTTGAGGTATCAGTTGGGATACAGTTCCATTAAATTGATTAGAATTGTAAAAAAATTATTTTCTCCGAGAAGTTTAATCTTTTCGGAGAATCTGCAAGATTTACGTTATTGGTAATCATTTTCCTGTGAGCATATTTCTGTCTTGCGCCAGTCTGTATACTGCTATTATTACTGCAATTACAAGCAGAATGTGAATTAATCCTCCGCCGAATCCTCCGATTAGCCCCAATGCCCACAGAATAATTAAAATTGTTATAATTGTCCAAAACACGTCCATTTTTTTTCACCTCCTATAATTTCTTATTATTTTTCTCAAAAAATATTAGAATCCAACTCCTAAAAAGCTAAAACAACTAGCACATGTTCATTTTTTCACCTCCTGTTGTATTCGCTTTCATATATTTGGGAATTAAGTGTTCATAATGTTTTTTCCAGCCGGACGATTTTTAACTAATCCTTTTCCGCCTGGGCGTCCTCCTGTTTTGGCTCCGCGTTTAGCCCGGCTTTTAGCAGCAGTCATTCTCCCGCCTCTGCTTTTCTTTGCCATTTTATCATCTCCCTTAATTTTTTTATAATTTTAGAATGCAATTCCAAACTGGCTTAGCAAAATAACCAGTATTATTCCTGGAATTCCTCCTAATGCCGCAATAAGGATGCTCCAAATATTTATTGTCACGTTGACAAAAGGCAGGTAATTAAGAATAATCAGGACCGCCATTCCCAACACGCTGTTTATCAAAAGCCAGAAAATTCCTTTACCCAGTTTCCATGCCACAATAACCAATGCTATTGCGAATAGAAAAGTCAGAATCGGTCCAAGAAATAACAGTTCAACCATTATGTTTTCACCCCAATGTTCAATGTGCCAAAATTACTCCTATTAGGGTAATGGTGAATCCAAACGCAAGACCCACCATGTTGATTTCAACTCCGAAGCCAGAAAACAAAAGTCCTCCAAGCCCCAGACTTGTAATTATATTCCCCCATGCCATTTTCATTCCCCCTAATTGCATAGTTGATAAAATCAGCAAACGCGTCTTGTTTTTGAAACGTCTTCCATTTTAGTAACTGTTTCAAAATGCGTTGTTTCAACACATTTTGCTTTAACTGCTTTTGTTGATTCCGAATCAATTATTCCTGATTGTCTATCCCCCGGAAAAAAACTAAAATACGACCAAGGATTTTTTTGGTTTGTCTCAGCTAATTCTGCTGGGCTACAAACTGTTTCAGTTACCGGTACTCTAGATTCAACCGATTCCTGTACAATATAATTCTCGTTATGGCATTGCGATTCAACGACTTCCGGAGCTACAGGAACAAATTCCTGGTTCGCTGCTACTAATCCTGTAGTTGCAGGAGCCCCTAAAAAGATTCCCAGTCCAGCCAAACCAATCACCGCAATAACTGCCGCAATCGGAATTAAATTATTTTTTTTCCTTGCTTCAGTTTCTTCCTCTTCTTCTTTAGAAACTCCTGCAAATTTTTCATTGCTTTTTTTTGAATTCATTTGCTTTTCCTCCTTTGTTTAATTTCAGAGAACACTATTCCGGGCCGACAAGCGGCCCGCGAATAAACATTGTTGATGTTCCCTTCATTTTTTTCTATTACTTGGCTTGTCCACCTACTTTCACTGATTTTGCATCAAAGATGCTATTCAGCATTATGGTTTCTCCCACACTTTTCACGTCGGATTTTGAATAAATCACGTCGTTATCTAACAAGCCAGTGTGCACAACAATTGCTGTAATGTTGTTTGAATGCTTGTCGGTTCGTATTTCCTTTACTTTTCCGATTTCTTTTCCGGTTGAATCCAACACGGCTAATCCTTTGTAGTCAGATACAGGATTCATGTTTAGCATTGCTCCCGCATCGCTAAGAGATTCGATATAATCCTTTCCTATGAATGTATCAGTCCCAAAAAACCCTCTGTCCATTTCTATTCCATCAAAAGTAAGTGAGTTAGGGCTCAGTCTTACTTGCATTATTTTCCCTACATCTTTTCCATTTAATGAAGTGACTGTCTTCCCTTTCAATTCGTTTACTTTAATTCCGGAATTGAATGACTTATTGATTTCTCTAATTTCCTTCATAATCTACCACCTAGTAACTATAAGGTGAAGGAGGGTAATAGGGGTGTGCGGTATTGGCTCATACTTGTTGTATTGCAGGATACATTTTTTTGGGTGCCACAAACAACATTGGTTAAAGCCTCGGAGTTATAATATTTAATAGGGGGAATAATTTATGGGTTTAATGGATTTATTTTTTGGCAAAAAGAAAACATGGGTCACAAGCGAAAAATCCACGTTAAACACAAAGTCTGATTCTGGTGCAACAAAAACGAACACAAAAGAAACCATGGTGGAAAAAGATGAAATGGGGAACATGGTGTCAAGAACCACAACAACAAGAGAAACGGAAAAAAAGACAATAGACTAATTTTTGTTGGGATTGAATAAGATTATAACTAAGTGTCGTCAGTTTGAACCCGAACCGTGCTGTTCTGAAGTTTGTTTTATTTGTAGGTTCTGTTTTTTCTTTTGTCTATATCGTAGATTCTGATTTCTTTGTTTTCCCAGATTATTGTGTAGAGGATTCTGTAGGGTATTATTTTGATTCTGTAGTTTGCTTTGCTTCCTGTGAGTTTTGTGACATCGTATTTGTCGCTTGGAACGGGATTTGTTTCAATTTCATTGATTGTTTCAATTAGTTTTTGTTTGTATTTAGAATCTGCTTTTGAGAGTCCTTTTTCGGATTTGTTGGAAAGAGATATATTGAATCTTGGCAAGTGTCGTCACTTCATTTTTGCTTTTACTGCTCGCCATGACTCGAATTTCCCTTCTTTAAATTCCTGTTCTCCTCGTTTTATTGCTAGTTTTTCTTCAGAAGTAGGGGTTTCTTTTTTTACAAGTAATGCAGATAATTTAGTATCAATTTCACTCAATTTTTTGTTGATTTGGTTTAATGTTGTTTCTGCCATTTTATCACATTAATTATGTTGTTTCAGCTTTTATTTAAACAATTGGTTTTTGCTATTTTTTTGCTGAATCTGTTCTGGAGCAAAAAAACCGTAACTGTAAAATAACTGCAAAGAACGTCTCATGGAGACATTCAAGAAAAGCCGTCAGATTCGAACTTCTGAAACATTGATTTTTCTCAGTTGTTATCTTTTTAATTTGTGTTTGTTACCTCAAATAAAAATATATTGCTGCTACTTAAAAGCCGCGTGGAGGTTGCTTACTGGCGTGGAGCAACCATTAAATAGGGATTAAACCTAGTTTTAGTTTATGTTCGGAAAATACGGCATTATTGCCGCAATCATTATTATTGCATTGTTCGCATTCTCCGGAATGCCTGCACTTTATTATTCGGCGATAGTTTTCGCCGCGTTCGCATCGATAGCATTCTTCCAGAAAATCGCCGAACCGCCAAAAATCGCAAAGGCGGAATTCGAAAAGTTTGGGGCAAAATACTCAAAAAAAGTTCTTTTGGTGGATGCATTATCAATAATACTGGTGCTCGCCGGTGCAACTGTGTTCTATTTTGTGTTCGCTTTTCTCAAAAACCAAATTTATTCTAATTTCCAGGGATTTTTCGTAAGCAATCCGCAGGGATTATTGTTTATTGCGGCTTTCCTGATTTCACTCGGTTCAGTTGGATGGCTAATCAGGGGTGCAGTAAAAATCCTTTTTGGCGATGAGTATTGGAAATACTATTACAATCGCCCTGAAGTCGGCTTTGACACCAAAAAAATCTACAGAATAATAAGCATTTGCACCATTCTTCTTGCTGTGCCTGCACTCATGCTAGGATTCAATGATTATTCAATTGTAATGGAGCAGGGAATTTTACTAAACGATTGGACGAGACTGGAACCACAGCAGATTGCATGGAGCCAAATCTCAGGAATAAGGCTCGCGGGTTATGAGTCAAATGATTTTTATATAATTGATTTCACGACTGGTGAAAAATGGAACCTTTCAAATGAAAACTGGAATGCGTCTGAAAGCGAAGTAATCGGTTTCATTTCACAGAAAAGCGGTGTGCAAATAACTTATCCTTAATTTTCAGGGCGCAACGGGATTCCTTTCGAGGACAAAGTTATTGTGTAACCAATAATTGTATCAGAGTCGTTCCTTATGGCGAGTTCATAATTCCCTTGTGCGGGATTTTTTATTTCAAGTTTCAAACCATTTTCCGCAACACCTGCTTGGGTTGAGGGCTGTGCACCAGAAACAATTATTGCGGCATTGCCGTTCGCAATGAGCCTCGCTGATATCGTGGTTGTTCCCTGCGCAACGCTAAAGCCTGTGATTGCCTTGGTTTCACCAGGAGCCATGGTTCCGCTATCGGATATGAACGTGTAGCCTTCCTGTAAATAAATTTCCCTGAGGAAAGCCGATTTTATTCTTTCAGGATTATCCGCGAACTGGTAGGAGCAGCCTGTTTTTTGGGCAATGAATGACAAAAGCTCCGAATCAACACCCTGCGGCAAACCCAATCCTATTGTACATATTTTCACGTTTTTTTCCAATGCGGTGTTTACTGCATTGCCCTTGTAAGAGGATTTTCCGCCAATGATTATGTCGTGCGTGTCAAAATCCCTGCCATCTGTAATGAGTATTATCAGACCGTCAGTTCCAATCATGTCAAGTCCATATTTCATGCCGTAGCTGATGTCGGTGCCGTAACCAATGTCAATGTCATCTATCTTATTTTTCAAATCAGTGTAATCCTGTGTGAGTGGGATGTAATTTCTTGCGGAGCTCCCGAACACCACCATTCCAATAGCATAATTGTTTTCTTCAAGCAAGTCCAAAAGTGTTTTTACTGATTTTTTGGCTGCCGTAAATCTAATGTAATCGCTTTCTTCTAGGTTGTTTTTCTCAATGTAATCCATAAGGGCTTTAGTGTAATCATCCGGGTGCACTTTATATCCATTCGGATTATTGAATGTGCTTTCGTAAATCCCGAAATCTTCGAGCATATCCTCCTTTGCAATGTCCTTGTACCGGAATCCATCGGGGAACATGTAGGGCCATTCCATTGAGCCAGAAATGTCCATTACAATAACTGCTTTTTTCTCGGGTTTTGTAAGTATTATTGGCAGAATTGACTGGTACTTGTCCATGTCCTGATTTTTCGTGACATTCCTGTTATCGGCATTCACTGTAATGACTTGCGAGATGTATCCTGGTACACTTGCCTTTATTTCAACAGGCTCGCCTTTTTTCACCGCCATGACATAAGAACCATCACTCTTGCTGGTGCTCCGCGAATTAGACTTATAATTAATTCCTTTTCCCGTAACCATGACTGATTGTGTTGGATGGATTGAATCGTTTTCAAACAAACCAAATGCCTTGAGTGAGGCATTTCCAACTGACTCCATTATTTGTTCCTGAGTTAATCCTTTGAAATTTGATAGCGTTTTTTCATCCGAGAGATCCAACGCGAGCTTGTTGAATGCCAATCTGAAGAATTCCTGGGAAATCTTTTCTGATGCCTGCTCCGTTTCTGCTTCCGAGAGCTGCCTTGGGTTTCCCCCGGCGTTTTCCTTGAATTCCTGCATCAATACTGGCGCCATTTTTCCCATTGCGGATTTCAATGTGTCATCATCGAATTCAATGCTTGTTGTTTGGGGTTGCTCCAAATCTGTTTCAACCAATTTTATTCCCTCCGAATCTTGGGAGAGTTTCATTGCTTTTGTGTAAGTGTAGGGTTTGCTGAATTCTTCGCGCGTGCTGTTGTAAAGTGCAGTTGAAACGCTCTGCTCGTTCCAAGTGTCCTGCGAAGAATATGCCTTGCTCATAGCATAACCCAATGATTTTCCGGCATCGCTGTAAAATGCCTTTGAGGCGCCGAATGCATCCCATGTTTCATCTGGAATGCCCAGTCCTTTAGCCACTTTTCCCAAGAACACGTCCATAATGTTGTCCTTAAGGGCTTCCTTGAGTCCCTTTCCCTGCACGAAAACATCATAGGCTACGCTTGCGGCAAATAAGGTTGCCTTATACTCCGGGAACAGTATTCCTGCTGCGGCAAATATTCCTGTTTTTATCAAGTCGGATTCCTGGAGCACTATTCCAATGATTGTCATTACTTCATACCACTTGTCGGAATTCCAGTAAGAGAAGTGTGCTATTTTTCCTGTGTAAAAGCAGCCTGTGCTATTGCACAATTTTGTGAGGCTCCCTGCTTCAACCCAGGTTCCTTTATATTCGTCAAAATACCAGAGCCCTGTTTCTTCCTCTGTTGAGCCATCTGGAACAGGAATCATTATTGTTGGTTCTTTAGAGCCGGGCTGCACTTTCACACCGTTCTGTTCAGCATCAATGTAGAGGAACCCGTAAGTTTGAATGTTGCCCGTTTCTCCATCGGATGTAATTCCTGTGAAATCCCCCGGGAAGCCGTTCAACTCAGATTCGTTCGTAGCGCTGTAAAAGCGTGTGGTCAACTGAACATCTCCAACAACAGGTTCGCCGTTTTCGTAAATAAGAGAACCCGGATCAATTATGACTCCTCCGGATTCGCTTAGAATGGATGTGCCGGCACTTGCATCAATTGTCGTTGTTTTTCCATAGTAAAGGTTTGCGGTAGCTTGGGTTGTTTGCCCTTCGCTGAGAGGGATGGTTTTGAATCCGGGCAAAAACCCCTCTTTTTCCATTTTAACAAGAATTTGTTCTGTTGGAAGTGCACTTGTGTTGAAATAACCTTCTGAATTGGTTGTGCCTTTCAGATTCTCTTCAACAACTATGCTCACGCCCTCTAGGGGAACGCCCAGTTCGTCGAGCACGCGAAGATTAATGTAAGCGGTTATTGTTTGCCCTGCTTGTTGGCTTTCGCCCTGTATTTCCCCGTGCAATTCCGGTGCTTGTGTTTGCGGCTGGCTCAGCGCCAAGAAAAGGATTGCTACAATAACGATTACTGCCGCAATTCCAGGCAACAAAAACTTGTTATTCGCAGTCAAAGTAACTATATACAAACCTTTTCAGGTATATTAATGTTTTTTTAAGAGGCGGTGTAGAATTCCTATTTGCGGTTTGGAATTTGACGTTATTTTTTTAAAAAATCTCCTGATTTTATTATTTGGAATATGGTATTAAGCGCCGTCAGGTGCGAACATTAAAATCATTGATTGTTCTTTAGTTCCAATTGCTTGATTTATTGTTGTGGCGAATCATTTTTTATTATCAATTAATCAGTATAATTTATGGAATTTGAGTTTAGGGATAACGTTATTTTGTTTGAGAGGGAATTAAGCGATTTGGACAAGTTTGTAATAAAATTTGTTGAAATTCTTGACAAAAACAAAATTAACTATGTGCTTGTTTCGGGGTATGTTGCGATTCTTTTTGGCAGGAGCAGGGAAACCGAGGATGTTGATGTTATTGTTGAAAACTTGCCATTTGAAAAATTTGGTTTGTTGTGGGAATCTCTCGAAAAAGAATTTGAGTGCCTTAACACCTCTTCTTCAAAAGAAGCATATTATGGTTTTTTGCTGGAAAAAACAGCTGTAAGATTTGCCTATTGCGGGCAATTCATACCTAACATGGAAATTAAGTTTCCAAAAAAAGAGTTTGAATCGGAGACCCTGAAAAATAGGTTGATTGTAAAGGGCAAGGGTTATTCTTTAAATATTTCAAATCTGGAAAAACAAATTGCGTTTAAGTTATTCCTCGGGTCGGAAAAGGATTTGGAGGATGCGAGGCATTTATGGAACATTTTCAAAGAAAATCTGGATAAAAGTTTGATTGTTGAAAAAGCAAAAGAATTAAATGTCGCTGAAGACATAATTAGTTTGGTGTTGGAATGAAATATTCGAAAGAAGAACTTGAAGAGTATAAAAGTGAAAATTTTAAGGAACGATTGAAATTCATCGATTCTTACGCTAATTGGTTAAAAAAGACCCCGAATAAGGAATGGTCAAAACAACAAAACAAACTGCTTTCACGTTAACAAACGCCTAAAGCAATCCTTTCTGCCAGAATTTCTTAAAACGGCTGTTTGCCATTTATTTCAAAATAACCCGAAGCCGTCAGATTCGAACCTTAGAAGCGTTGAGTGTTCTCAGTATATTTGGTCGTGGTGTTTGAATCTTTGGAATAGTATGAATTTTTCTTTCCTGTAAACCCTGAAAAGCAATACAAAGCTTTTGTCTATGTGTACTCTTTTGAAGTCTTTCATGTCGTGCCTGAGATTTTTGTAGAAATCGATTGTTTCAGTGTCTCGTGTAACAATTTCTTCAATTTTTTTCAAAATTGCTTCGTATCTTTTTTTGTCTTTTTGGAAAAACTTTTTCAGTATTTTCTTTAGTTCTTCGCTGAGGCTGTATTTGAAGGGCAATTTATCCCTCTATTTCTTTTCTGAGTTGTTTCACAGTGGTTCCCTTGAAACCATATTTTTTTATGTGCTTTTCACTGTCTTCAATAAGCTCTTTTATTGTTTCTTCGCTGACTTCCCGTTCAACAAATTCTTCGCCAAAAAGGTCTGCCATTTTGTCAACAGCATCCCCTTTATCATTCAATCCATATTTTTCCTTAACAACCCCAAGAACTTTGCTGGTGTAATCCTCTACCGTTATGCTCATGCTTTTAGCCAAATCACATCACCTGATATAAAATGAGTCTAAGTGATTTATTAATTTTTCTATTTGCGCAAAAGCCGTTCAGTTCGAACTTTTTGGGTATGTTAGGGTACTGTCCACACTATTTAGGTTTTTTTAGTTTTTAGTATAACGTGTAAGGTCGTTGTTGGTTTGGTTTTCTGATTTGTATTTATCGCTACATTTTTTTATTGATTTGTAGAGGTAACTTTTATCGCTACATTATTAAATATTTTGTAGCGATAACTATTCGTGGTTAGTGTTGTCAAGAAAAAGGTAAATGGTAAAGAATATTACTATTTGGAAGTTTCTTTAAGGATAAGCGGGAAAGTAAATAAAGTTTGGGAGTATCTTGGTAAGGAGAAGCCTTCTCAGGCAGAGCTAAGTAAAAAGAAAAAATTTTTGGAAGAAAACGCCCTGGATAAGTATTATGCTAAAACTCTGAAAAAATTCAAATTTTCTTTCCTTTCAAGAAAGGATATAGCTGAAATTGAAAAGGTCAATGGTGATTTTCTTGCCCGTTTTGATAAGCTTTCCAAAAAGCAGAAAGAAAATTATAACAAGGACCAGGTTGTGCATTTTGTTTACACTACTCTCAGGACGGAGGGTGTTGATGTTGATTATTCGGATGTTGAAACTGCGTTTGAGATTATTGATAAAAAAAAGAATGAGTTTACTTTTGACAATAAGGTTATTGTTTCCAGTTCAATGATAACCGGTTTTAATTATCTGTCGAAAATCAAAATAAACAAAAAAGATATCCTTCGTTTGCATGGGATTATTATGTCTTTTTTTGAGCAGGAAAGCCCTGGTCAATTAAGGGACGACCAAAGAATTATTGCCCGTTTTAATCCTAGTACTTTGAAAAGTCAGGAGATTGATTACAGGCCGCCTTCTCCAAACAAAATTCCTGGAAAGTTGGAAAATTTCTTTGATTGGTTTGAGGAAAACAAGAGTGTTTATCCTCTTGAGCTTGCGGCTCTCGTGCATCTGAAAATTTATTTGATTCATCCTTTCAAGGACGGCAACAAGAGAATGTGCCGTTTGCTGTTCAATAAAATCCTTCAGGACAATGGCTATCCAATAATTAATATTTCAAAGGACACTTCAGAATACTTTAAAGAATTGGTTAAGTCCGTTGAATCTGGAAATGAAATTTTTTTCGTAAAATTCTGTCACAAGGCATTTTTGAAGCAGGTAAAGTATAGGAGGCTCAAGTAAGACTCATAGTGAATCTGTGCAGTCAGTTCGAACCAAAACAACGCATGATGTATACAGTCCTATTGTTTCAGATTTAAGCTCGGAAGGGAATAAAAACGCCGCTCCGTTTTCCAAAATCCAGGCAATTGCCGGAAATTTTAACGTCGCTTATTTTTTTCGTTGTTAGTCGGCGCGAAACAAATTTGCGTTAATCATTCCATCCTATTGAGCCGAGTATTTTGTGTATGGCTTCTTCGAGGTGTTTTATGTTGCTGATTTTTGGCAAACCTTTAATTTCTCTCAACTGGTTGTATCTGTCGAATACCTCTTCAAGGAAGTTGTGGGTGTGTATTTTTTTCTTTTTCCTTTTTGAGTAATCTTTTGATTTTGTGATTAGGTCGTCCTGTTCGATGTGGTAGAGTTCGTGGATTATTATTGTGTGAGCTACCTGTTTTCTGAGAAGCGGGTTCCTGATTTTTTGGAGTTTTGAATTGACAAAAATCTCGTATTCTGCTGGTTTAATGATTTTCTTTGCTATTTTGGTTTCCTTTCCTAAAAGCAGGGCTTCAGCATCAAAATCATTGATATATATTACCTTTCCTCTCACATACCCAAGCTTTTTTGTGCTCATTGGTTTGTAATAGCAGAAAATCACTGATTTGTCCAGCTTTGGGAATATGCTGCGTGCCTCGTGCAGCCAGTTCATGAGTTCCGCTTCATGGCTTTCTTCATTCATATTTTTTTGCCTTCATCCCAGAGGTCTTTTCCGGCATCCTTCATCTGTTCAAATTTGTTCCAAGTTATGGCTTGCTTTCTTTGCTTTTCCTGGAATTTGCAGATTTTCAGCTGGTTGGTATTTACAAGGCTGTAGAAGTCACTTATGCTTATTTTCCCATTGCCGTAACTCCTTGCTGCCTGCTCGAATTTTGCTCCGCAATCAGCTATTGTGCTCTCGTGGTTGAAGCACTTGCGATGGCAATTGTTTCCTCGGTAAGTATTCATTGCTCTCACTATTGGCGGTGTTTTGGAAAATCTTTTCTCCTTCAATTTGCCCGTTGATGCAAGAAATAGCCTTATTTCTCCAAAGGTCACTTCTTTTGGGAGCAGTTCTTTTATTTCCGTGAGTGTTTTTGGATTTTCGGGAACTGCTTTCTTTATTAATTCAATTTTGTCTTCTGGCAAAAGGTCATCAATCGTGATTTTTTTATTCAGCAGAAGGATTGCAAGATGTGTTTCTATTGTTGATGCTGCGAGTTCTCTTTCAGAGGCTATTTCTGTAATTGATTTTCCTTCATTGAAAAGTTCTAACGTCTTTTCTTCCGATTCCATGCGAAGTCCTTTTTATTCAATTTTCCAAAAGCCATTTCCACAAAGGTGTGAATTTTATTTTGCCTTTTATGCCGAACCATTCTTTGTTTTCTGTTTTTTCCAGTTCTGCGTTCAGTATTGTCAGGTTTTTGCATTTCAGTTCTTTTCCCGCTTTTAGGAGTGCCCTGATTTCACGTTCTTGCGTTTTGCTGTTTTCAAGCGAATAGCACACTTGTATGAGTTCGGCGATTTTGTTTTCTTTTTTAAGGACAAAATCCACTTCTTCGTGTTGTTGGTTTTTCCAGTAAAATGCCTTTATTCCGGTTTGTTGTTCTTTTCTCTTCAGTTCTGCTGCGACAAGATTTTCGTACAATTTGCCGATGTTTTGGCTGGTGGAAAATGCTTTTGCTTTTATGATTCCATTGTCTATGCAGTAGACTTTTCTTGATTCGGTTTCTTGTTCCTTTAGCTTGTAGGAAAATTTTTTTAATGAGAAAAAAATCATTGTTTCTTCGAGAATATTGTAATATTTTTTCACTGTTTCAACGCTTTTTACCCCGAGTGATTTTGCTATCTGGTTGTATGACATCTGTGTTGCGGCGTTGGTTACGATAAATTCTGCAATGGCTTCTATCTCGCTTGTTTTTCGTATTCTGTGTCTTTTTATCACGTCTTTGTAGAGGGTTGCCTCGAAGAGGGTTTTAATGTATTCGGAAATTTCCAGGTTTTTTACGTGCGGTTCCGGGTAGCCGCCGTCGCGCAGATATTTCTCAAACTCTTTTTTGATGTCTGCTGTTGTTTTATTTTTCGTGTCCTCCACATATTCTTTGAAAGAAAGCGGGTATATTTGCGTTTCAAAATGCCTGCCGGTGAGATGTGTTGCCAGTTCTCCGCTAAGAAGATTGGAGTTGCTTCCTGTAAGGAGTATGTCTCTCCCCTGTCTTTGCAGCCTGTTTACAAACAATTCCCATCTGTCAAGGTTTTGGATTTCGTCAAAGAAAATGGTTTTTGGGTTTGAGTAAATGTCATCTATCGTGGCAATTATTTCATCATAATTTTTTGCTCTTGCCAGTTCCTCGTCGTCGAAATTTGCGTACCCGTATTTTTCCTTTAACGAGTGTATTATGAAGAACGATTTTCCGGCACGCCTTGGGCCCGTGACTGCTTTTATTATATCTGAATTAAGGCCCTTTATCTCGGTTTCGCGCCTTATGTAATTTTCTTTTCTTTTGGCTTCAAGCTCGCCTTTTTGTTTTAGAAGTATATCCCTTATCATAAAAAATCAATTATTATAGTGGATAAAAGTATATAAATTTATCCATTATAGGGTAATTAATGGCTAAAATCTCAAACTTTTATCTGTGCACAACTATTGTATAAGTGTTTCCTGTAGGAAACATTTTTGATAGAAATTGTTTCTTATGGGGGAACAAATCACTTCAAAACCGTTACACTTTTGTAACGAAAATGGGTTGTTTTGTTACGTTTTTGTAACGCTTTTATCTGTTAAATAGGTATTTTATAAAATTGGCGGATACTGCCGTATTTCTTTGTTTTCTGGCATTTTACGGGTTCAGGCTCTCCTGCATATTTTCCAGTAGCAGCAGTCCTTGCATCTTTTTACAAATGGAGTTGGTTCTGGCAGTTATCGATTTTGAGGTGCCACTTGAGGAATGTCTGGCAGTCCAGAAGGAAGTTGTGGGTGCTGTACGGGGCATAGGTTTTCTTGAGCTCCGTTTTGAAATCAATTATGTCCTTTTGTGAATACCCCTCAAAGGGTTTTGCTGGAAGGTAATTCCCAAGCCTGTGGACATTGTTCGCGTATAAGTAGATTGTCCTCATGGCCTTGTCGTTTGCCCCAAGATAGGCAAGGTAATCAAGGAATGCCTTTTTCTTGGAAGGGTGCCAGTTGCCTTTCCTCACCTTTTCCTTTATGCCCTCAATACAATTTGTATCGTCTCTCATGATGCTATTGCTCCGTTGGCTTTATTTAAAGTCCAATGGGATTGTCTGCATCATGAAGCCGTCAGGTTCGAACTTGCAGTGATTACTGAAAAAATCAGGTTAGCCAGCAGGAAAATTGTTTTTATTAAAGCGGCGTGTTTTTATCAGGGGTAACCCATTTTTGGGTGTTTTGTTTTCTTGTTTTTGTATAAATAAAATCCTGTGATTGCGGCGATTATCAGCAGTACGCCTGTCGTAGTAATTAGTGCTAGAATTATGCCTGTCCAATCGGTTTGCGGTTCATTTTCAGGTGTTTGCTCCTGTGCAGGCAGTTGCTGATTGGTTTCTGTTGCTGGTTTTTTTGTTTCTTTTGGGGTTTCTTCAGGGGTTGTTTGCGGTTCTTCCTCTTTTGGTGTTTGGTCAACGCTTTCTGTTTCCAAGTTTTCTTTTTCTCTTAAACTTATTGCGAAGTGGCTGAAACCTGGCGTTACTGCTGTATAATAGTGGTATTCGTTGGTTGTTTTATCAAGTTTTGTTTCAAGTTCAACCCATTTGTCTTTAATGAGCCTTAAAAGAACTATGTCGCTTTTGTCAGCCCCTTGTTCTTCCACCCATTTCTTTTTCACTCTGAATTCTATTTTGGCGTGGTCGAGATTTTCCTGTTCGTCGAAGAGTATTTCTGCATATTTGTAAACTGGTTTTGTGAAGTTGTTTTCTTCCAATTCATTGATTTCATTTTTTTTCAGTAATGCTAATTGCACCCTGTTTTTTGCCACGAGCTCTATTGAAACTATGCTTTCATCTGACTCATATGCGGTTGTCCTGCTTTGCCCCGCATTAATGCTCATTATTCTTTTTACTGTCCCTTCATAATTGTCTGTTGTTCCGCCTCCGCCGGATGCCGGAGCAGTTATTGTTACTGAAACACTTGCTTGGTTTGTGTTTCCTGCGTTGTCTGTTGCTCTTGCGTAATAAGTGTTTGTTCCTGTACTTTGGCTTGTGAAAGCATATGTTGTTGCTGTCCCGTTGTCTGTCCAATTGGTGCCGTCTGTGCTGACTGAGTAGCTTGCTATTCCTGAGTTTGTGTCTGAACCGGAGTATTCTATTGTGACGCTTGTTTCGGTTTGGCTAGTGCCATTTGCAGGGGAGCTTATTGAGATGCTTGGCGCGGTGTTGTCTATCATGAAATTGTTGTCGCTTGCGTTGAAATCAGAATCTGTTCCGTCGCTTATTTTTGCTAGGATGAAGTAGTTTCCGTCGCTTGCGATGAGTGTGCTGCTGATGTTAAAATCATAGGAGCATGTCGTGGTATCGGTAAAATCGGCATCGTCACATGTTGTGGCGTCCAGTGTTAATCCTTGTACAATGCTTGTCCCTGTTCCCTGAACATTGCTTGAAGAGTAATTCAAATCAACTGTAAGCGTGTTGCCGGCATCAGCATCCATTACATTAAAATCAATTGTCAGGTTTCCGTCTTGAGTGTATGAAAATGATGGCAAATCCCCGTTATCAGGGTTTGAGTCAATTCTGAAAACATTAATGTCCGGGAGGCTGTTTGGTGGAGCCGCGGCAAGGTCAAACAGCCATATACTCCCTGCATTAGCCCTCACAAGAGGGCTTGAATAATATGATGTAAAAACAAGGTCGTCCTTCAGGCCGTCGGAATCGGCGTCGCCAAACACCGGTGCTGAACTCGTTCCGAGCCTGTCAGATGCACTTGCACCATAAAAATAAGCGGCAATATTGTCGCCCGGTGAACCCATGTCTATTGTCCCTGATTTTTCGGCAAGATTCGTGATGACATAAACTGTGCCTGCATTAAGCCTTCCAAAAGGGTCGGTTCCATTGTCAAGAAAGGCAATGTCATCATTTGTCCCGTCACCATCATAATCTCCGAAGGAACAGCCGTAGTTTCCAAACGCGCTATTATTTTGGTCTGCTGAACCAATGATGTTAAGGTCGACTATGCTCGCTCCTGCAGAAGTCCCGACCGTAATTGTCCCTGATTCACCGTTAATATCCTTGATTAAAAATAATGCCCCTAAATCATCATTCATGCCGTAACCTGAGAAAAACAGGTCGTTTTCTGCGCCGTCACCATCAACATCGCCAAGTGCCTTGCAGTATGAACCCACATAATCGCTGAACGTTGTGCCGGTGATTGTCAAGTCAACAGCAGAAGGGCTTGCCATGTCCTCTATTCCTGATTCTAAACCTACACTCATGAATAAATGCAGTGACCCGCTGTTTGAGGCGCCTGATTGAATCCCGCCGATTATCAAGTCGTCATTATAGCCGTCCGAATCAACATCGCCGAAAATAGGCGTCCCTGAACCCAAAGCCACTGAATTGGCTTCTCCAAGAATCGTAAAATTGACATCGGTAGTGGCAAGATTAATTACTGAACCCCTTGAACCGACATCGTTTATGACATAAACCTTTCCTGCTCCGCTGGCGCCCTCGTCATTGCCTGTTGCCTGCACAACAATATCATCCATGTAACCGTCGGAATCGGCGTCGCCGAAAGCTATTCCGCCATTCTCACCCAACTGGTCGCTTGCAGCTTCACCATAAATGGTTATATCTGCGGGGGTGGAGTTAAGGTCTATTGTTCCTGATTTTTCATTGATGTTGAATATGATGTAAACCGCGCCTACATCGCTGTTGCTGTCATAATCAACACTGCCTGCGGTTATTGCAAGGTCATCAGCAGAACCATCCCCGTCCGCATCACCCATTGCCATAAATTTTCCCAGTGTATCATCCGCACTGGCACAAATAATGTTGAGGTCAACCACAGTGGTGTTTAAGAGGTCTATTGTGCCGGATTCTTGTCCGCTATTGTGCAGAACATAAACAACTCCGCAATTGGATCTTCCTGAGTAACTGGCAAATGGTGCGGAAAAAACCAGGTCATCTTCCGCTCCATCTGAATCGGCATCAATAAAAACGGGGGCGGACATGCCCAACTAATCGCTGCTAGTTGGACCAAAAATATTCAAATCAGGGTAATAGCTAGCCAAATCATACTCATCTGCAGCTGAAGCCATTCCTGCAAAGAGCAACAGGAATAACGCGGCAAAAATAAAAATCAGTTTTTTCATTTATTATAATTTACCTTTTATAATATATAAATATTTTTATGCTTGATGTGGTGTAGAAATAAGTCGGACATAACACTTGATGCCGTCAAATCCGAGTTGTGTTGTTCTCGGACTGGTTATTTTTTGACAAATTCCACGTTTTTCATGTTTCTGAAGGCTTCATC
>Ga0210057_1005106_pt1 | contig 17041 bp, 17 predicted proteins | sample CryGeyCG2114_010_2_FD_183968 | JGI IMG/M metagenome (GOLD analysis project Ga0210057, IMG submission 183968) | Groundwater microbial communities from aquifer - Crystal Geyser CG10_big_fil_rev_8/21/14_0.10 (SPAdes) (version 2) | ecosystem: Environmental > Aquatic > Deep subsurface > Groundwater ...
TGCTGTTTACAACTATGTTGAATATAGAAAAATAACATAAATATAGGTGGTCTGACACTGTTCAAGATTATTGTTTCAGGGAGAGAATAATGTTATGAAAAGTAATAAATTTTATAATTAAAAAACGCAAAGCTTTAAATATGAGGAGGATGTAACAAGGTGTATTATTCTCAAAGGAGTTCTGGAGAAATTTGAAAGAACTTTTGAAAAACCTGTTTGAGGCTGACAAAAATGAGCAATGAAGAAAATTATCAAAAAGGAACAACTACTGTAGCTATTGTGTGCAAAGGGGGCGTCGTAATGGCAGCTGACAGAAGAGCAACTGCAGGCGGACTTATTGTTAATAAGAAAACAGAAAAAGTCCAGATTATAAATGATACAACTGCAATAACAATGGCTGGAACTGTATCTGATGCACAGCTTCTTACAAAGCTCATAAAAGCAGAAACAAACCTCAAGAGATTGAGAACAGGGAGAGCACCGAACATAAAAGAAACGGCAAATATGCTTGCAAATCTTGTATATTCAAACATAAGAAAAATGTCAATGATACCAGGGATATCACATTTTCTTTTAGGAGGATCTGATGAAGAGGGATTCCATGCATATGACATTTTTGCAGATGGTTCAATAACGGAAGTTGATGATTATGTCTCATCAGGCTCAGGAAGCGTTATGGCTTATGGTGTTTTGGAAACACTTTACAAGAATGATATGAGTGTTGATGAAGGAGTAAAACTTGCAGTAAAATGTGTAAATGCTGCAATACAAAGAGATTCATATTCTGGAAATGGGATAGATGTTGTGACAATAACAAAAGACGGATTAAAGAAAGTAGTGTCAAAGGATATGACACCAGTTGCTGAGGTTTGAATAATCATCTAAGTTAATTTGGTGCAATAGTTTAAAATTTGAGTTTAGAATGAGGTTCAGTTATTAAACTTGTTATGATAATATAAAGGATATGTGATATTCTATGATAAATGAGATATTAAAAGAAGTAATGAAATATGTGCCTGAGGACAAAATAAGCGACGCAGGATTTGAAGGCGCCAATATTGTTCTTTACACAAAAGACAAGGAATTTTTCCTTGAAAACAATGGAATGATAAAAGAGATAGTCAATGCTATAAAGAAAAGAGTTGAGCTCAGGCCTGACCCTTCAATAACGATGGATATGGAAAAGGCTGAAAAGGAAATAAGAAAACTTATTCCTGAAGAGGCAAATATCGACCAGGTCATATTTGACCCACAGCGTTCAATCGTAATAATTGAAGCTGAAAAGCCAGGGGTTGCAATAGGGAAGCAAGGAAGTCTTCTTAGAGACATAAAAAATGCGACATTTTGGGTACCGCTTATAAGAAGAACCCCCCCAATAAAGTCAAAGATAACAGAAAATGTAAGGGCAGTTCTTTATCAAAACAGTGAATACAGAAGAAAATTTCTTAATAAAGTCGGCCATAGAATTTATGACGGCTGGATAAGGGGGAAGAAAAGCGAATGGATAAGAATGACTTATCTTGGCGCTGGAAGAGAGGTTGGAAGAAGCGCAATTCTTCTGCAGACACCTGAATCAAGAGTTCTTTTGGATTGCGGAGTAAATCTTGCATCAGAGGAAAATGCATATCCTTACCTTGAAGCTCCTGAGTTTAAAATTGATGAGCTGGATGCAGTTATTGTTTCACATGCACATCTTGATCACTGCGGATTTGTTCCGTACCTTTTCAAATTTGGATATAGAGGACCTGTATACTGCACACCTCCAACAAGAGATGTTATGGGGCTGTTGCAGCTTGACCTGATAAAGATTGCAAGGGCAGAAGGAAAAGAGCCTATTTATACAACAGATGACATTAAAGAAACAGTAAAGCATACAATCACACTTGATTATGAAGAAGTTACTGATATAACACCTGATATAAGAATTACACTTTATAATGCAGGCCACATTCTTGGAAGTGCAATGGTTCATCTTCACATTGGAAATGGACTTCACAATCTTCTTTATAGTGCAGACATGAAATATGGCAAGAGCCAGCTTCTTGACCCTGCTATAACTGAATTTCCAAGACTTGAAACTCTTATGATGGAAAGTACATATGGCGGAAAAGATAATATCCAGCCAACAAGACAGGAATGCGAAGCTGAATTCGCTGATATAATCAAGAACACTGTTGCAAAAAGAGGAAAAGTAATTATTCCAGTTCTCGGAGTCGGAAGAGCCCAAGAAGTAATGCTTGTAGTTGAAGAGATGATAAGAACAGGACAGCTTGAAAAGATACCAATTTATGTTGATGGGATGGTTTGGGATGTAACGGCTATCCATACAGCTTATCCTGAATATCTTAATACATTTGTAAGAAAACAGATTTTCCACAAAGATGCTAATCCTTTCCTTTCTGATATATTCAAAAGAGTTGGAAGCTCAAAAGAAAGACAGCAGATACTTGAAGAAGAAGGACCAGCAGTTTTCCTTGCAACATCAGGAATGCTTACAGGCGGACCTTCAGTTGAGTACTTTAAATCATTGGCTTCAGGCTCAATGCATTCCATAATCTTTGTTTCTTATCAGGGCGAAGGAAGCCTTGGAAGAAGAGTGCAGAGAGGAGAAAAAGAGATTATTTTTACTCACGGCAACAAGCAAGAGCTTGTAAAAGTAAGTTTAGGTGTGTTTACAATTGAAGGGTTGTCAGGGCACAGCGACAGAAGGCAATTGCTTAATTTTGTCCACAGATTAAATCCAAGACCAAAGAAAATAATATTAAATCATGGAGAAAGCTCAAGATGCCTTGATTTAGCTTCAACTATACACAAACTCAACAGAGTTGAAACAGTTGCACCAAGAAATTTGGAAACTGTAAGATTGAGATAAGAAGATTCTTAAGTTGTTGAGATCATCTTTTATTTATCGGCAATATATAATCTGCTTGATAGCAGCATCTATCGCAACCTGAAGATAACCCATTAGAAGATTGTGCTTCTTTTTGTACAGAATCGACAAACTTTTTCCATTTAGGTCCATGTAAAATATCCAAGATTGATTGTTGGTATAGATTCCCAAAGAGATCACTTTTACAGGTATAAACATCACCATTACTTCTGATTTCCAGTTCATGAGCAACTCTATCACATTTATGTGGATTAAGAATGAATGGTGTCTTGGCATAGTACGCTTCAAGTAAACTGCCTGCAAGCTCTGGAATTATTTTAACTTGAGGTAACAATTTTTTAACTTCTGTAAGCTCTTGCTCAAGTGATGCCAAGTTGTAGGTTTCATTTGTGGCCTCATAATTAGTTGATGGAAAATAATCATGTTGAAATCTTGCTTGTATTGGTATTTTTCTGCTTTTATGTTGTAATTCTTTTACAAGATGAGCTTGCTCTGTTAAATGGAGAAAATTATTCGGAGCAATAGTAAATGTTAAAATAACTTCTGATAAAGAGTTTTCAACACCAGTGGATGCTTCCAATAGTTTCGTAATTCCTGCCATGGTTTTTTCATATGCATTTTTAACTTTGACAATTTTGTTATGAATTTGAGGGGGGCCATGAATAGAAACTACATAAGCATCTAAATTTTGGAGTATGGATTCTAAATGATGTTCTGTTAAATATCCATTTGAAATCATCCTAATTTTAAATCCCAGACCATGAGCATTCTGTACTATCTGGTCAAAGTTTGGATGCAATAATCCTTCACCCCATCCTGATATTTTTATTGCCGGGAATAAATTTGTTTGCGATAATTCTTCGAACATGCTGGTTAACAGCTCCAAATCAATTGCTTGTATAGGTTCCTGCCTGATTCCTTCTGATGAAATTACACGGCCTTTACCCTCTCCTTCCCCGTAATATGGGCAAAAAGAACACCTATAATTACAATTATTGATTAAATCAAATTTTAATGAAGTTAGATTTAAATTCTGTGCCGAGCTGTTTTTGTTGTTTTCCACATTGTTTTTATTTTTACTTTGTGTCATGTTGTTTTCCTGTAATTTATGTAATCTGCTTTTTTTATATAAGCAAAACCATTTTTAATTTCAATTTCATTGATACAACAATTTGGTTGTTTGTATTTATTTCTATCATTCAACAATAATTCTTTGAGATTGTGATTTTGCGAGACTGCCAAAAACACTTTATTTATTTCACCATGAGCTACTAGCAACACTGTTTGATCTTTGTACTGCTGAGCTAAATCATCCAACAGATTTTTGCATCTTTGCATAGCCGAGGCATAAGATTCAATGTTTATTCCGATAGGCAAGTAGTCAATTCCCAAATTTAAGTTTTTCTCGAATTCTGTCCATTTGTTTGAACTATAAGGGCATGTTTCCTCCCATCTCCCCCTACCCATTTCGCGAATTCTTTTATCATATATTATTGAGTCATGGGGCTTATCCAATTTATCAGCAATTATTTTAGCAGTATCTATAGCTCTGATTAAATCACTTGATATTATTTGATCAATGTTATAATAAAGTTTTAATGCATCTCCCAGTTCAGAATCTTCCTGCATTCCTTTAACAGTTAAAATTGATTCCAGACTTTGGCCTTGAATTCTTCCTTCTACATTGAAGTTGGTTTCCCCATGCCTTACCAATACTATTGTAGTTGCCATTTTATTTTATAATTCCCCGTATTTTATATTCTTTTAATAATTCTTTAATCACATTGTCCCATGTAAAATCATTGGCGCTGTTAATCCCTTCCCGACTTATATGGGAATATAACTTATTATTGCCAACCAATTGTTCTATAGCATCAACAGTATCTTCTGCAGTGCGGGGAACTGTGAGCCCTGTTTGCTGGTTAACCAGAAATTCTTGAAATGCTGGTACATCATTATACACTATTGTAGGAAGACCAGAAACAACACATTCAAGTGGAAATTTTCCAAAAGTCTCTGTAATTGAAGGCACTACAGCAATGTGGCTTTTATTCATTAATTCAGCCAGTTCAGATTGAGTTAAAATACCATGAAAAACAAAAGATTCTTCTAAATCATTTTCTTTTATCTCTTCAATGAGTTCCTGACTGTATAGGTTATATTGTTTGGAGTAACTTGTAGATGCAACACCTGCAAGATTAATTTTTAAGTCGAACCCCCTTCTTCTCGCCTCTTTTGCAATACCTATAAAACTTTTTTGACCTTTTTGAGGCCTTACCATGTTCCCAGAAACAATTTCAATTGTTTTGTTATTTACTCCTGCCCGATATTTAGGTTTGAATACAGTTGGATCATACCCTCTCGGTGTTACAATTACCTTGTCAGGTGATACAAAATAGTCATGTAGAAGAACATTTTGTTCTGCGTAAGAAGGGGATTGTATATGGTGAATTTGTTGTAATACTTTCTGTTCAAGACAGATATACTCGGGCGCAACAGAAGTGAAGAGTTTATAGAAATTTCCAAGCATCATAGGGAATACTACCACCCTATCTTTTGGAACATAATCTTTAAGGATTATTCCAAAGGTATGTGCCATATGATTAATTTGAACCAAATCGTATTTTTGTAGTAACCCCTGTGAAAAGTAATCTGCTTCTGCAAATGAAATTGCAACCCTATCTAAGTAAGTGCTGCCAGGAGCAGTGTGTTCAGATGTGAAAAGCTTAGTAACGGGAAATCTTATTATTGTTACATTATCTGAGAAAATTTCTCTCTCTAAAAGTTGAGACATTGCTTTTTTACGACTGTAGGCATGGCCAGAATAGCCTATAGGTGTGTATATATCTACAGGGCCTTTAGATGATAAAGCAACTGCCATATTTGTAATAAGTACATTAGCCCCATCTGTATCATTATTGTATTTCGGGTCTTTTCCTGTAATAATGGCAGTTTTCGTCTTGTTCACCTGGTACTATTTTGTATGTAAGCTTCAAATAATATATTCCAAGAAAAATTAGAAATAGCCAGTGCCCTTGCATTAGATCCCATTCTTATCCTTAAATCCTTGTCTTCAATTAATTGAGTTAAATATTTGACAGCTTGTTGAGTACCATTTTCTTTTGCTAAATACCCTGTTTTGCCATGTTGTATAACTTCCGGAACTCCTCCAACTATACTTCCCAAACTGGGTATGCCACATGCCGCAGCTTCGATAAATGACCTACCCATGGTCTCTGTGTGTACATAACTTCCACCTTGTACTTCTCTGACCCAATTTATTGGAAAATGAAAATAAATATCAGCGGCTTGGTATAATTGATGAATGTTCATAAAGTTGGCACTACCATACATGTGCACTTTATCTTCAAGATGATTTTTAGAAATTGCCCGCTGAATATTATCTTTTTCAGGACCATCACCAACAAAGAGATATTGAAAAGGCATATTACCCAATTCTGCCAAAACACCAACAGATGAATAAAAACCCTTGAAAGGGATTAATCTGCCCGCTCCGATAATTAAAGGGACATCAGCAGAAACCCCTAAACTTTTTTTTATATCCTGTTTATTAATAACTGGTTGAAATCTGGAAACGTCAACTCCTCCAGTGAGTTTTAACATAATTTCATCCTTGACTCCTATTTTCTTAAAAGCATCAAGTGAGTAGTTACTATTTACAATTAAAGTATCTACATAATTATTCACCTGTTCAACTACATAATGCCTTCTTTCATCAAGAGTGATTCCCTTTTCCAAAATATTAGATTGTAGGAGGTCATTTCCCCCAGATCTCAAATATAATTTAATATCAGGAATTTCTTTTTTTAACTGGTCAAACACTTTAATCCACCAGATACTGTTAAAAAAAACAATATCTCCAGGTCGAATATTTTCCACTTCAAACGCTCGAATCAGTTCATCGATATGCTTAAGGGACTTTGATGTAAGAACAGGTTTAACGTATTTGCACAACAATGCAGATTCATTTGTTTGAATTGAAGGGCATGGATCAGGGACCTCTTCCGGTTTAAAGGTTATGGCAGAAGATAGCTCCCAACTTTTATTTTGTGAAAAATACTTAATAAATTCGTAACCGTGGGATTCCATGCCTCCGAAATGAGGGGGTAATTTATCTGATATGAGTACTACTTTTGGCATATACAATTAAAATTAAATTGTATTTATAACATTATCTACTATTAAGTGATAATTTTAATTTTTGTAAGTTAATCAAAAAGTAAAATAAGAGTCAGGAAAATGTAATTGTTTTAGAAATTAGCACTTTTGGTTGAAGCTTGAATTTTATAATAAAGAAAAAATAATATTAAAAGTTAATAAAAATTAATTAACAAGAACTGCTCCAAGCTTTTCTTCAAGGAGATTGTATTCTTCCTTTAAATCTTTAAGCTGGACTTTTTTGTAAGGGTTTATCTGGTCATGCTTTTCGTCCCATTCAAGAACGCTTATTTTATCCCTCATTGTAAGGAGTCTGTTTCTTATCTGCTCTTCATTTAAAGTATTCAATTTTTGTGTGTCCATGTGTTTCCCCCCTTGTTTTTAGAATAAAAAAATAACGATAACAAATTTTAGCAAATGTTCATTATATATAAAGATTAGGGGAAAGAAATTATGAATAAAATTATGAGCAGATATGGAGGTTTAGTTTATACTCCAGTGCAGTTTTGCCATGTGGGGCTCTAAAATTGCATATATCTTCATCTTTTCCCACTTTTCGGAGCTGAAGCCGTGGCCAGGCATTAACCCCGTTACGCCATTCATGTTATGCCCTGAAAGAAGATACTTTTCATTCATTGAAAGCTGCTTGGTGTCAGCTTCTGTTACAATCATGTGTTCAATTTTCTGCATTGATTCTATGATTTGTTCTGCTTTTAATCCTGGCTGGTAAGGTGTTCTAGATTCTAATCTTCCAAGATGGCTGAACATTTCATCATAATCTGCTACTGCACCGTTTAGATACAAAGGATTTGGATTGTTTCCCTGCTTAAATTTGTCATAAAGACTTGAAAAGTCCTCTTTATTTTCATCATCAGAAATTTTTTCGCTGGATTCTTCAAGTTCTGCAGCAATTGCTATTGCTTCCCTTATTTCTCTCTCAAGAAACTGCTCCTCTTTTGATTTTTGAGAAGATGCAGCTGTTTTTGCAGCCTTCTGCTCTGCATTTTCGCCTTTTACTTTGTTTTCAAGATTATCTGCCATATATTTCATTGTTTTGGTTCTAAAGTTTCTATAAAAAGATTGTTATAGTGGAATTTATAGGTTAAAGAAAACTAAAAGAAGATGATTAAGTTAATATGCTCTTGCAAAATAAGATTTGTATTTTGCTTCTTTTCCGCAATGCACACATTTTGATGGCTTTGATTCTTTCTGGTCAAGAGGGATGACTCTTGCTGTGATGCCGCCGGTTTCCTCTTTCAGCTTTGCCTCGCATTCTTTTATTCCGCAGAAATCTGCAAGCGCCCAATTGCCTTTTGAAACTGCATCCTTCAGTTCTTCAGTTGTTTTTGCATTTATTGTGTGAGTTTCAATGAATTTCTTTCCTTTTGCAAGAAGGTCTTTTTGTATTTCAGAAAGCAATGTATTGATTTTGCTTTCCATTTCTGCCATTGGAACTGCTTCCTTTGCTCCTGTATCTCTTCTTACAAGCACAATCTGCTTTGCATCAATATCTTTTGGACCCAATTCGAGCCTCAAAGGAACCCCTTTCATCTCCCAATGATTGAATTTGTAGCCGGGAGAATATTCACTCCTGTCATCAAGCTTTACTGAAAAATTCTTTGAAAGCTTTGAGTATATTTTTTCAGCTTCTTCGAGAACTTTTTCTTTGTTCTTGTCAAAATAAATAGGGACAATTACAATATGTATTGGCGCTATCAATGGAGGAAGAACAAGACCATTGTCATCTCCATGCATCATGACTATTGCGCCTATTAATCTTGTTGAAACCCCCCAAGAATTTTGGAAAGGATAAATTGTTTTTTCATTTCTTCCAAGGAATGAGATGTTGAATGCTTTTGCAAATCCCTGATTCAATGCATGGCTTGTTCCCATCTGCAAAGCTTTTCCATCAGGCATTAAAGATTCAATTGTGGTGCTGAAATCTGCTCCAGGGAAAGTTTCATCTGGGGATTTTTTTCCTTTTATTACAGGAACTGCGAGAATATCCTCTGCAAGCTTTTTGTATTCATCAAGTATCATAAAGACTTCTTTGTCTCTTTCCTCTGCTGTTTCATAGACACAGTGGCCTTCCTGCCACAAGAATTCCCTTGAGCGTATGAAAAGCTTAACGTCTTTGACTTCCCACCTGACAATATTGCACCACTGATTTACCCTAAGCGGCAAATCTCTCCATGATCTTATCCATCTGGAATAAGCGTCGTACATTATTGTCTCGCTTGTAGGCCTGACAGCAAATCTTTCTTCTGATTCAGATTTTCTTTCAACCCAAGCAACTTCAGGAGCAAAGCCTTCTGCGTGCTCAGCTTCTTTTATAAAAAATGATTCAGGAATAAACAATGGGAAATATGCATTTTGCACTTCAAGATTTTTCAGCCTCGTATTGAAATAATCCTGAATTTTCTGCCAAATTGCATATCCATATGGCCTTATAACCATGCATCCTTTTATTGGAGAATAATCTGCAAGTTCTGCTTTTAAGCAGACTTGTGAATACCATTCAGGCGCGTCTTCTGATTTTTTTGCTGTTATCCCTATTGACTTGGTTTCTTCTTTGGCCATGAATGATTGATGTGCAGGTTAATATAAAAAGTTTTGCGCTTAGAATATGATTAATTATAGAATATGATCAATATAGAGCATGATTAATTAGAGGGATTAGCAAAAAAGAAAATAGGAAAATTATTGGTAAGCTTTCTCAGCCATTTCCTTCATTTTCTTGCCTGCTTCCAGCATTTTGAACATTTCGGTTCTTATTGATTCAATCCCTTTTGTGAATTCTTTCTGCTCTTCTTTTGGAAGCTTCTCAAGAAATTTCTGGCTTATATTATCAAGATCATTTGTAAGCAAAAGCAATGAGTTTTCCATTTTTTCATGGCCGATTATCATAGTTTCATGCCTCTTAAAATATTTAGTTTAGTATAGCTATTTGTATACTAATATAAACTAATATATAAAGGTTTCTATTTAATATATGAAAGATAAGAAGGAATATTAAGATTTATAAATTGTTATAACTGATTAGTAGCAATATAAAACCAATAAATAGGTGGCGGTCAATATCAAGGTTCAGGAATTAATACCAAAAATCAATGGAAAAGGACTGGAAGAGATAACAAAGATTCTTAGTGAAAATTTATATTCAATCCAAGAAAATGATATCTTACCATTGACAGATTTTTATAGGGATGAATGCAAAAATAGTTTAAATAAATATGACCATTCTAAAATTGGAGCAGTTATCCTTTACGACATGCTTCATTTTTTAGAGAAAAAGAAACTTAGTACAGAAACTTTAAAGTCGATAAAAGATTATTTTCCGGAACAGCTAGAACATCTAAAACAATTGCACGAGTTTGAAAATGGGAGTAACGTTGAAAACTGGCACAAACAATTTGAAAAAACCGATAAACCGCTGAATAAAAAATTAGAAACATTAAAAAATTTATATGACAAGGATAAATTAACAGAATATCTGAGTGAATATTTCTTAAATCACTTTTTTATGGCAATAAATGAAGGAAGCAAGGGGAATAAAAAGGAGTTTAGGATTAGGGCCATAAATCACTATTATAACAATGCTCTTACATTAATTTCAAAACCATTAGAAAATGCTCTTGGAATAAAATATGAACTTACTGATGCACAGGAAAAAGTTCTTACTGAGAGATATGGCACATGGTGATTATATATCAAATTTTTTGATGAAAATAAATTAGAAAAACCTGCCTTCAATCATTGTTTTGTCCTCTTCAATCAAAAGTTCAAGCGCTTTTTGCATATTTTTCAGTTTTTCAAAATCTTTCAGCTTAAAATAACTTGGAAAGTCGTATTCAAGAATCTCGGCTGCATAAAGAGCCATCGTCAGAAATTCATGTGCATCTTTTCTGGGATTTTTAAGAGTGTGGGAGTAGAGGGTGTAGGTTATTGCCTTGTAAATTGCTGTGGCAAGAACACTTGGTGTGTAAAATCTGCTGTCAAGCCTTAGTTCAGGTATTGCAGAAAATGAATTAAATGTTTTAACTTTTCTATTGAGCTGGCCATAAAGGAAATCTTTTGCACCCTTAAAGCGAATAAGATGCATCCCGTGGAAAAGGTTCTTTGCATCATCACTTTCAGGCCTGTTGTAACCTTTAAATCCATCGATTCCTTTTGTTTCCAAATCAATGAATGTTTTTTTCCATCCGTTTTTCGTTTTTGTGTAAATTGCCTGATAAGGGCTTCTGTCACCGTCCCAGACAAGATAAGGATTTTTATCATAAAAACTAAAAGATACACCAATATTTTTACTTATGAGATTTTTTAGGGTTTTTGGAAGGGAATCATTAAGTTCCAATTCAGTGTTAATTTTGTTTTTGTATGGTTTTGCTCCTAAATCATCTTTTATAAGCTCTTCAGTCATGACTGCATGGAAGAAAGCATTTGCCTCGAAGCCCAGCACTTGCGCTTCATGACTTTTCAGGTATGCATCTCTTTCAAGAATTCCATCCTTGTATAAAGTTATAAGATAATTCAGATTGTTTCCTGGAATTATGCCTATTGGCTCTGCAGTATCAATTTTATCCTGCATATTGTATTTGAATATTTTATCTCTAAAATGAAGTATGTTATTCACTTCTTCCTTGAGATTATATTTATATCCTTCCTGAATAAAAAGAACATTCCCAAAAAAATTGTCTTTCAGTTTTTTTGCTCTCTTTGAGCCAGTTATATATTCAGTTTCATCAAAAATTTCGGGGTGCTCCTCAATTGTCTTTTTTACTATTTCCAAGCCCTGCTTTTCCATTCCGAGACTGTTAAGAAGAAGCCCTATTCCAAGATTGTTCTTTTCCTTTGATTCAGAACGTTTTATTGCTTCAATGAAATATGCTTTTGCAGATTCAATATCTCCAGATGAAAGACGATAAAGGCCTCCTGTCATGAAATCATGGTATGATTCACCAATTGTAATATCTTCAAGGTTTTTACCTTTAGAAGTTTTAAATTCAGCAGAAAGTTTTCTCGAAAGAAGACGTTTTTTTGATTTCCCCCCCTGACCAAGAAAATTTTCATTAAGGATTTCCTTAAACTTGTCATTAAACTGATAATTTTTTATCCATTCTGTTATGTTGTTTATGCTTTTTTCTTCATCACCATAAAGACAGTATATAGCTGCAAGATTTGCATATTTTGAAGGAGAATCGTCGGAATAGTGATCAAGATACCTATCTCTTTCAGATGTTGCGTTCAGGGAAAATAATTTTTTGAGAACTTTGCCAGAATAATAATCAGCGGTATCATATTCACCTCCCAAATAGATTAATGTTTTTACAGCAAGTGCCAATGAAGTCAATGAAATTCTTGCTGCACCTCTTCCGAGAATAGAAAGAAAATCTGCTGACATGTTTAATGGCTTAGGACTTTTGTAATTGTCCATTTCAGCGCCGGCAGAATAAAGAAATTTCATTGCTCCTGCATTTAATCCTGTTAAGACAACATAACTTGCAATTCCTCCTGAGATATCTTCCCCCTTTGATGCTGCTTTTGAAATTGCTTCACCGAAAGAAATTGACATGCTTGTCTGCATTCCGAGCCCGAAAAGTGCAGGGAGATACAATCTCGGCTTCTTTATCTCTTCCTTTGAAGGAATGTATTGCTTTAATTTGTCAAACATTTTCCAGTATAAAATCTAAAAGAGGTTAAATTTAAAAAGCTACTTGTAAGTAATGAAAAATAAAGCAATAAAGTTTATATAGAGTATAATGATACACAATTCATTAATATTTTATTGGAAATTTGCCGTCGTGGCACAACCTGGGAGCTGACCTCAGCTCGCACGGAAGCCGGTTACTTCGTAACCGACTGAGCCACCGCAAAAATAACAAGAAAGCAAATTGGAAATTTGCCGTCGTGGCACAACCTGGTACTGCGCCAGCCTTGAGAGCTGGTTTCCGCAAGGATTTCCCAGTTCAAATCTGGGCGACGGCGTTTCTTGCTTTATTATATAATTCACTTGAAAATTCTTTCAAAAACTCCTTTTTTTAGAAAACTAATATTTTTCAGAAGCAATTTTTTTCCTTTTTCTCTATTGTCTATCAAAAGATTAAGATAGTCGCTTATGTCTTCTTCATCCCATATTTTTATATTATATTTTTCCGCAAGAAGCAAGTCGGATTTTTGTATATCAACACCATAAAATGCAAGTAAGATTTTTGACACCTTGATTTCCTTGTTTTTTGAATCCCACTGATGAATAAGATTTCTCACATTTATCTCTGATTTTTCATATTGTTTGCATTCTACTGCAACTGAATATCCTGAATATTCCGCAAAGACATCAATTTCATAGCTGTTTATTTTCTTCTGATGGCTTACTTTGAAGCCTGCAAGCTCAAATATTTTTGAAATGTTATCCTCGAGAAGTGTGCCCTGCCTTGTTCCCATAAGAATTTAAATGGGCTTCGCCTTAAAATACTTTTCCTTAAAATACTTTTTCATGCAGAAAGAATACAGGCAAAAGGTTATTAATACTTTTAATTTAATGTTGACTATGCCGGGAAAGAGAACAAAAAAGAATCAGGGAAAAAAGAGTAAAGGAAAGAAAAGTAGCAAAAATAGAAAGAGTTTCTTGAAAACATTTAGAAAAGGAAGTTGGATTATAATAAGTGGATTATCTGGAGCTTTATGGTATGTTCTCAAATCTTTTGGAAAAGGCATTGCATGGCTTTGGAAAAAAACATTTCATAAAGAAACTGTAAAAGAAAGAGAAAATGAAAAGAATAAAACAAGAATTGGAAAAAAGGAAGAGAAGCAAAGAGCGCCTGTTCCAAAAATAAACCTCATAGAAAGCATAAAAGGGAATTATTCTTCATGGTGGAAAAAACTCAATGATTCTGATTCAACAATAGGAATTGTTCTTGGAGCAAGAGGCTCGGGAAAAACTGCTTTTGCACTTGCCCTAGCTGAAAATTTGAGAAACAGCAAAGAAAAAGCTTTTGCAATGGGGTTTTCACAAGGTTCGATGCCGAAATGGATAAAAATTGTTGAAAATATTAATGAAATTGAAAACAACAGCCTAGTGGTTCTGGATGAAGGGGGAATTCTTTTCTCTTCAAGAAATTCAATGTCTACGACAAACAAGATGATGTCTGAATTGCTGCTTATTGCAAGACATAAAAACCTCACAATAGTGTTTATATCACAAAATTCATCTAATCTTGAAGTCAACACACTGAGACAGGCAGATTTTCTTGTACTGAAAAAGTCTTCCTTGCTCCAGTCAGAATTTGAAAGGAAGATAATCTCCAAGATTTATGAAGAGAATATTGAAGGCTTTGAAAAATACAAGAATTACAAAGGGATTGCACTTGTTTATACACATGATTTTATAGGATTTATAGATAATGAACTTCCGAGTTTCTGGAGCGGGGACATAAGCAAAAGCTTCAAGTAACAAGATATATAGATTTATCCAATAAGTTTTTATATTTCTGCAGAATGCATATTGTTATGGCAAAAGCATTTTTTAGACTCATATCACAGCTTGTTTTCGGAACAAGAAGATATAATAACAGATGCATAAAAAAATTTTCAAAAGGAATTAAAAATAAAAAAATACTTGAGCTGGGAAGCGGCAAAAAATTAAGGGGGGAATATTTTTATTCAACAAAAAGATTCTTTGACAAAAGCAATGAGTTTATACAAACAGATGTTAACAAAAAATTTGGACATAAAGTTCTTGATGTCACAAAGATGGATTATAGAAATAAATATGATGTTATTATCTGTATGAATGTTCTCGAGCATGTATACGATTTTAACAAAGCCGTGTCGAATATATACAAAGCACTTAAGAAAAAAGGCACTGCTGTAATTTTTGTCCCTGTATTTTACCCCCTGCATGACGAGCCGGGGGATTACTGGAGATTCACAGAGCATTCACTCAGGAAGATGCTCAAGGATTTTTCAAAAGTCGAGATTAGGCATTCTGGAATAAGGCAATACCCATTTGCTTATTATATAGAAGCTATAAAGTAATAAAAAAGCTTACCAGTTTTATGAGATTAAACATATTTTTCTGCTCAATGAATTATGGATATATATTGTAAATTCTTTCTCCAGCCTGAACTTTGATTTTTTCAGGAGTGTTTTATAATCAGAAAAGTCCGGAAAGATGATTACTGCCTTTTTTACAAGAATTTTTCTGAGATTGGCAAGAAAAGAAAGATAAAATTTCTCAAGTTCTGATAATTCAGCTTTTTTTGTATTTTTGCCATATGGAAAATCTGAAACCACATAATCCAATTTTTGTTTGAACTTTGTTGAATCTGCACAAACCAGCTTGTAGCCTTTTATTTTGAAATAATCCAGATTGACTCCTGCACGCCAAAGCATGCCTTTGTCATTATCAACACCCACAGGCCTGAATCCCATCAGTCCGATTTCAATAAGAATTCCTCCGCTTCCACAGAGCAAATCGGCAATCTTTGATTTTTTGTTGTTTATGCCAGTTAAGTTTATGCATGCCCTCGCGAGCTTAGGATGCAATGAAGTTGGATGCAGTGCTGGCCTTAAATGTGGTCTTCTTTCATTGAAGTCCTTTGTAATGCGATGTTTCAGTAACCCACAGATGATCGTATTTTCAAATACAAAAAAGGTTATTTCTGTTGAAGGATTTTTCAGGTTTACTTTTGGCTTGATGAGATTTTTCCAGATTAGCGAAGCCAATTCTTTTTCATTCTGAAATTTGTAATGGTTTTCATTTATTATCCTGAGACAGAAGTCTTTTTTGTAAATTTTCTTCCAATTGAATTTTTTTATTGATGATTCAAGCGTCTCAGGTGTGCACTCAAAAAGAAAATTGTAAATGGTGTGAGTGTATGCAAGCCTTTTTTCCAGACTTTTGCAGCTATGCTCTGCTATTAGAAACCTATCCAATAGTTTGAAGCTCTTGGGTTTTGACAACTCAATAACTTCTTCTCTTGCAAGTTCAGGGTGTTCGCCTGAAAGGAAAAATATATTTTTCATGAGAAGGAAACAAAGTAAGTGGATTATTTATCTTTTTCTGCCTGATTTTTTGGGTTTTGGATTCTTTGCTGCATTTTCTAGTGAATGAAGTTTTTTGTACCCGAGCCAGATAAGGATTGCAAGCGCTAAGCCTATAACAATGAATCTTCCGACATCTGCAAGGTTGCCCCAGTATCTTAATGTACCATAGATAAGCGTAAGGACTCCGCCGCCCATTATTCCTGAACCAACACTTTCCAGTGAAAGGATTATTGCTCCGATTACTATTGCAAGTATGCCGATTATTCCTGAGATTATGAAAACAACCCTGTTGTATTTTTCTGTATGCTGGTTGTAATCTCTGTTGCAGTAATCGCATGTTGTTGCAACCTGACAGCCATTGCCATCTGTTTCATACTGCATCATGCCCTGTGCATTGTTGCACTGCATTTCTACAGGCTGATTTGCTTTTTCTATGCTTTGGCACAAAGTGTAATTATATGGTCGGGCATTGTCAGCATAGTAAGGTTTTGAATATAATGTTGAATTGCAATAATCTGAATAATCTGGCTCGTGATAAAATGTCTGGATGCCATAATGAACAAAGATTACAAATAGTATTGCGATTGCGATTGCAAGTATTCTCTCTTTAAGATTCATAGAATTCTTAAGACGTTGATAGTATATAAATCATTCTTTTTTTAAGATATTAAGAGGATAAAAACATGGAGGTTTATCTTTTATTTTCATTATGAACATTTAATAGAAACATATAAATACTAAATTAGCATAAAACACCGTTATGCCAAGGGGAAGACCGGTAAAATCAGACATAAGGCAGGCATTGGTTGAGATACTTGCAGTTGTCAAAAAAGGATATGGCTACGAGATTTACAAGATTTACGACGCTATTTATCCAAAAGCTACGCTGAGGGCTGTTTATTACAACCTGAGAAAAGGTGTTGAACT
>Ga0210057_1005107_pt1 | contig 17035 bp, 16 predicted proteins | sample CryGeyCG2114_010_2_FD_183968 | JGI IMG/M metagenome (GOLD analysis project Ga0210057, IMG submission 183968) | Groundwater microbial communities from aquifer - Crystal Geyser CG10_big_fil_rev_8/21/14_0.10 (SPAdes) (version 2) | ecosystem: Environmental > Aquatic > Deep subsurface > Groundwater ...
AAATATAATCCCAGTCCTAAACCGAATAGCTTACTCATCCTCAGACTGTTTGGCGATAAATATTTGAAAGGATCGCCATGAGGGTTATGCTTAATATATACTGCTTCGCCAATTGTTCTCTTGGGTATTTTATACCTAGTAAGCCAATAATTGATTCTACCCTAGAACATAAAAAACTTTCGCGATTTCTTTAGCCGATTTACGTTCTTCAATATATAATTTTTGAAGAGTTTCTCTTGATAAAAAAAATTTCCCATCCATTCTATAATAATACTATTCTAAGAATATTTAATCAACCTTCTCCTATCCGAATCATTACTCATCTATACGATTTTGCGACTGATGCAACACCTCCAATTTACCAAACAAATACATGAATCTCAAGTGATCGGCATATATAGTTTACTTGTGGGCAGGGTAGGATTTGAACCTACGAAGACCGGTGGTCGCCTGATTTACAGTCAGGTGCATTTGGCCGCTCTGCCACCTGCCCAAAGCTAATCGTTCTTAATGAATAGTATATTCTCACTCATCCAAATTTTCAAGGCGGAGCCGAATGATAATACGTTCACGATGTATCTTAAGTCCGCTAGTCGTCTTAACACCCAACCAATAAATCCTGATACGATTATCTCGCCCTTAGCGCTACAAAAGATCGCATATTTCCCCGACACGGGGACCATAAATCCATAGGTGCTTGGTTTATATGCAATCATCCTTTCATTTGTCATTAATGCCTGTATATTCTTTGCTACTTGTTTGCCTTCATCTATAGCAATTTGTGCAAGCTGTGGTAATGCATGCCCCGTAAACGACGCTCCAAAAGAGCAAACATCTCCCAAAACAAAGACATTTTCATTATCTTTCATACGCAAATACTCATCAACTTCAACACGCCCACGCTTATTTACAAGTGGTACCACTGCATAATTCACGCTACACCCCTTGACCCCAGCTGCCCAAATCACTAAATTAGCCTTAATTTTTTCTCCACCATCTAAAACTACTCCACTACTAAGAACTTCTGTTATTCTTTTGCCAAACTTAAATTTAATGCCTAGCCTGCATAATCTTGCTTGAACTTTTTCTGCTACTTTCGGAGACAACCCAGCAAGAAGAGAGTCATTCCCCTCAATAACCTCAATCACAATTTTATTTTTTAACAACTTATGCAAGTGAGCTAATTTATCTAAATAATTTTTTAACTCTCCAACAAATTCAACAGCTACAAAGCCACCGCCAACAATAACAAACCGTAGTTCTTCGCATCCCGAAGCGGAGGCAGACTCCACTAACCAAGCAATTTTATTCCTTAATGCTATGGCATTTTCTAATGTTTTTAATGGCATCGAATTTTCCTTCGCCCCTGGAGTATTAAAATATTCAGTTTCTGCGCCAGTTGAAACAACTAAATAATCGTAATTTAATACCTTGCTATCAGTAAAAATCTGCTTAAGGCTCGTATCTACTGAAATAATTTTTGCTTTTAAAATTTCAACTGATGAGCCTGCAAAAATTTTATCATAAGGGAATGTGATAACTTTTTTAACTTTAAGAGCTTCTCCGTCTGACTTCAGTGTTGTTGAGGCTTCATATAGAGCAGGATAAAATAATTGGTAATCATTTTTATCGATTAAAGTAATACTGACTTGTTTACCAAAAAGACGCGCCAAATCTTTAGCGCATCGTACTCCTCCAAAACCACCCCCTAAAATTACGATTTTTTGTTTATCCATTGTTAAATAATTTAGCTAAATTTAAAACCGCGCCACATAGTGAGCCGATGGTCGGGGTTGAACCGACGACCTACTGTTTACAAAACAGTTGCTCTGCCACTGAGCTACATCGGCATATTGCCTTATTATCCATTAAACTGAAAATCCTGTTTCTTAATTTGACTTATCCAGCTCGTCCATCTTTTCCAAAACCTTTTGATCGGCTGGGCACAATTTCAAAACTTCCAAATAAGCTGACTTCGCATCCTTGGGATTGCCTTGAGAAACATAAAATTCAGCTAATTTTTTGTATAAATCAGCGGACTTAGGGCTTTTAATAATTTCGTTAACCAATTGTCTCTCTGTATCCGTACTTTCACTTTTCGGCTCTTCATCACGGTCTTCTTCCTCTTCGGCTTTTTCTTGGACAATGGCTTCAATTTGATTTTGTTGTTGGACATCTTCAATGTGTTTTTTTACTAACCAAGCTTTGGCTCGTATATTAAATGTATGCGACTTTTCTTTGGTGTTGTGCATCCATGACACAAATAAATTATCTATCTTAAGTATCAAAACTCTTAATTTGCGAAGTAATCGTTCAAACCAATTAGCAAAACTCAAGTGATATTTTGTATAGCGTAATTCTTTCAATTTATCCGCCATCTTTATCCGTATAGAAAATTTCTGGCCTGGCAATTGTGACTCCTGCAACTCCGGCAGAGATAGGATAACCGCCATTTTTTTATACAAAAAGTATATAGCCCCGCCTAAGCCCGCAACCAAGAGAATAATATAAATTAAATATGACATTATCTTGCAACAATTATGGTCATTAAAGACCTAAATTATTGATTTTGGTTCAAATCGCAAATCTTGAAAATTGATTAATTTTAATATTCTCGCCAAATTTTGCGATATAATCATTAACTAAGTCTTGAATAGTCTTTTTAGGCTCACGCATATATGGCTCCGCCAATAAAGATTCAACATCCTTAGGGTCTGTCGCTACTATTTGCATACAAAGCTCTTTGGCTAAAGCTTTGTATGCAGGATTCTTTGCAACGAAATCAGTTTCACAACCCAGAAGCACCAAAACTCCGATTTTGCCATTTTGATGTATATAAGACTCCACTAATCCTTGCTTAATTTCTCTATCTGCTTTCTTAGAAGCAATCTTAGATGAAAGTGCACCTAAAATTTCGGTCGCCTTAGCTTCATCGCCTTGAGCTTCTTCAAGTGCTTTTTTTACTTCGCTAATTGAGGCGCTTGTCTTTTCTCTTAATTTTTTTATTTGTTCTGCGCTAATCATTAAATTTATTTATTTTCTACTGGTTCTTTTTGTTCTTTGGCCTTGTTAATCGCTGAAGCGATTGTTGATGCAATCAATGTTAGAGAAGATAAAGCATCATCATTTGCTGGGATTAAATAATCAGCCATGCTTGGCTCTGAATCAGTATCAGCAACCGCTATTACTTTGACTCCAATTCGCTTTGCTTCTCTAGCTGCCAAAATATCATCTTTCAAACTTAGCAAGAAAATAGCTGATGGAACCTTTCTGATAGCTTTGAAACCACCAAATTTAATATTTAACTTACGAAGTTCTTCTTTTATATTCCCCTGCTCTTTCTTCGTATAATGAGCGTAATCTCCATCTGCCATTTTTTTATCTAAATCAGCAAATTTTTCTAATCGTTTCAACATTGTCTTGAAATTCGTTAAAGTGCCGCCCAACCAACGGGTATCAACATAAGGCATACCACAACTAATAGCTGCTTCTCTGCCAATTTGTTGGCGCCCGATTTGAGTACCTACGAATAACACCAAACCACCACTAGGAACTATTTGTTGAACAGCAGTTATAGCCTCTTTGAGCTTGCCCTCTGTTTTTTCAATATTGAAAATTTGAATATCATTCCTAACAGAATCAACATACCTATCCATCTTTGGATTTTTTTTGGCAACCTTGTGACCAAACTGAACTCCCGCCCTAATCATATCATCAGAGAAAGGAATGCTGGTTTTTGCCAAAATATTTGAGTTAGTCATTGTATCTTTATTTATTATATACTTAAATTTGATAATTAAAAACCCCTACGGGGTACAATGTCAATTTAACAGATGTCCACCACAAAATCAAGACCCTCGCTTGATTTAGCTAAAAAAGCATGCTATTATCATTCAATAATAATAAAAACCTATGAAAAAAGATATCCACCCACAATATTATCCAAAGGCTAAAGTCGACTGTGCTTGTGGCAACACTTTTACGGTTGGTGCTACTAAGTCAGAATTTTCTATTGAAATTTGCTCAAATTGCCACCCATTTTATAGTGGAAAAGAAAAGATGATAGACTCAGCTGGTCGTGTAGATCGCTTCAAAAAGCGAATTGCCAAAAAAGACCTCATAAAAGCTCCTGCGAAAAAGACAGAAAAGATTTCAAAGAAATTAGCCGAAGACAAAATTGTAAAATCTGTTAGGATTACCAAAAAATAATTTTTGGCTTTAATTATGCAAGGATTAATAATGGAAATACGCGCCGGTACAGGTGGCAAAGAAGCTGCGATATTTGCTAGCGATCTCTATCGCATGTATACGCGCTTTGCAACACAAAAAAATTGGCCAGTGAAAACACTTTCTTCAAACCGCACTACTTTAGGCGGTTTTAAAGAGGTAATTTTCGAAATATCATCACCCGACGCTTATGAACAATTGAAATACGAAGGTGGCATTCATAGAGTACAAAGAATCCCGGCAACTGAAAAAAGTGGCCGGGTTCATACGTCTACAGCAACTGTTGCTATTATGACTAAAGTTTCTACTGTTGAAGTAAATATAAACCCCAGCGATATTAAGTACGAGACTTTCCGCTCTTCAGGCCCTGGAGGACAAAATGTAAATAAAGTTGAAACAGCCGTTAGACTTATTCATGCACCGAGCGGTGTGGTAGTTGAATGCCAAATAGAACGCTCTCAAGCAAGAAACAAAGAACGAGCGATAGAAATGCTTCGTGCTAAATTATATGAAACGAAACAGCGTGAACAACAAGAAAAAATGGGAGACCAACGACGCGAACAGATCGGCACAGCTGACCGTTCAGAAAAAATAAGAACCTATAATGTACCACAAAACAGGCTGACCGACCATAGAATTAACAAATCTTGGCACAACTTGTCAGACATCATGGAAGGAAAACTTGATAAAATGATTGCATCTTTCAAAAAATAATTTTATAATTATCTCTTGCGATAATATCGCGAGGTTATTAACAAAGGTCGCGGAGGGAATCAAAGAAAGGAGGTGAATATTAAATGAGCGGACCGCAATTTGAACAAGAAGAATCACAAGAATCGTGGATCAAGACTAATCAAGGGAAAATGACCACTCTACTTGCTGCACTAATAATATTAATCGGCGGTCTGTACCTTTTCAAATCGAATAGTTCCAATAATACCGCTTCAGTCGTTGATACATTGCAGACCGAAACAAACGACAAGCAGGCGTCAACTAACGACCAAGCTAATAGTACAGATGCACCGATTAAAATGGAAACAGTAACCGACACTGAAATCAAAGAAGTGGCACAAAAAGGTGATGGATTAACTCACTTGGCACGCCGAGCCACAAAGACTTATCTAGAATCGAATAATGACCTTAATTCAACGATTACAAAAGAGCAGAAAATATATATCGAAGATTACTTGGCAAAACAACTTAAGACACGGAGAGCCGGAAAAGGGCTTGAAGTCAACGAGGAAGTTAACCTAAGTAAAGAATTGGTCAACAACGCGATTGAAGCATCACAAAAGTTAAATCAGAAACAATTAGATAACTTAACCAAATACACACAATTAGTTCCTTCCTTGTAGAGCACAAATCAAAAAGCCCTGAGCAGGGGGCTTTTTGCGTACCATGCCCCGAATAATGACTATTTAACACTAAAGACCCCGCTGTTACATGACGAACAGCCAGCAGGCAAAGATGTTAGGGTTTTTATACAATTTACACTAATATAATATTTAGCTTCCTTATCTAAATCATTTGGAATAGTCCACTGCTTTGAGCCATCATTGATGCTAGTTGGGGCTATAACATCCGCAATAAAATCAAACTTAATATCCTCAAGTCCATAAACAGAAATAATATTTTGTTTGATGAGATCAACAGACATTGATACACTAAGTGCTGTTAATAAATCCATGTTAGTCCTCCACTGGATTGCAACCTCTTGGCCAAGTGAATATACCTCATTATCTTTTGGAGAAGACACTATTACAACAGGAAGCCTTTCGGCTATTTTAGCTTTAATTAAGCCATCAGCATCATTAATTTTAATATTGACTTTAGGCCTCTTCTTCCCGTTGACCACCCTCACATCGGTATTATTGCTGTCAACCAACTGAAACTTATAATCCACATTTTTTGAAGTTCTATTAATATTACCATATAACCAAATTTCTTTTTGCTTGTTTTTATTAACATTAATACTTAAATCTTTAAAAACTAAAAAACCTTTGCTTGATAACAACGCCTGCCCCCCTACTAATACTTGATTAGTATTTCCAGACGCAGTTCTCTGTCTTTTATATAATTTAAAGTTAGTTAAATTATCCAACGCTTCACCCTTTACTGATATTTTTAATGAATTAATTTAAATTTTCTTTGAATAGTTATTTTCCACTGTTAAAGCCAATAGTATTCCTTGTTTTGAACTATCTTTTACCACCTGCTCAGCCCACAAATCCCCGTCTGTTCTATAAAAATTCACAACTTGATTCTTGGAATTATTTCTATCTGAAGACACCGCCAAACCAACAGCTAGCAGAGCCATAACGGCTAGAGATGCCAAAGATATAGCGAGTATAGTCCGAGTTGATAATTTAGTTGTTGTGCTCGATTTATCCATGGGTTTAGTAAGAAAAGCCGTTAAATACATTAGCTTTTTTTGCAAAAATTTCAAACAATACAGAGCTGTCATAATAAGCCTTCCTTTAAATAGCAACTGCTGCATCTCCTAATACAGAGTCCCGACTTGTTAAAAGCTTGTCAGCTTGTTCGTAGGATAATTTATCAATGTCAATATAATTATTGTTACCCGCAACAATGGATAGCCTATTCAGGTCATTCCTATTTGCTCGTAGATTCATTAGGGCATATCTTATCAACACCTTTGATTCAAAATAACGATATATTTGATCAGCACCATCTGACAAAACAGTGAGTGGCGGAAAATCAAAATCTTTTTTAGAAAAAGAGCCGAGCACCCCTGAAAGGCGAAAAGTGCCAACAATATTCTTATTATCCACTATAAATTTTTTATTTCTTAATGAAAACTCTGATTGGACAGTATAGGCTTCCGCTTCAAGAATTGATAACGGACTATTATCCATTCGGTAGTCCTGGAGCTCATGAACAAGTTCGTGAACAATTATTTGCTGCGACACTTGGTTATACAATGAAATAAATCCCGGATATGAATAATAATCACTTTTCTTCATATATAGTTTATCAGTCTGGAGATTATATGGGGCATGATATGGACCAATTTCTTCTACAAACTCAAAGGTTATACCACCTTTAAATATTCTAGGCAAAATAGCACCCCTGAAAGCGTCTTTATAAACGGATGATAAAAAATTTGAATCGGCCTGAACAAGATTATAGATAAGAGCATAAGTATAAGATGCTAAATATACATCAGAATCGGCCCTACGATTATTCACAACCTCTATTAAATCAGTGTACGGCACATTGTATGCTTCAACTATTAAAAGAGTGTTAACAATATTATCTATAAAGCGCTCCTAGTCACTTGATTTTAGCAATAGCTTTATAAATTCTGTCCTATTTTGATTATTCTTGTCATCAATAAAAATTAAGAATACTTCTTTGTTGCTTCTACCTATTTCATCTTCAGCTTTGATGTATAATCTATAGATACATGGACTGAAATCTTTAATCTTTTTTTTGACAATACAAGAAAATCGATCTTTATTATTAACACATGATTGCTCACTTAATACTTTGCTTGCTCCACTTATTTCTGAATCAAAATAATCTGTCTGTATTTCAAGCTTGCTTAATAAAATATGATCAGATTTTGCCTTACCAGTAAGCTCGATAATATCATCTTTTGAATAAATTGTTTTGTTGTCCATAACTGTTACGTCGATAGAACCAATAGTAAAATACACTCTAACCTCAACACTTTCAGTACGAATTTCATTTCCTTCTGTACCATAAATAATGGCGTAATAATTTCTAATACTATCAAATTCACCAACTTCAGAACTAAAATCACAAGATTTCTGATCTTTTCCAGCGCAAAGGAAAGTTTCTACTAAAATATCATCATCCAAAGGTTCCATCATATAAATTTCCATCTTAGAAATACCTTTATCATCTTTCCCTTCTACTGAAAGTCTAGGCATTATACATCCTTTCCCATAACTGCCAAGATGAGCTTTCGTACAATCCATAAGCTCCTTATCAACTGAAATAGTACCTGTTGGTGGCTTATCTGAAGATTCAGCTCCCAACAGAACTGTCGACGAACAAACTGTTTGATAACCATCTGCCTCAACACAAGACCTTAATTGATAGACACCTGTACTCTCGAGCCAATAAGAAGTGTCCATTGTGCAACTGTATGATTTATTAGAGCATTCTACGCTTGACCTTAGTTGATTTTGCCAATTGTTATCTTTCGAGGGGTTGGCTGGGCCCATTTTCCTCCATTGCAAAAAAAGATTCGCAAATTTTGGAAATGTTGTCTTTTTAATACCTGAAATCGAATATTTAACAGCTGAACGATCGCAAACGCTAAATGGCCCCACTGACTTACACTTAACCGTAACAGAATCTACGGACAAAGTTGGCTTTGGTAACTTATTAGAAGCGGCTCGCAAGAGAAATGGAGTCATTAAAAATATTGCCCCCGCCAATAGCAGAACACCAAAACAAACAACAATAATTTGTAGTTTGTTTAATCGCTTTATATTATCTAAGCTCCGATAAATTATTTCACAATACTAAAGTTCTCTCCACTGGCACCTTCACAGCCGTAATCAAAGCTTTGACCTAGACCACAACCAATTTTTACGAAATAGCTGTTGCCTTCCGTTAATGTGTCGGGCACTATCCATGATTCATTACCGTCGTTAGCTAGGTTGATACCAATGATATCTACCATTTCATCGACACTCACGCCTCCAATATTTACTTCTCTATAGAGCATTAATGATATCGGGGTGGAGGCAGGATATTTAGAGCTTTTCCATGTGATTTCAAGTGGTGAGCCTATTTTTACCTTACTGCCTGCTTTTGGCTTGTTAACCTTAAGGGTGGATATTTTATCTTTACCAATGACTATTACCTTAGGGTAGTTTACTTTACTGTTAATTTTTAATTTATCAGCTTTTTTCTGATTCTTTTCTTTTTCTAAAGTACCGGAGACTGTATTTAATTTAATTACTCCCGAAGGAATATTATTCTTTATATCTCCCTTAATACGCAGTGATACTGCTTTGTTATTTTTTAAGTTTAAATTCAACTTATTGAATACTAGATTACCACTTTTGATTTTACCTGTTGATATTAATTTCTTCGTTCTGCCAGACGCGTTATCAGTTATTTTATATAGTGACCAATTACTAACATTATCCAAAAGATTCTTGCCTAATTTTGCTTTGAACTCTAATGAGTCTAGTGTGGTGGCTTTAGAAGCCGTGACTGCTGTTTCTAGGAATAGCGCTCCATTCTGGCCAGCCGAGACCTCACGGTTAAAATTAGCGCTCAATGAAGGATTGTCCTCCATTTCTTCAAAGTAAGCTGTTACTGCATTCTTATCTGCTTTTTCCCTAGCTGAGTCTGAGCTATAGACGCCTATTGCCAAAGCACTGATTGAGCCAATGATTAGAAACGCACCAATGGCAACTGTTGTATTTGTTTTTAGATTTATTTTTTTTAATTCCATGATGTTTTGGTTAGTTACTAAATGAAGCTCCGAATAGTTTTCCTATATCAATAACTTCTGGCACAGCAAATTGTCCGCTAGAAAACATATCTGACCCAAATGCAACATTAGATTCATAAAATTCTTTCAACTTTTCACTATCAACAGCAGGCATACTTGTTCGTTTTGAACTTTTTTGTTTACTTGCATCCGGGTCAAGAGATATTGTGTCAATGTAGCGTCTCTTTAATGTAAATATCCAAGCTCTATCCATATCCGAATATGGACTATCCTTCCCATACCAATTATCCGGTGTTTTAAAAACTGGTTCCCCTTGCCCATTATCCGTCAACACACCAAGTGCTCTCAACTTATAGTCAGAGGCTATTTGCCGACTGTTTGTTGCATCATGATAAACAGATAAAAACTCCATACTTAATAGATTAGACTCAAACTCTATATTATCCAAATCAACAGAAGGGCCAACAACTTTTGCCTTTTTATATTTATCTAGCGCAACAACAAAATATTCTTTCGCTTTCTCCAGATATTTAGGTGATTTTTCTAAATACTCTGCTGCTTTATCACTCGTAAGGCTAGTGATAAGGATCAATGTATTCCAAGATAATGATTTGACTTTGCCGACCACCCCTCCATTTTTTGTTTTCTTCACAACCTCTGTCGCTGGGTCCATCCCTTTATCAATAGTTATCTCACCAATGTTCGCGGCTTCTAACTGAGGGATAACCACATGGACAAATTGATTCAGAAAATCTTTGAAAATCAAATTATTAATAACTGCTTTATTTGCCACAAGATAATATTTGAATAGAGTTTCTGGGTCATAAGTCCCCTTAGGATCATTTAAAACAGTAACAACATACGCTTTGTTGCTATCATTCCCCTCTTTATTCAATAACGGGTCAGACTTGAACATAGCCATTAGTGTATTTTTTTCTATTATATTCTTTCCTAAAACAATCATTTGATCCCGAGCCACCCCATACTCAAACATTTTATAGATTAATAGATTCCGCATATCGGGATTGATTTGTAAAAAATTCATAATAACCACTAAGGCGTCTTCATTAACAAAATTAAAAACTAATTCGTTTTTTTGTTGACCGTTATCTTCAAAAGTAATCCTTAAATTATAAATTCCATACTTGTCTTTTTTCTCACCGATTGACTTAAATTTACCGCTCCATACAACAACACAGGTTTTTTTATTGTTACACTCACTTGTTGATGACGCTCTTTTAAGCCAGTCTGCCTTCATCCAATTGTTTGAATTGTTATGTGCATACTCTATTTCGAAATTATCGGAAATTCCACCATCATCTGAAAATTCAATTGTTATTGTTAAGGTATCCCCATCACTAAGTACAGCACCACTCGGCTCTAACAATGCAGACTTAACCATTGGCTTCTCACCAAGATAAACCGCATTGACTGAAATTGTTTTACCACATTTTTTTGGGAAAGTTTCCCCCATTATGCAACTATGGAAGTAATAAGACCCAGGAGCTGGCAACTCAAAACTAGCGATATCAAATACGCAATTTGATTTTTTGCACTCTACGACACCTCTTCCAAAACTAACGTCCTTCCAATTAGGATCAACCGTGGAATTAAATTCAATAAATAAATTAACTTCCGTTTTAGTGTCATCTCCAATAGTCACGCCGTCTGCTCCAGTTCTTTCCGCGTAAAGATCAACAGAACCACAAATTATAGATCCATTTGATAATTTATCACAGGAAACTTTTACATCAGCCTCTCCACCATTTACTTCCAATATTGAGTAGGCTGGTTTTTCTACTTTTATTTCTAGCTTCTTAGATGTTTGTAATACTTTTGGTATGTCTTTTTTGTTCTTTGCTTGCGGGTTTATTATCTTACCCGTATCCAACGCGTAAGCAACTATTTCATAGGTGTCATACTCCGCTGATGACCTTGGGGATGAAAAATCTAATTTATTCCATACTGCATAGATTGTTTGCTTAGTTTTTGTATTAAAATAACTAACCTTATCAACACTATCATTTCTAGCGCCATTTAAAGTTAGATAGACTGACTTATTATCAAAAGCACTTAAACTGACGGCAGTCACTTTAATTTTCGAAATGTCGTTAAAGGAACCCAAGATAATACTGGTACCATCGTTAGAAACGCTAATTGGTTTTTTGTTATCTTTTAAGACGGGATCTATGGAGATAGAATAAGATACCGCCGCCTTAGTCAAACTCGACTTTATAATAAACGCGCCACTTATTAAGGCTACACTTATAAGCAAAATCCCAACAATCAAACCTTGGTGTAAACTTATGAACCCTTCTTTTTTATTTAGCATAAACTTTTAGAATTTATTTATATGTTTTAATTATAGCACAAAAAAATAAAAAGTTATCCACGGATATTTTTTATTTTATTAAATAATTTTTAAGGTTAACTCTAGCGGATAGGTTACTACTGTATTTATCAAGTGCGCCTAACCAATTGTTATATCTATTACCGCGAATTGAGGAGTAAAACATGGCGTCTCGTGCTTCGGATAGAGTTAAGTCTCTGTCAGTGGCTTTACTAATATCGCTAATGGCTTTGTTAGAGGTGGTATCGGTTTTAATTATCTTGATGTTATTTATATCTATAACTTTATTGGTGCTGTTTTTAATAGTTGTGATGTAATTGTAGACACCTGTTTTGGTTAGTTTATCAAATAATATATCTATGTTACAAATAAGCTCTCCCGGAGCACATTTGAAAGTGCTGGTTACTTTTTTAACCTTGCGAGCGTTACCTTCTGATATTATGGTTGCGATGGGATTGGTTTTGCTGTTGGTTATCTCGAGAGTTTGACCACTATTTAAAGTTATGGCTGATACGAAGTCTTTCCATGCTGTTACTTCGCCTTTAGAGATTAAAGCTTGGCTTGCGCCGGATGGGACAACATTGACAGGATCAATATAATAAACTTTACGATTATCTGTTTTTTTACCATTAATATTACTTGCCGTTATTTCAAAAGTTGTTCCCCCATCGCCAAACTCTGAAAAGTCAAGAATTCCCGCATGTTCTTTGGATAGTTCTACTGCAGATCCATCTGGGTTTATGCGCCTTAAAGTACAACCGTTAATATCAGCGTCTTCGCACTCCCATTCTATTGTTATATATTCACTTGAAGACGTAACTTCTGTCCAAGTTTTATCAACCGTCGCGCCATTTTGTATAATCTCAATAATCGCTGATGGAAACCCTTGGATTGTTACATCGCCAAAATCATTTACAAAGCTCCCATCAAGCCCCAAACAAGAGATTGAATAACTAGTCGGCTTTTTAACCGTTAAGCCAGTTTTCGTTTTATTGATTGCATAGTCAGGTTCGGAATTATACGACTGGATTAATTTTGAGTCATTATCAGTTTTTGAATATATATCACAAGTTCTTACATTATTTGCCTCAAATTCAATGTCCACCTTACTAGTTTCTGGGAATAAAGGATCTGGAGAGACAAGAATAGCTTCCGGCTTGCCTTCTTCTTTATCGCCGTTATAAATAATTTTCAAATCAACGCTCGGTGATGGCGGATCAGAAACAAACACGGCTACAAAATCTCTAGCATGAGAAATTGGATGAGTCCTTTTGTGACATGATATCCCATACTGTACTGTTGTTTTATGCGAATATAAAATCATAAAACCACTCGGGGGGACATACTCACTTCGCTCAAGTTCTCGCCCACCCACAGTCAACAATTTAGGGCGGCCAATCCTTGTCTGATTGCGAATGATATCTGCGAGATCATTATTCGTCGCGTAAGAATAAACAGTTATATTGCAAGGCTCACCATTAGACTCCCAGCTTAATTGCCCCCCACTGTTATTGTAACCAACAGTGACTGGGCCATCAGGGCTACCACTGCCACTCGTTGGATAAAACTTTATATCAACATCGGCTTTTGCTCCATCATCTTCTTCTTTGACTGTTATGGTTGCGGTATCGGTGATAGTTTTATTATCGTTGCCTATGCAAATCAAAGAAATTTCTGTATTTGTTTCTGTATAATATAATATTTCTTTTGTCCCATCCTCGTATTCATATTCGTAAGGTACCGTTGACCCATAATTTATTGATGAGCACGACTTGACGTATTCGCTATTTGTTTCAATAGAAAACAGAGATGATGGATATACAACTATTGATTCAGCTTTATCAGCTGTTATAGAAACCGTTGGGTTGGCGACACATTGTCCACCATCCCACCAATAGCCTCCTTCACAATCGCAAGAGACTATGGCACAACTATTTTCTTGAGTAGTTGCGCGGGATGAGGCGTTGCTGTTTTTATTATTGCTTGGTTTATTGTTTGCCGTACTACAAACTTTTTTTTGCACTATACAAGCTGAAGAATTAATTGGTTTTGTATATTCATTGGCCGAACAAGAGAGGAGTGGACAACCTTTTACAGTTGTTAGCGACTTAACAGCAGGATTATTACATTCATTTGTAATATCAGAATTAATTGACGCTTCTACTTTAAAATCATAAATAGTGCCTATCGGAGCATCGGTAATTTTAAAATTAGCAAAATATGCTGAACATGAACTATCGTTGGGGCAACCTTTAAACACCAAGCTTCCAGTTTTCTCTTTTTCACCCGGAATTTTTTTAGTATAAAACAGCTCAAAATATGGGATATTATGTAAATCCTTTGCCTCTCCTAAAACATTTACAACTCCTCCGTCATTGTCTTCATAAACATCCACAGTGGAAATTTTATCTCCATTACTATCCGTTATTTTGACACTTGCTTCGGATACGCAATAAGACGGTGGCTCTGTACCAACGGAAATTAATTTAGCCTCACTATAACTTTTATCAAGCCCTTTATTCACTGATAACACGCCCACCAACCAATAATAACCTGACTTATACTTTTTGAAATCTATAGTTTTACTAAGTCTACAACTTTTTGACTTATTTTTATTTTTACAAAGTGCATTACCAACTGTTATATATTCCCAATCCGAGTCACCTGGGTTAGACGGAGGGCCAGATTCGTATCATTTTACCATTTCAAAATACAAACTGGCTTCGTCACTGTATGGAACTTCCGTTGAAGCAAAAGTTGTTCTGCATGTTGGGTTACACTCAACAACTGCAGGCTCTGCGCTTAAGATTGGCTTTGGTAAGTCTAACTTATTATCGGATGTAACATTAAACGTTATTTTCATGGACTCCTTTTTATTACCTTTCCCGTCAATTGCAACAGCAGTTAGCACTTGTTTACCAACGGGCAATTTAATATTCGTCCACTCACATAAAATCCTGCCATTAGCAGGATATCCACGCTTTTCCTCTACATGATTTAGTCGCAGTGCATTACACGTTACCGAAACAGAAGATAAATTTTCGAAAAATATCGTTTGCACACCATTCTCATCTACTGCCTCTACCATAATTTCTAAAATATCAGTTGTTTTTATATTATTTATATGATATTCACTAAAACAATATTTATATGAGTCAGAACAAATCGTATAATCAACAATTTTTGGCCCACTCAAGTCAGGTATCGGTGACACCGCCAAAACTATTCCCAAGCCTAATGCTAATAACGCAACTCTAGTTAGAGCTCTAGTAAATACTTTTGTTTTTATTTTCACAGGATCTACCATTGTTTACAATTTATTATAACATAAAAAACTTTGCAAACACGAAGTTTTCCACATTTATATAAAATTGTCGACTTTATAAATTAGCCTCTATTTGTGCCGCCAAACGCTGAACAGAATTGGCATAATTATTACATCCAACGCTTTTACTAGCTGCGCTTCCGCAGTAATATCTTTTTGACGCAGCAATTTCCCCTTCTCGAGTTTGACTCATAGCACCATCTTTGGCTAATTTTGTGGCAGCTGCGACGAATGAATCTTCTATGCTCCAAGGGTCAGGCAAGCTATGACCAGTTAAATTTGCTATTCTCTCACGATAACCCATCCAAGTTGACGGAATAAATTGAGCCGGTCCCATTGCGCCTCCCCAACCAGAACCGCATGAGACTGGAGTTTGAAACGGATCACGCCCTAATTCTTTTGTAATTTGTAAAAACAACAGCAAGTCTCTCGTAGGATGGATGCCTTTAGAATACAACTTACCCGTTGTAACACTACGCGTTGCTCCACTCGTAGCGTCAACAATATAACATTTACCCACATTGCTACCCAATGCACTTTCTTGCTCGAGTTCCGCCAATAAAAAAGCAGGCCTAATACCAGCGCCCAAAGCAGCAAATTGCCCATATTTAACTGCGTCTTCTACCGACACCCCATTTTGAAGCAAATATCCTATTTGATTTTTTATGGCTTGGATATCTCTTTTGGTTGTCTCCACAAATGCTTGATATTTCGATTCTTGACCCTGCGTATCTTTCAAAAGCTTAGCCTGCACCGATTTAGTATAATTAATTGAGCGCTTTTCTATCTCCTGCAAAGACTTAAGCTGAGCCAATTCTTCTTTTTTATTTTCCAAATTATCTTTTTCGTCCTGTGATTGATTTCGTAAAGACCTCATGATGTCCAAAGAATTTTTTATCTTTGCTTGAACCACCTCTAAAGCGTTTACTTGATCAAAAAATTCAGAAAACTGATTTGTTTTTAAGACAACCTCTAATAAAGTTTCTTGATCGGACTCATAAATAGTTTTAATATAACCTGCCAATACATCTTTTTCCGACGAAATTTTATCAGTTAGAAGCTGTATGATTTTATTTTTATCGCTAATATCTATTTCCGTGCTCGCCATTGATACATCAATCTGCTTTATTTCTAATTGCACTTTATTAATTTGGACATTTAATGTATTTAGTTCACGCTGTAATGTTTTTTGCGTAGACTGGTTATTCTGAATTTGCGCATTGTAATCATCCATTTGTTTTTGCAATTCTATAAGTTGCTGATTAAGCTGTGCTCGTAATTCCTCATCGGTTTGGGCCAAAGCAGGGCTCACGCAAACACTCAGCACCATTAATAAAAAAACCCCAAAAACGAGATGTCTTTGAGTTTTTTTATTTAATGTATGGCCTAAAATCTCCATTACTTAATTCTACTCTTCTTTTTCAACTGATTCAACCTCATCTGCCTTATCTTCCTTCACGACAATCTTAATATCTTCAACTTTCATCTCTTCCGCAGGTATTACCTCTTCTTCTCGTGGAGGTATGACTGAAGCTACGATGTCCTCTGGACCTGCTAATATCTTAATACTTTGCGGTACTACCAAATCCTTAATCAAAATGTGATCTTCAAAAGTATTTAAAGAATTTATATTGACTTCTATTTGTAAAATTAAGTCTTGAGGTAATGCTTC
>Ga0210057_1005108_pt1 | contig 17034 bp, 16 predicted proteins | sample CryGeyCG2114_010_2_FD_183968 | JGI IMG/M metagenome (GOLD analysis project Ga0210057, IMG submission 183968) | Groundwater microbial communities from aquifer - Crystal Geyser CG10_big_fil_rev_8/21/14_0.10 (SPAdes) (version 2) | ecosystem: Environmental > Aquatic > Deep subsurface > Groundwater ...
ACCGTAATGCCAGCATCATTCAATGTCTTAATCACGATCTTGCTGAAATGGGGACTTGAAATACGACAATCGTACCCGACGACACAATCATAAATTCTTCGCTGCAGCAACCAGGTAGCATAGCCTTGTGCGATGGCTGCTACTGTTTCGTCGGTAAGCTCAGAGCCGACCAAACCGCGCAAATCGTAACCGCGAAAAATGTGGGATGGTACCTGTATTGTCATAAAGTGTATGATACTATCATATTTAACTGCTAAACTTTTGTCAAATTACTCTATCACAAATAAAAATTTAGTACTAACGAAAGACCTTGTTTTGTGTCGTAGGGTACCCGCCCTCCTTTAATTCCCTCTTCTATGGTAAACAGTGCTTTATAAAACTGAACCAGCTTTTCGGGTTTCCAGGTCTTCGCCTGCTGGCTCAGCTTACCCCGTTGCCACGGAGCTGTTGAGTTTCCAAAGGTTCCTGCCTGGGCATTAATCAGGTCGCGCACCCGGCGCTTCATAAAATAAAAAAGGAGCTCTGCCGCATTCTCCTGCAGCGCATTCTCGTACAGCGCATGTGTTGTTTTAAGCCCTCCTGGTTTAATAGCATCAAGAAATGTAAATAAGTATTTTGGGAGCACAAAACCCTGCGACACACTATCTTTAATAAACGTTTTGTAGTACTTAACCCGTTTCTCGGCAGGCTCTATAAACAAAACCGGCAAATGCTCAACCGCCTGTTTAACAAGGCCGATAAGCGCCTCCATGGGCTTAGTTGGTTTGGCGCGTACCAGCCCCAAGTGAAAAAAATTTTCTATAATAAATAGCCTGTTGGTTCCAAACAGGTCGGTGTGTGACAACTGCTCCTCCATAACCTGGTACGAAAACGGCGGGGTAAGCCGCAAAGACTCTGGATACTTGCTTTTTTCCTTTTCCACAGCAGTCTCTAGCGATTGTATATCGTTTCCGTACAGCAGCATTATGCTCATAAGCGTCTCTATTGTAAAAAACATTGCAAAGATACTCAACAACTGTTATACCAATACTATGCGTACGTATTTCTTAGGTCTTTTAACCTCTGTTTTTGTGGCAACACTAGTGGGCTTATCCTTATTCAAGAGTTCTCCAACGGTGGTACAAGCACAGAACGCAATTGATGACGCGTATTACTCTACCCAGTTCAGCGCAAATACCAAAATACGTATTTCTTGTTTTGATCCCTACGTTATTCCCTCCGGCCCATTGCAAGTGCGCGACTCGGACAAGGCCGATAACGCTGCAGACGGTTCCGATGACGGTGAGCTGGCGTTTAACGAAAAGGCAGATAAGAATTTAAGCAATCATGTTGGTTTCCCCAATAGGGTGGTTGCTCCAAACGGAAAAGAGTACAAGCACACTATTCAATTACGTACCCGCGAAACAGACTTACGACCTTCACTTCCGGTTCAGGTTATCCGTATTTCAACTACTGCTGAAACTAATGTTGACCCCAGTGTATTTAATGCTGCTTCAGAAAAAATATTCTGCGCTCCCGATAGTGAGGGAAAACCAACCTGTACGCAACCGGTGCTTGATCGATGGGAAGGCCTAGTAAAACTCGTCTCATGCCCCAATAATGATGCCTGTTTTAGTCTCCTCACTCAAACCCGTGCATCGTTATTACCTGCCAATGGTAGTCTGACTATTCCTTATGCCTTGTCCTATACCAGAAGCAATGAGTCACATTATTTCTACGCCATACAGCAATTTGAGGAAACACCGGTGGGAGCCGGTACGCCAGCTCCTATTGAAAACGCTGCGCTAGGACTAAAATTAAGCACCTTTAATCCCATCGAGCCCGCGGCAGAGAACGCGCCATCACTGGTGAACTGTACCAGCGTCTTCTGGGACCCCATTGGCCGCGTATACAACCCACGCGGTAATATCCTCGCTCCCATTGAGGGCGCAAATGTAACGCTGTTCAAGAGTGATAAAACGACCAAAGCTGCCGTGGTGGGAACCAATCCCGATTCTACAGACAAATTAGGCGGGTTCAGCTTATTTATAAAAGAAGCAGGTACATTCTTTTTATCAGCGGCTAAAAGCGGATATTCATTCCCCTATCCAGCAGAATCGAATACTGAAAACCTGACTCGCGTTATACCACAGATATTTCCCGGCTACGAGCTGTATAACGATCCCAACCAATCATTTTTTGAAGACACCAATGAAGTAAAGAAATTTATTATGCTCATGGATGGCGATCCATTAAATAATCCTAAACCACAAATCCAGCATTCGCACATGGTTGCAGACGAAACGTCACATTATTTTTCAGGCGTATCTACGTACCCGCTTGCCACTATACGAGTGCTCGCTAATAACGTCGTAGTCGGACAAGGCACTGCTGATGGCATGGGACTGTTTGAGATTGTTATAGCCAATGATAACCTACCTGACTCATTTGAGTCGTTTAGCATACAAACAGAGGCCCAAACTATTGCGCAACTGCAAACCAAAGTTGGTACCAAACAGAGTTGGTTTGCCTCACTGATTAGAACTGTGCAAGCACAAACCAATAATCGGTTCTCTCCCATTTATGAAATAGAGCCTATTCCTGCATTTGTCGGAGGTTTCGTGTATAACGAACAGTTAAAAGTAGTGCCCAACGCAAAAATTGAAGTACGCATTCCTCATATGGGCGACATCATATATGCCACGGCTCAGGCAAATTCAGACGGATTCGTCTATATGGGCAACAATTATCTTCCCGGCCTTCCTTATAATGTACGAATCATTGAAGGTAGTACTCCAGTGGCGGAATTCTCGGGCAATGAATTTGCGCAGCTCAATGAAACGTATCGCAGCGCCAAGGATATGTCGTATTACGAGCCCACCACCAAGCAATCAACGGTACTGGCCGATGCCCGCCCTATTATTCCAGACGCCAATATCGTACAAGAAGTACAGGATAATCAGCCCACCGTTGAGGCTTCATCACTGCGCGCATTGCAGCGAAAAAGCAAAGCCCGCATTGCCGGGTTCGATGGAAACGCGCTTGCTGCTAATCCAACCGAAGGTGCAACACAAATCTCGGGCATGTCCGGTACCATAAGCCTCTTGCTCTTGCTTATGCTTATCATTGTTCTGCCCGTCGGCATTGCGTTTGTGTACCTGCGCATAAAACGAAAGCCCGCAGACTCTTCTCTCTACTAACGTGCTACAATATCTACCATGTACGGCGTAACGACCGATATTATCGCAACCAGTTATAGCCAAATTATTGGATACTTACCGAGCCTTTTTGCCGGATTGGTATTAGTAGGAGTAGGATTTGTTGCCGGTGCACTGGCCCAGCAGGTATTCCGTTTGCTGCTACGGGTTATCAGCATCTCACGACTACCACGACTTCTGGGAAAAAGCGCCCGTGACGTATCAGCGGTATGGATGGAAATCGGAAGCGAACTTATCCTTATTTCGTTTGTTATTCTCTTTTTAGTTCCGGCATTTGACGCCTGGCGCTTGCCTAAACTGGCCAGCCTTTCCAATAGCGTTCTGCTGTTTTTACCCAACATTTTTGCTGCCTATTTTATCTTTTTTGCCGGCTATTTGGGTGGACGGCTTATCCGTATTACCCTTGAACAGCATGTGGGAAAAGGAGTTGCTATAACGGCACAAGGTACGGTGTTTACCACTGCCGGCCTTATTGCACTTAGCCAGCTGGGTGTGGCACAGGACTTTATTAAACTGCTATTTGCCGGTATAGTTCTGTTTATTGCGCTTTCTGCCGGTATAGCGTTCGGACTTGGCGGGCGCGACCTTGCGCATGATATACTAGTGCAGCTGCGCAAAAAGATACAACGCCGTCATCGTCTAGAGGCCTAGGACGACACCCTTTCAAGGTGTAGACCGCGGGTTCGAATCCCGCTGGCGGCACTTGGATGTGCTTTATAATCCATTGATTAATAACACAGTTTCACTAAACTGTAGTAAATGAATCTACTAGAATTATTAAATGGTATTATTATAACTATAGGCCTACCTGCTCTTACAATCACGAGCATATATATGGGTAGAAAATTGCAAACTCTTGATGATATCGTAGATAAAACTAAAGGAATAGATAAAAAAATCTCTGGACTTGCTAATGCAAATAATTCAATAGGGCAAGCAGTTATAGAAATTCAAAATTTTATAAGAGAAAGAGGTCAAGTTGACTTAATGAGTAAAGTTATTCCCTACGATGAGTATGGTGTTTCTAACAGCCCCATGGTTCTTAAAGAAGAGTATAGAAGATTTATTACTAAAACTTCGTTAGCAAAACAGATTGAAGAAAAAAATGACAAACTAGTGGTATGGCTTAAACAGAAAAAGCCTGAGACTGGTATTGATGCTCAACAATATATTGAGGAGTTAGTAACCTCAGGATCTATTGAACAAATACTAGATCTTAAAAAGTATAAGGAATATTTATATCAAACAGGAAGAACGCAGCAAGATGTAATAGGTATTTTAACTGTCTATCTTTTTGAAAAAATAATTCCCCAAGTTATTAAGTAAGGCGCTTATATCCAAATATCAGTGATTCATTTCTTTGGATATCCGATAAGATAGGTTTCAAAAACTAAGTGATTGGGATTGAGTTTGCGGATTTTGAAGGTGTACTTCTTGGGAGCAAGTTTTTCAATAAAGGGCTTAATCAAAAAGAAATCTTCAGGGCGGTGATACAAGGCAATGAGTAAAATGGGTTTGTCTCGTTTGATAATCTTTTTCATGCTTTTAATGGCTGCAAATTCTGCCCCCTCAATATCAAGCTTAATAAGTCCTACTGTTTTGTCCATTGATAGTGGTGCAGCGCCCCCCAATGGCCTGCTGGAAATAGTGACATTTGCAAGCTGCAGCTCCTGTATATGCTCCCACGCTTTTGCAGCCACCTGCGCATTAGGCTCGTATGAATAGACGTGTCCAAACGGGTAGAGCTGTGAAAATATATACGCCGAGTCAGCGTAATACCCTCCGCCGTCTATGGCTATAGTTCCCTTTTTGGCTGCAATATTTTTCTGGGGAACATAGGTTAACCCGTTATGAAACACAAAGACGGATTCTTCCAAAGGAAATGGGTATTTCCATATTCCATGGTACTGAGGAGGCACTCTATCAGCCTTTTGAAATTCGCGCTCTTTAATAGTAAACAAATTGCGATTAATAAGATTGTTGCGAGCAATATGCAGATACCGGTCATACACAGCGCATGCCACGCGTTTACTTTCTTGGTCCAGCCCAGCAAGCAATGGTTCCCATTGAGGACTGGGGTACAGCAAGAACCGTTGTGCTATCTCGTATTCCTCAGCATTGCGCACGGTATAGTTAAAGTTTTCCTTTACTAGAGCGGAAAAAACATCGAGCGTTAACCGCATCTTAGTACTGTTAAGTTTCCCAAAAAGTTTATCGGCAACGCCCCAGATTTGCATGAAAAAAGTTAGGTTTCGAGGGCACCTTTACCGACATGCGTGCGCATGTAGTACAGCTTTGCGCGGCGCACGGGGTGGTTTTTGGTAACCACGATCTGCTCAAGCATAGGCCAGGAAACCGGGAAAATACGCTCAATACCAATGCCTGACGTGCTCATTTTGCGAACGGTAAATGACTTATTTTCTCCGGCGTTTTTAATGGCAATAACAATGCCGGCAAATATCTGTTTTTTTAGTTTTTCGCCGTCTTTATATGTGGTGGTAACTTTAACCTCGTCACCAACATGTACGTCTACGTCCTTGACTTTTGTGAATAGTGCCATAAATAGATTACTCAATTATATACGGTTTAGCCCTTGTTAGCAAGTGGCTGTAGGCCATGTAGGGCATGCAACGCACGGATATATTCTATAAAGATGGGGTGCGGCTTCAACGGACGTGATTTGTACTCGGGATGCCCCTGCGTTCCCAAAAAAAACGGGTGCATCTCTTTGGGCAGTTCAACGATCTCAACCAGATTTTCTACCACTGACCGGGCGGAAATGACCAAACCAGCCTTTTCAAACTCATGAACATATTCGTTGTTAAACTCATAGCGGTGGCGGTGGCGTTCGCTCGTTAATCCTTTTTCCTCATCAATAAACCCGTTATGCTTGTGATATGCCTCCCATGCTGCTGTGTCTTTTTTAACAATAGCTTCCCACGCCCCAAGCCGCATCGTACCGCCATAGGCACGCCGTTTCATCAGCTTTTCCTGTGAGGGAATAAGATGAATAACCGGATGTGTTGTTTGCGGGTTAACTTCAACGGTATTAGCGTCATCCCAACCCAATTTCTCACGGGCAAACGCAACAACCCCCAATTGCATGCCATAACACAGTCCCAAATACGGAATCTTTTGGTTGAGTGCATAGCGTGCCGCAGCAACCATACCCTCAACGCCACGCTCTCCCCAACCGATGGGAACTATTAAACCGTCAACATCGCGAATGTAGTCTTCTGCTTTCCCCTTTTCTATAGCTTCTGCATCGATCCAAGTCGTTTGCGCACGCAAACCCTCATGCCATGCAGCATGATCAATGGCATCAAACAGTGCGGCATACGAATCGCGCAGTTTGTAATCGCCGGTCGTAAAGTACTTGCCCACAATACCAATGCGAACTATATCGCCTTCGCTTTTTGCATGCGCGATACGCTTGCACATCTTTTGCCACGAAGACAAATCACTCACTTTAGGCTCCAAATGAAACTTTTCTAAAATGCGCTCATCAACATGTTGTTTATGCAGTTGCAGCGGGACATTGTAGATTATGTCTGAGTCGGGCGCTGAAATAACATCATTGGGGTGTACGTTACAAAATAAGGCAAACCGGTCTTTGCGGCGCTGATCCATGGCCTGCTCTGAGCGGGCAACAATAATGTCCGGCTGAATACCCATGCTGTTAAGCGTACGAACCGACAGCTGAATTGGTTTTGTTTTTGGCTCCCCCAGATGCGCCGGCGTAGGCATATATCCTACGTGCACATGCAGCACCATACCGGGATTTTTTAGTGCCAACATACGGGCTGCTTCATAATAAAACACATTCTGGTATTCACCGGCCGTTCCTCCCAACTCCACTACTACAATATCAGCCTCATCCTTTTGTGCCGCCTTCATCCACCGTTTCTGGATTTCATCGGTAATATGGGGTATGGCCTCGACATCTTCTCCGTTATATTCAAATCTTCGTTCCCGCTCAATAACTGTGCCGTAAATCTGCCCGATTGTCATAAAATTAAGACGTCCCACATTTTTGTTTAAAAATTTTTCGTAGGCTCCCAGATCCATATCAGCCTCGGTACCGTCATCGCATAAAAAAGGATCACCGTGCTCTATGGGATTAATGGTTCCTGCGTCAACATTAAGATAGTTCTCACACTTAATGGGAGTTACCTTAAACCCCGCGCATTGGAGAAGAAGTGCAATGGAAGCAGAGGTTATACCCTTACCAATACCCGAGATGACGCCGCCGGATACGAAAATAAACCGCGTCATCGCCTCTTCACCTTTAGTTTTTTCAAAATACGTGAATCGATGGTTGCCCGCTTGAGCATAGTGAACGCCTCCGCGCGCAATTTCTTCTCGGGATACTGCTCAAGCAGTTTCTGTGCACGCTCACGCACCAGCTTTATTTCCTCCTCATCAATTTCCTGCTGTCCGTAGGCACGGGATATAAGAATACGAACCTCTTTTCCGTCGGTTTCGATAAAACCGCTTCCTGCAGAAAAAAACCGATCTTCACGATCTTCTTTGAGTATCACTACTCCGTCTTCAAGCAATGAAAGAAGCGGCATATGGTTGGGAAGGATAGAAATCTCACCATCGGGTGTGGTACAGGTTACCTCCTGTACATTTCCCTGGTAAACCTGCTTTTCAGGCGTCAGGATACGAACATTCAGATACTTCATCGCTTTATTTTACTTCGTCTATGCCCCCAACCATATAAAAGGCCTGCTCGGATTTGCTGTCATGTTTGCCTTCCAAAATCTCTTTGAATCCACGCACCGTGTCTTCGCGTTTCACATACTTACCGGGTTTTCCGGTGAATACCTCGGCAACAAACATCGGCTGCGTCAGAAAACGCTGGATCTTACGGGCACGCGATACCATAAGCTTATCCTCTTCAGACAACTCTTCCATACCAAGGATGGCAATAATATCCTGCAAATCTTTATAGCGCTGCAACACCAACAACACCTGCTGTGCCACGCCGTAGTGTTCCTCACCCACGATAGTGGGGTCAAGGGCGCGCGATGAACTGGCTAGCGGGTCGACAGCCGGATATAGTGCCTGCTCAGCCAATGAACGCTCAAGGGTAATAGATGCGTCCAAATGCGCGAAGGTAGCAACCGGTGCCGGATCAGAGTAGTCGTCTGCCGGTACGTATACTGCCTGCATCGAGGTGATTGATCCCTGTTTGGTTGATGTGATGCGCTCTTGGAGGGCGCTCATTTCTTCAGCCAACGTGGGTTGGTATCCGACTGCCGAAGGAATGCGTCCCAGCAGTGCCGATACTTCAGAACCTGCCTGTGCAAACCTAAAAATATTGTCGATAAACAACAACACGTCCTGGCCTTCTTCATCACGGAAATATTCGGCCATGGTAACACCGGTTAATGCAACGCGTGCACGGTTACCCGGAGGCTCATTCATTTGTCCGAATACCAGGGCGGTTTTCCCTAGTACTCCGGTTTCTTTCATTTCGTTCCATAAGTCATTTCCCTCACGGGTACGCTCACCCACACCGGCAAATACCGACACACCTCCATGTTCCTCAGCAACGTTGCGGATCAGTTCCTGAATCAGTACCGTTTTACCCACACCGGCTCCTCCGAATACGGCAATTTTGCCTCCTTTAATAAACGGAGCTATCAAGTCAAGTACTTTAACACCAGTTTCAAAAATAGCCGGTGAAGGGCTTTGGTCAACAAATGCCGGCGCCTTGCGGTGAATAGGATAATACTGTTTTGCCTTTACGGGCCCCAACTCGTCAACCGGACGGCCGGCTACATCAAAGATGCGGCCCAGGGTTGACTTTCCGACGGGCACGCTAATAGGCGCACCCGTGTTGTGCACCTTTACGCCACGCTGTAAACCAATGGTAGAGTCCAAGCAGAGAGCACGAACCCGTGTGGGTGAAAGAATGCTTTCGGTTTCAAGCAATAATTCTTGTCCATCAGATTTTGCTAGTAATGCGTCATGCACTTTAGGCATACCGCGTTCAAAATCAATATCAACTACCACGCCTCTAATTTCCTTAACCGAACCGGTGAACATCTTGGTATCCATACTATTTAATTTGAAACTGTTAACCGAGCCGTGTTCATATCCAAAAGCTCGTTGGTAATGCGTTCTTGTCGCAATCCATTGCGAAGCAATGTCATGCTGTATACCATGTCTTTCGCGTTATCGGTTGCGTTCTTCATGGCAATCATGCGGGCAGAATGCTCTGAAGCTTCGCTTTCCTGCACCGCTCCGCGTATCTTACTTTCCAAATAAAAGTCCAACAGTCCTTTCAACACCTCATGAGGTGTTGGTTCAATTGCGTATTCCAATTCCTTTTGCACGTCTTGCTCCGTTTTTTGAGCGATAGCAATTTCACTAAACGGCAACAGTATTTCGCGTACGGGGCGGTATACCAAACTGCTGATAAAGCGGTTATACAGTATGGATACGGTTTTGTATTTACCTTTTTCAAAATCATCTTTTGCAAGGCGGAATATAGCCGTGGCACTTTCTTCAAACGTTGGGTAAGAATTTGAGAAATCGGCAATCACTGACGCCCCTGCATGAATAAGAAACTGTTGTGCCTTGGTACCGACGGTTACAAACTCGTAATTGGCATCTGCGACCTGCATGGTACGGCCAAAAAAACGGAACAAATTAAAATTAAAAATGCCGCATAAACCTTTGTTTGATGACAGCACAATAACCAGCTCTTTAGTTGCTGCTGTGTTCTTTTGTACAAAAGAATATTCACCCAGCGATGATGAATGCGCTATGCGCGCAATGGTTTCTTCAAGCGCGTCCCGATACGGCTTGCCTCCCAATGCTTTCGCCTGGGCTTTTTTCATTTTCACTGCAGAAACCAATTGCATGGCTTTCGTTATCTGCCCTACATTCTGTACCGATTTAATTTTTTTCTTTAGCTGCCGAAGGTTCATGCCTTTTTACAAAAAAATACGTTATAAACTTTTTAGCAATTTTGTGCAGTTCGGTCTCAATTTTTTCGCTAACTATTTTTTCTTTTGCGATTACCTCAAGCAAAGCAAAATGCTTTGCTTTGACATACTCCAGCGCCTCTGCCTCAAACTGGGATATCGCAGTAACCGGAATGTCTTTGGTATACCCGCGAACACCAAACCACATCGTGACGACCTGTTCTGACAGAGTCAGCGGCTTGTTCTTTCCCTGTTTCAGCAACTCGTACATGCGTGCTCCCCGGTCAAGCGTTTTTTTGGTTTCCTCATCAAGCTCTGAAGCAAATTGCGAAAATGCAGCCAACTCGCGGTACTGTGCCAACTCTAGCTTGAGCTGCCCCGCAACCTGTTTCATGGCTTTTACCTGGGCCGATGATCCGACGCGCGAAACTGACGCTCCCACGTTAATGGCCGGACGCATACCCGCATTAAACAAATCTTTTTCCAAAAATATCTGGCCGTCGGTAATAGAAATGACATTGGTAGGAATGTAGGCAGCAATATCGCCCTCCTGCGTTTCAATGATAGGAAGGGCGGTAATAGAGCCTCCTCCTTTTTCGGGTGACAGTCGGCAGGAACGCTCAAGCAACCGTGAATGCAAGTAAAACACGTCTCCCGGGTATGCCTCGCGACCTGCCGGGCGGCGTAGAATAAGCGAAATCTGGCGGTACGCCCATGCGTGCTTGGTAAGGTCGTCATAAATAATCAAAACATCTTTTCCTTTGTTCATAAAGTACTCGGCAATAGCGCTTCCCGCATACGGGGCGATATACTGCAAGGAGCCCGGGTCGTTCGCACTAGCATTCACCACAATGGTGTACGCCATGGCTCCCGCCTCTGATAACAGATTAACCACCTGAGCAACCTTTGATTCTTTTTGCCCAATGGCAACATAGACACAAATAACCTGTTCATGTTTCTGATTCAGAATAGTGTCAATGGCAATGGTGGTTTTACCGGTAGACCGGTCACCGATAATCAGTTCACGCTGTCCGCGGCCGATGGGAATAAGGCCATCGATTGACTTAATGCCGGTTTGCAACGGAACCGAAACTTGCTTACGATGTACGATACCGGGAGCAATTTTTTCAATCTCTTCGCGTTCCTTGGTGGGAAGCGCGCCCTGACCGTCAATCGGTGCACCGAGTGGGTTAACTACACGACCCAGCAATTTTTCAGAAACCGGAATACTAAGAATCGTGCCATTGATGGTCACCCGATCCCCAACACGCAACTGCGTATAGTCATCAAACAGCAAGACCGCAACCTGAAATTCTTTAAGGTCGGTAATCATACCCACATGATTGTTACCCAGTGTCGCCATTTCTCCATAGCGAGCGTTAGGTAAACCTTCCACTACAGCTACACCATCATACAGTTCAATAATCTCACCGCTTTGTCCGCCAACAACCGGCGATTTAACGGATTCAATATCTTTTATAAGATTGTCGGCAAGGCTTGCTTTTTGTGCCATCGTGCTATGCCTGTAAACTTTCAAAAACTTGGTTTAACCTCCCTTTCAAGGAGAGATCAAAATAATAATCGTGAAACTTAATCGTCAGTCCCATCAACAGTCCCGGGTCAACGGTATTGACCACCTTCACGCTGTCATGCTGCATGCCAAAGGTATGTAAAATAGCCTCCTCATCCGCTCTAGATAAAGGATAGGGACTGCCGATTTCAACTGCCGCCTCGTGGCGTGCCATTAAATCCGCTACGCGCTCACGAAACGCTTTGTCATCCAACAGCACGACAAGCTGTGCTTCGACTTTTGACGGCCGAATATCATCGGGAAGCGTCTGCTTAGACGATTTATTCATTTTTAACGCGTGGCAACTGCTTGATGATATCTTTAGTAACCTCCTCCTGAAGTTCACGGCGTACCATGCCCTGCAGCGCTTTATCAAGCACTAAAGACGCAATACGCACCACGTCACTCCGAACCGACACGAGCATTCTGTTCTTTTCTTGCTCAATCATTTCCATATTATGTTCGCGTATCCGGTCCGCCTCTTCGTGCGCCTCCTTAATAATAGAACGTTTGGCTACATCCACCTCTTTTTTCATAGCCGTATACTCTTTTTTAAGCTTTTGTTCGGTTTCCTGCTGCATAGCCTCTTGCTTTTGCTGCAGCACACTCTCCTGCTCTTTTGCTTCACGCACCAGGCGCTCGAGCTGCGTTTGCTTTTCATGTTCAGCCCTAATCTTTTTCAAAAACGGCTTGTGTACATAACGCAGGTACACTACCAGCACAATGAAGAAATTAATCGTCTGCGCCAGCAACAGTCCTCCGTTTATTCCCAGCTTTTCCATTCTTTATGTAAATTTAATAATAAGTGATACCACGAGAGCGTAAATAGCAACGGCTTCAGCGAACGCGATAGCCAAAATCATATTGGTGGTAATATTTGATTGCGCTTCAGGATTGCGGCCAATAGCCTCAACACCCTTTGCACCAATCATACCAATGGCAAGGGCTGGACCAAGGGCACCAATAGCAATGGTGGTACCCATCATTATGTTTTTAACTGATTCTGCATCTGTCGACATACTGTCATCTCCTTTCTGTTCCGCCTTAAGCGGAATGTTTTGTAGTGGCAACTGATATAAAAATAGAGACTAACATCGTAAATACGACCGCCTGAATGAGTCCGACAAATATCTCAAACACTAAAAAAGGCAATGATACAAAGTACGGAATTAAAAATGCAACAATAACCAACAACACTTCTCCAGCAATAATATTACCAAATAAACGGAAAGCGAGCGATAGTGCGCGCGACAACTCGGATATAATTTCAAGCAAGCCCAACACAAAGTCCATGGGGCCACGCAAGTTGATGAACTTCGACATATACGCCCTAAAGCCCAGTTCACGAATGCCATAAAATTGTACCAACCCTATGGCTAATACCGACAATCCCAATGTGGTGCTTAAGTCGGCCGTGCCCCCACGCAAAAAGGGAACAATTGATTCCTCATGTCTAAAACCAATTGAACCGACGCCGGGCAGCAACCCAAACCAATTTGCTATAAGAATATAAATAAAAAACGTTGCAACAACCGGGAAATACTTGTTGATACTGTCTCCAAAAACCATTGCGAATAGTCCATACAGTCCGCGCAAGGCAAGGTCAAGAATACCGGTAACCGTTTTTTGGCCCCCGTAATACATAACGGCAACAACGATAAGCAGTAGGGCGACTAAGATATTGGTGATGAAGGAATTAGTGACCGATAGCAGGCCTGCGTGGAAGAGTGTTTCTGCTTTTATGCTGATGTGCGGCATGTCTATGATCTTGAATCAGTTTATAAATACTATAAAAGCTTGCTAATGTTCCTAAAAATAAAAATAGTACCGTTCCGAAGGGCGGTACGTTGAAAACTGTATCACAGGCGATACCTAATGTCAATGACACCAGTAACGGCGTGAGTATACGAAATGCTACATTAGACTGTCTCAGGGCCTCAATTACGATTTTTAACGGCGATTCACGAGAAGCACGGTGGTAGTGCGGGTTTTCGCGGATGTATCTGCTGCTACTCATATGCCTTTAACGATATGGCCTTGTCTATAAGCAATGTGGTTCTGCCCTCCTTTTCCTGAACGCTACCTTTCACCAGCACCGGTTCATCGATTTTCCATATTTTCTTGGTCTGTATATATACCTTGGGAAACACGACTGCCTCTACATCAGCCTGATAATCCGACAGTGTCACAAATGCCATAGCATGGTTGTCTCTCTTAGTTATTACCTCTTTTATTCCTTTCACCACGGCACCCAACACGATGTCTTTCATGCCCGGTTTGAGCTTTACCACCGATGTCGTCGATTTTTTCTGCAATATGGCGCGGTATCGTTCAAGCACATTTACCGATAACGCAAAGCCGATGACTTCCCGCTCGTATGCCAAAATATCAGCATCATTGCTCACTACTGTTTTAGGCAATACATCGACCGGGTGCATTTTTGCACTTATTTGTGAACCGGAAAATAATCCAAACTGCCCGCCATCTTCCTTTGCTTTCTGTGATTGAATATCCTTGATAATCTGCTCGTAATACACGCGCAGTTGCGTCCGGTTACCAAACGAATCAAAACAGCCGGCTTTAATAAGGCTGTCTACTGTTTTTTTGTTTACCCGTCGCAGGTCGACGCGCATAAGAAAATCCTTAAGTCCGGTAAACGGACCGTCTTTGCGAGCCTCCTGTATTGCTTCAATGGCCGCGTCCCCCACATTTTTGATAGCCGCCAGGCCAAAGCGAATCGAAGTGTCTTCTATAGTAAATTCGCTACTTGATATAGTAATGTCAGGCGGCAGCACCGCTAGTTCCATGCGCCGGCATTCGTTGAGTACATGGATAATTTTCTCATCACGCTGTGGCCCTGACGCTGATTCAAGCTCTGCCGTAATAAGGGCAGTCATAAATTCAACCGGGTAATGCGCTTTCACATACGCTGTCCAATAGGCTATAGTGGCATAACTGACTGAGTGAGGCATGTTGAATCCGTACGCAGCAAATTTCTCCATAAACCCAAACAGCTGTTCGGCCAATGCCCGTTTATATCCGTTCTTTAAGCACCCTTCAATAAATTTTACTTTTTCCTTTTTCATGAGTTCTTTCTTTTTCTTACCCATGGCCATGCGCAAACTGTCGGCCTGAGTCAGGGTATATCCGGCCATGCGGTGGGCAATTTCAGTCACCTGCTCCTGATAGACTAAAATGCCATACGTTGCTCCTAAGATTGGTTCAAGATCAGGATGCAGATAGGTAATGCTTTTCGGTTTTTTCTTGCCTTCAATAAACTGGGGAATAAGCGCCATAGGACCGGGGCGGAACAGCGCCACCATGGCAGCAATATCGGTAAACCTGTTGGGTTTGAGGTCTTTCGCGAGGCTTTGCATACCGCGCGACTCAAGCTGAAATACTCCCACGTTATTGCCTGACGCGATAAGCTCGTAGGTCTCGGGATCTTCTAGGGGAATATCTGCCACTTTTACCGTCTTTTTTCTCGTTTGCTTCACCAATTTTAAGGCATTTTCCAAAATAGTAAGGTTGCGCAGTCCCAAAAAGTCGATTTTCATGAGTCCCACGGCCCGTCCATCCGACACTGCATTCAAATCAAGACAATACATATCGTACTGGGTAATAATTTTCCCCCCGCGTGCCTCACGCTGAATCGGGGTGTATTCGGTTAATGGTTTATCTGCAACAACTACCCCCGCCGCATGCACCGATGCATGGCGCGAGACACCCTCAAGTTTCTTTGAAACATCAATCAGTTCTTTTACTTTTTCATTTGAGTCATACAGGTCTTTCAGTTCCGGGGACTCTTCCAACGCGCGGTCGAGCGACATGGGAAATCCCTGCTTTCCTTGGGGAATAATTTTTGCTATCCGGTCACCCTGTGAATACGACCATCCCAGCGCACGCGCCACGTCACGCACTGCCATACGGGCTTCCATGGTTCCGAATGTTATAATCTGAGCCACCTTATCCTCGCCGTATTTATTCATGACATAGCGTAATACTTCATCACGGCGTTTATCGGCAAAATCAATATCAATATCAGGAGGTGTCGGTCGGTCGGGATTTAAAAACCGCTCAAAATGCAGGTTGTGATACAAGGGGTCAATTTCCGTAATGCCCAATACGTACGATACCAACGAGCCTGCTGCAGATCCGCGCCCGGGGCCCACCGCTATTCCCTGCTCTTTTGCCCAGTTAACAAAGTCCTGCACAATTAAAAAATAGGTTGAATACCCTTTTTTGACAATAACGCTCAGCTCATAGGCAATACGGTCTTTCATCTCCTGAGTTACTTTACTGAACCGCTCAGGAAGCCGCTTATCAACCAGTTTCCTAATCCAGGTTTCCACGGTTTCACCTTTGGGCACGTCGTACGGAGGCAGAATCCAGCGGTCGTGGGGAATGGTAAGATTGCACCGATCGGCAATTTTCACCGTATTTTCAATAGCTTCGGGTAGATCGGCAAACTGCGCCTCCATTTCTTTGGCCGACTTTATGTAGAAATCGGGAACGTCAATCATAGACATAGGCCGCTCCGAGTCCTGCATAGAACTTCTCGTTTGTATGCACATCAACACTTCCTGCGCGTATGCGTCGCCTTTTGCAACATAATGGGCGTCATTGGTAGCCACCAATCCCAGCCCGTATTTTCTCGAGAGGGCAATTAGTTTCTTTTCAAGCCTTGGCAGCTGCGCTATTCCAGGATGCCGCTGCAATTCTATAAAAAAGTTCTCTTTGCCAAAAATGTCAATGAATGTCCGTATCCATTTTTCGGCATATTCAGGTTCGTCATTAAGAATTGATTTGGCAATAATGCCGGACATACAACCGGAAAGGGCTATTAAGCCCTTACTGTGTTTTTTTAACACCTCTACATCTGCGCGGGGTTTGTAATGGAAACCCTCAAGGTGGGCATGTGAGACAATCTTCATTAAATTTTTGTACCCTTCAAGGTTGGTGGCCAACAATACGAGATGGTACTGGTCATCGCCCATTTTTTTCTGCTTATCGAATCGTGAGGCGCGCGCATGGTATATCTCACAACCCACAATCGGCTTTAGTCCTTCATCAATCGCCTTCAGGTAAAACTTGAACGAACCGTACATGGCGCCATGATCTGTCAGCGCAACCGCTTTCATGCCCAGTTCACGTATTTTTTTCGTGAGATCCTCCAATCGGGACAACCCATCCAACAAAGAAAATTCCGAGTGGGTATGAAGATGCACAAAATCTGCCATTTCCGTTATCTTACCGCAGATGAGGTTGACAGTAAAGGCAAAAGTTGGGACAATTGAGAATATCATGTCAGACCGTACATTTCGCG
>Ga0210057_1005110_pt1 | contig 17027 bp, 17 predicted proteins | sample CryGeyCG2114_010_2_FD_183968 | JGI IMG/M metagenome (GOLD analysis project Ga0210057, IMG submission 183968) | Groundwater microbial communities from aquifer - Crystal Geyser CG10_big_fil_rev_8/21/14_0.10 (SPAdes) (version 2) | ecosystem: Environmental > Aquatic > Deep subsurface > Groundwater ...
TAGCATCACATACTAGCGCAAATCCGCCGATGCCTTGGAAAGCAAAAATAGCACCAGATTTTAATTTAATGGCAACTTGGCGAGCCAGATCAGAATAACTGTGATAAGCAATAATCGCTCCTTCTGATTTTCTAAAAATGGCACGCGGGCCACAATTGGGGCAGGCGATTGTCTGGGCATGAAATCTTCGATTATGACTGTCCTTATATTCAAAGTGACAAAAATCACAAAGTTCATAGCTTGAAAAAGTAGTATTTTTCCGGTCGTAAGGACTTTTAAGAAAGACTGAATAACGTGGTCCGCAAAGAGTACAACTCAAAAATGGGTAGTATGATCTCACCCCATCACTATTAAAAAACTCCTGCCAGCACTCTTTACACGTCGCTAGATCTGCAGGTATCGAGGGAAAGCTTTGGGTCCCCTCAGTACTAGGAATAATACTTATGCCATCTATGCCTTGAAATACCTGCCACTCAACCTCCTGACTTTCTATTTTGGCCTGTTCTGGCAAGACATTACGGTAGCTTTGCAAAAATAAGAGAAGGCATTCTTCCGAACCTTCAAGTATTAATCGCAGACGATCGCCACGATTTTGCAAAGTCCCAGACAGGCCCAACTCTTGGGCGTGACAAAAAAGTTTAGGGCGCAATCCCAAACCTTGAGACAAACCAAATATATCAAGTTTAATCTGTTTATAATTAAAACAAGAAGAATTTTTCATAAGGCCCATGCTATCCTATGCTCGATCCAGTTGTCGGCCACTTTTATTTTGAGGTAGAAAAAATAAATGGAATCATTCGTTAAAAATCTACTTACCCAGTATGAGCATGATCGATGTCATCTTCTCGCCATATTCTGGAGCATTCAAAAAAAATATGGATATATTTCAAAATATGCCCTTCAATATCTTGCTGCGCAATTGAATACAAGTGTCATTGACCTTGAGGACACCTTGAGTTTTTATCATTTTTTCTATTCCGCCCCAATGGGTCAGACACAAATCTATCTCAACTCCTCAATCACGGCCTGGCATCAAGGACAGCAAGAGATACAGCTTGCATTTGAAGATGAACTTGGTATTAAGCTTGGAGAAGTAAGCAGAAAGCATAACATTGCTTTATTAGAAACCCCTTGCATCGGCATGAGTGATCAAGAACCTGCCTGTTTGATAAATTTTTTACCCTTTACCAACATGACCCCCAAGAGAGCACGCTTCATTGCTCAAGAACTTAAAAATGGCACTAAGCCAAAGCAACTCTTGGGCCGGATCGATCAAAAAATGCAAAAGAAATTATTCAAAGGACATGAGGTCAACAATATAGTTCATACTAAAAGTTTTTTGCTCAAAACATACCGCAAGGGAAAGGCCCTACAAATAGCAATTGCGATGGATCATTCAAAAATAATTGATGAGGTCAAAGAATCTGGCCTGCGTGGACGCGGAGGTGCAGGATTTCCTACCTGGAAAAAATGGCAATTATGCCGTCAGTTTGAACATGCTAGGCCTGTCGTTGTTTGCAACGCAGACGAAGGCGAACCGGGAACTTTTAAAGACCGAATGTTAATGAGTGATCGAGCTCCCATGCTTTTTGAGGGCATGGCGATCGCCGGACGTGCAATCAGTGCGAGTGAAGGAATCATTTACCTACGCGCCGAATATCAATACTTGCTGCCACGGCTTGAATCGCAACTTAAACAATTTAGGAAACTGCATTTGCTAGGAGAGGCAATTCTCTCTCAAGATAACTTTAATTTTGATATTCGCATTGTTGTGGGAGCGGGTGCATATGTATGCGGCGAAGAGACAGCGCTAATTGAATCCCTTGAGGGAAAGCGCGGAGAACCGCGTATTCGACCGCCATTTCCAGTCGAGTTTGGCTTTAAAAATCGTCCAACTATTGTTAATAATGTAGAAACCTATTGCTCCGTAGCGAAAATAATAGAAAAAGGAGCGAAAGAGTTTAAACAACTGGGGACTGAAAATTCCTGCGGCACGCGACTATTTAGTCTGAGCGGAGATATCGCTAAACCCGGTATATATGAATGGCCCTGGGGCATTTCAATTGCCCAGATTTTGGAAAACGCGGGTGCAAAAAATACCATGGCGATTCAAATCGGCGGTCCATCAGGGACCTTGATCAGCGCGCAGGAAAGTACGCGGAAAATTTGCTTTGAAGATATCGCAACAGGCGGAGCTATTTGCATTTTTTCACAAGAACGAAATATTTTCGAAATTCTACAAAATTATACTAAATTTTTTGTCAACGAATCTTGCGGTTGCTGTACCCCATGCCGCGGTGGAAGTGTTTTGCTTCTTGATTTTGTAAATAAATTACAACAAGGAAAAGCTCATCATAAAGATTTAGAAAATGTTAAACAATGGGCGAATATAATCACGCAAACCAGTCGCTGTGGTCTTGGTCAAACTTGCTCTAATCCAATTATGACTAGTCTAAAATATTTTCCCTATATTTTTCAAAAATCTCTTCTTCCAGATCCAGCTGATGGAATTTTTGATTTTGATTTAGATAAGGCGACTGCACAATATGACCACTTAATGAACAAAAATGAGAAGGATATATGAAAGAGGTACATTTTCTTATTGATGGAGAAAGCTGTAAAGCACCAGAAGGTGAAAATCTTATTTCAGCGGCCAAGAGAAATGGCACATATATACCAACTCTTTGCTATCTTGAAGGCCACGAGAGTTTGGGCACATGTCGCGTCTGCACCATTCGCTTACAAGGAAAAAGTGTAGCTGCTTGCACTTTAAGTGTCAGCGAGGGAATGGAGCTTGAAGTTAATAGCAGCGAGCTTCAAGATATGCGCAAGGCCTTAATTGAATTACTTTTCGTTGAAGGAAATCACTTCTGCCCCAGTTGCGAAAAAAGTGGTGATTGCGAGCTACAAGCGCTAGGTTACGCTATGGATATGCGTGTTGCACGTTACCCCTATCGTTTTTCACCCTATGATGTCAATTACCAAGGTACAAAAATCATCATGGAACATAATCGCTGCGTTCTCTGTAAAAGATGTACAAATCTGTACCTTGACGATGAAAATAAACGGGTCTTTAGTTTTATTGGTAGAGGAAGTGATACTCGGGTCATGCTCGATTTGGAGCGTGAGAAGAGCTTATCCCAAGAAAAATTGCTAGAGGCCAAACATCTTTGTCCTGTCGGAGCGATCTTAATACAAGGCGGAGGATTTGACCGGCCTATTGGAACGAGAAAATTTGACAAGGCCCCCATTGGAGAAATTCCCTCCGGAGATTGAATAATATGTCGCAAAAAAAAGTCATTGCAACAATAAGTTTGGCCGGGTGCTTTGGCTGCCATATGTCTTTTTTAGATATAGATCTTCAACTTCTTGAACTGATTGAACTCGTCGAATTTAACCGCTCACCTCTAACTGATATAAAAAAAATAACTAAGCGCTGTGATATCGGTATAATCGAAGGCGGCTGCTGTAATGATGAAAATATTCGCACCTTGATTGAATTTAGAAAAAATTGTGATGTCTTAATTAGTCTGGGGGAATGCGCCATCATGGGAGGTCTGCCAGCCTTAAGAAATAACATTCCTCTGGGCGACTGCCTTGAGGAGGCCTATTTGAAAGTGCCAACAACAATTCAAGGAAATCAAGTGATACCCCATCACGAAGAGCTGCCTAAAATTCTGGATAAAGTTTATCCCTGCCATCATATTGTGAAAATTGATTACTTTCTGCCTGGTTGCGCCCCATCATCTCAAAGTATTTGGAAAACAATTGAAAATATTATTACCGGAAATAAGCAGGCCATTCCCTATGAATATCTCAAATATGATTAAGGATTAATATGAGTAAAAAAATAACCATAGACCCCGTTACGCGCGTCGAAGGGCATGGAAAGGTCACTATTCATCTTGATGATCAAGGCATAGTTGAAGAATCACGCTTGCACATTGTTGAATTTCGTGGATTTGAAAAATTTGTTCAAGGCCGACCTTATTGGGAAGCCCCTGTTGTGGTCCAAAGATTATGTGGCATCTGCCCTGTTAGCCATCACCTATGCTCGGCCAAAGCGATCGATGAAATTGTCGGAATCTCGCAAGAGTATCTCACTCCTGTAGCGATAAAAATGCGTAGACTCATGCATTATGGCCAGGTTTTACAAAGCCATGCCCTCCATTTTTTTTATCTGGCATCACCTGATTTATTACTTGGAATTGAAAGTGACCCTATTCGAAGAAATATAGTGGGTGTGGCGCTAGATTATCCTAACTTGGCAAAAAAAGGAATTCTGCTTAGAAAGTTTGGGCAAGAAATTATAAAAGTGACAGCAGGTAAAAAAATTCATGGAATTTCGGCAGTACCAGGAGGAATCCACAAGAATTTGTCGCTGGAAGAAAAGCAATTATTTTTTCAAGGCAACGACATTCCAAGCATAGCTGAAGTGATCCAATGGGCACTCGAAACCCTCGATTTCTACATCGACTACCACAAAAAGAACTTACAGTGGATAAATAGCTTTGCAAATTTTGAATCCAATTACTTGAGCCTGGTTAGGAAAGATGGCGCCATGGATCTTTATCATGGCGTTTTACGTGCCATTGATTGCAATGGCAAACCTCTTTTAAATGATGTTGACTACCACGACTATGTCGATCTTTTTGCCGAGGATGTCAAAGAGTGGTCGTATATGAAATTCCCCTTCTTAAAAAAACTTGGTGTCGATAATGGTTGGTCGAGAGTTGGCCCGCTAGCACGTATAAATACTTGCGATTTTATCCCCACCCCCTTGGCGCAAAAAGCGCTTGAATATTTCAGGTCTTTCAATGGTTCCGATATTTGTCATCAAACATTGAGTTATCACTGGGCCAGGCTAATTGAGATTTTACATTGCGCTGAAGTTATTCAGGATTTGCTTCATGACCCCGACCTGCAAAATGACAACCTGATAGTCAAAGGCAAACGCGCCCCGCTTGGTATCGGTTTTTTAGAGGCCCCGCGTGGCACTCTCATCCATCACTTTGAAGTTGATGACAAGAGTTCGATAACAAAATGTAATTTAATTGTTTCCACAACCCATAACAACCAAGCGATGAATTTGGCGGTAAAGTCGGTGGCAAATCAATATCTAAACCAAATTCCCAGCAAAATTACCGAAGGAATGCTTAACCATATTGAAGTGGCGATAAGAGCTTATGATCCATGCTTAAGCTGCGCCACCCATGCCATTGGTGACATGCCCCTTATTGCATCTTTATTCGATTCTAAAGGTATTTTACTTGATGAAGCCCATAAATAAGCTACTCCTTCTGGCCATTGGCAATCCCGCCAGGGGGGATGATGGATTGGGCCCTTGCTTGATACAAGAATTGGCCAAGATGGGGCACGAATCTGAACATATTTTTTGGGTTTATCAACTAGCAATTGAACATGCTGAACTCTTTACCCGATATAAAAAGATTATTATTATTGATGCTCTCAAAGAAGGCGACCAAGCATTTCAGTTCGATATAATTAGGCCAGGTAATGCCGCTAAATCTGATTTTTCCAGCCATATTTTATTACCATCAACAGTATTAAAGCTAACTCACCAGCTATATGACGCTTGGCCTGAAGCCTATCTCTTGGGAATCAGGGGGCATGAATTTTCACTCACTGAAAATCTATCACTGGCAGCAAGAAAAAATTTGGCTTGCGGCCTACACTTTATTTGTGACTATCTAACTAAATCAGAAGTGTAAACTATTTCTTATTTGGATCTTATATTCATTTAAGTATGTCTATCAAAAACCGAAAAATAGCCATCATATTCGAACTTAAGCAGGAGTGTTAATGCTAGGTCTTATTCTAACAAAAGCTGGTATTCTTAATTCATATTTTGAAAAGATTTTAGACGAGCGTTTCCACATTAAATCAGTTGCAACAGAAAGTCTTTTCCATTTGATTGATTTAATCAAAGGTGGATATCGACCTGACATTTTGATTATTGAGCTACCGGAGTCACAACTCGCTGATTTACACCCTGTGCTAGAAAAATTCAAAATCAAAATCCCGCTTTTGTTATTTGCCACAAAGGATGAACTCGATCTTCACGCCTCTTCTATCCCATATCATCCTCTAATCTCAACTATTGATATTGCGACTGGTGCAAACACAGTCGGCAACGCCATTGCACGTCTATTGCGAATAAAAAAGCGTCAGGAGCATGATAACCAACGCTATTACCAAGTATCTTCCGATCATTTTATGCAATCCGGACATACCGCCTATGATCTCTACATTAGAATTGGACAGGAAAAACATTTAAAAATTTTTAGTCAAGGCGATCAAATAGAATCTTATGAATTAGATAGGCTCACCGAAGGAGGAGAGAGAGAACTCTACCTCAAGGAAAACGATTATGCCCACTTCACTCAACACCTACTTGGAATGGCAAGTAATAACATAGATCAAAAATCTACTGATATGGGACATGCCACGGCTTTGGCGGTTTTCGCTCAGAAAACCCTAAATTCAACTTTACATCAAATTGGTATCAATGAATCAACCGTCGAGACTGCAAATGACTGCATTGAAATTGTTAGTAAACTAGTTGAAAAAAATGGGACCTTATCAGATTTTTTAAGCAAATGTCTGCACCAAGATGATTTCTCGTCTAGGCATTCTGTTGTAACGGCCTATGTAGCGGTGGCCATGCTTTCATACACGCCGTTTTCTTCGCAGTCCACTCACCTGAAAATGACTTTGGCAGCGATGTTTCATGATATTGCACTCGAGGACGAAGAACTGATTAAAATCCCCTCTAACGAAGATAAAACCTTCAACAAATTATCAAGTCATAGGAAAAAAATATATTTGCAGCATCCTCAATTGGCCGTTGATATCCTTAATAAAATTGATGGCCTCCCTCCCGACGTGGAAACAATCATTCTGCAACATCATGAACATCCTGACGGTCACGGTTTCCCAAGAAGTCTGGCATTTAATCGCATCCATGCCCTAAGCGCTTTCTTTATTATTGCAGAAGATTTTACACACTCAATAATTACAAGCGGTATAGCCACAGAGAATATTATTTGCATCTTACAAAATATGAAAATTAAATATCACCACGAAAACTTCAAAATAGGCATGACTGCGCTTATTCAAGCACTCGGGCGAAGAGAGATGCAAAAAAGCCAAAATGAAGTAAAAAATGTTTCCTAGTATAAATCAACTCTCAAAAATTTATATTGCAGATTTGATCCCGCTTGATCTTGTATTGCACTTTATTGTTGGACTTAGCATTTGTATTTTCTCATTAAAAAAAGGCCTGAGTTACCCCAAAACTATATGGCTTCTATTTGCCATTGCCCTGCTAAAAGAAATTCATGACTGGATGACAGCCTATCCGGCTAATTTATTTGAATATGTCAGTGATTTTTCAGTCACACTGATATACGCCATTTTATTATACCCTACGAGAAAACTTAAAAGACATCTTCAAAAAAAAGAAGAACAAATTAAAAAAATTAAAATCTATTAAGACATTTTCTTTTTTTGTAACAGACATAAGAAAAATCCTTCAAATCTCTCAGATGGAATAATTCTAAGTGCCCTTAGCTTTCCTTCATGCAATTTGATTAATTCAGGAAATTTAAACTCATTATGATTAATCTCAAGGCATGAAATCTGCCCGGGATACTCCTCTAAAAGTTGCAAAATGACATTTTCATTCTCTTCACGATTGAGGGTACAGGTAGAGTACAGCATCCTTCCTCCCTCTTTTAAAAGACGAAGGCCATTGCTTAAAATCTTCTTTTGTAATTTGGCAAATTTAGCAATTTCTTTAGAACGCCAAGATAAATAGCTGGGCGGATCGAACAAATTAAAACGCCCCTCACCCGAGCATGGCACATCGGCCAGTATGGCGTGGTATATTTCCGACTCATCCGCCCTGAATTTTTCGGCCCGGGTTTGATGAAAACGAACGTTATTAGCACCCAAAATATTGCAATTATGCTTGAGCCGCTCCATCCTAATAAAATCCGGCTCTATCAAATCTAAAATACCTGAATTCTCCATAAGGGCAGCCAGCATGGTACTTTTACTACCTGGAGCCGCCGCCATATCCAAAACATGATCGCCTGGTTTGGGAGCAAGCACAATCGGTGACAGCATGCCCGAAAGACCTTGCAAGTATAACTGACCATCGCGGTAGCAAGAAGTACCTTGTAAATCCTTTTCTTTACCTTCAATTTGAAAGGCGTAGGGTAGGCCAGGAACATCCTTAAATTTAAGACTTTCTTTTTTAAGTTGAGTAACAATAGCGGTTCTGTCACCCTTGAGTGGATTGATACGAAAGCTAGGAATGCGCTTACGCCTCATGGCCTCATAGATGCCACGTACAATATGGGGTGGAAAAGAGGCCTCAAGATCATTCAGGGCCTCATTTGGGATTTTACTTTTTATGTCTTTAATGGAAAAGTCCATGCACTGCGTGTACCCTATTTAGTGCGCTTGCCCAAGGAAAAAAACTGGTGGCCGGAGAAAACTTTAAAAATTTGCTTGTATACGAGGATAATTGCCTAATGGCCATGAACAAGCCGGCCGGTTTAGTCACTATGGGTGCAAAAGGCGAAGATTCTCTCTACTCCAAAGTTTTAGATTACCTGATGAAAAAAGAAAGGAAACGTGCTTTTACCGCCCATCGGCTAGATAAAGACACCAGCGGTATAGTTATTTTCATGAAAAGTGAAAAAGAGCTTGAAATCATGCAGAGTCTTTTTAAGCACCGCAAAGTTCAAAAAGAATACTTTGCGATTGTCTCAAATGAAATTGAACGTCTATTTGATAAGTCTCTATGGAGACCCGAGGATGCAAAATTTTTAAATATTTTTCATGAAAATGGAAAAGACGGTATCGACATCAAACTGCCGCTCTTTGGCATAAAAAACAAGTCTAGAGTGGATTTTGAAAAAGGCAGCGATGCCAGAACCAGGATTTTTATCCTTCAAAGCTCTACTCACCACGCATTAATTCACATTCAACCTAGAACCGGGCGTTTTCATCAAATTCGCTGCCACCTTGCCTATCTTGGCTTCCCTATCATCGGCGATCCCATCTATAAAGGCACTATGGGTGTGGGAAGATTATTTCTACACTCATCTCATATCGAATTTACTTGGCCGCCCAATAAAAAAAAATATCATTTCAGCGCCCCTCTTCCCACAGAGTTTCAAAATTATGTAGAATAGCTTTATCCTAATTCTGAATCATAGGGAGTTCGCATGAAAGCCACTATCTTCTCCGCCGCATTTCGGCCCTTCTTCTTTCTCTGTGCCATCGCGGGGCTATTGCTACCCAAATTTTGGATCTCTTATTATTTAAATAATCTCAGCTATCATGGAGCTTTCATTAGTTTACTCAACTGGCATTCATATGAAATGCTCTTCGGATTTACCGAAGCACTATTAGCTGGATTTTTACTCACTGCCAGTGTCAATTGGTCGGGACGTGCTCCTCTCAAAGGGTGGTGGCTCGCCAGCTTATCCTTATTGTGGATTATTGAGCGTTTTGCCAATATTTTACCACTTTCTCAGAATGCTGTACTTTTTTTAAATGCGCCTTTCTCCCTGCTATTTATTTATATGGCAGGAAACCAAATGTGGAAAAATAAAAATTTTAAAATCATGATTCCATTTTTAATTCTTATGCTGGTTGGCAAATATCTACTACTTTTAGGTGATTTCTCCGATAATATTGGACTGGCCAAATCAGGTCGAGATCTTGGTCTAGGTCTAATTCGCTACATTCTGGCCCTCATGTCTTGCCGCCTTATTCCATTTTTCACTTCAAAAAGATTTCCTGAATATGGCTCTCCTGCAGTGGCACTGCCTATACGATATGCCTTCCTTTCAGGTCTTATCATTGTCGATACTTTTCATGTTTTTTCACATTTTTTTCCCGTCACAATACCGTTGCAAATTGCCATACTTCTGACTACCGCCCTAGGCTTTGGGGTTTGGGGCGGAATGCTGCCACATAAAACGTACAAAGAGCCAATGCTATTAATATTAAATCTAGCAATGCTATGGCTTATTCTTTCCTTGCCAGTAGAGTTCTTACAGCCTTTCAATGTCAATCTACAGGCGGCCAATATCCCCATCCATATGCTCACCGCTGGCGCTCTGGGTTGTTTTTCAATCGGCATGATGACAAGAGTCTCTCTCGGTCATACCGGAAGACCAATAAAAGCCACCAAGGGCATACTCTTCATGTTTGCCCTTATCATTTTGGGTGCTATTGGTCGCACTCTATTGCCACTCATAAGCTACAATGCCCATGTCCATGGTCTACACACAGTGGGAGGATTATGGGTTGGGGCCTATTTTGTTTACCTAATTATTTTTAGCAAAAAGTTGTTTAGACCAAGGCCAGATGGAAAGGCCTTCTAAGGAAACCAAAATGAAAAAATTAAATGTTGCCCTCATTTTTGGTGGCAAATCAGGAGAACATGAAGTCAGTATTGTCTCGGCCATGTCAATTTATAAGGCACTAGACAAGAACAAATACGATGTTCAATTAGTCGGTATTGATAAAACCGGGCGCTGGCTCTTGCCCAAGGAAATAAAAGGTCTAGTCGAGGCACAAAATCCGAGATTAATAAAACTTAATGAAATAAAAAATAGCGTATGTCTTCTACCCTTCGATGCCAAAGAACAGCTACTGCCCTTAAGCGAAAGTGGCCAAACAGTTACAAATGCATCCCAACATGTCGACGTCTTTTTTCCCGTGCTACATGGAACTTACGGAGAGGATGGAACCATCCAAGGCCTGCTCGAACTTGCTAATGCTCCTTTCGTTGGCTCATCTGTTTTAGGCTCAGCCGTGGGCATGGATAAGGATGTTGCAAAAAGATTATTAAGAGATTCAGGCATTCCAGTTGTGCCTTTCCTTTGCTTTAAAAAGTTTGAATTCTTAAAAGATGCGGAAAATATTCTGCAAAAATCTGAAAATGAGTTTTCGTATCCTTACTTTGTCAAGCCGGCCAACATGGGTTCATCTGTTGGTGTATCCAAAGTAAAAAACAAGCAAGACGCTTTAAAATGTTTTCAACTAGCTTTTGAATATGACACCAAAGTTATTGTAGAACAGGCCATAGATGGTCGAGAAATTGAATGCTCAGTATTGGGAAATAATTTCCCTCAGGCATCAGTATTGGGTGAAGTTATCCCCCAGGCCGAGTTCTATGACTATAAGGCAAAATATATTGATGCAGATGGCGCAATTTTAAAGATTCCTGCCGAAGATATACCCGATGAGATTCGCTTAAAAATTAAAAATATCGCCATTCATAGCTTTCAAGTCTTAGAACTAATGGGTATGGCCCGAGTTGATTTCTTTCTCGATAAAAAAACCCATGCCATCTATGTCAATGAGGTCAATACAATTCCCGGCTTTACTAGCATCAGCCAATACCCCAAGCTGTGGGAGGCCTCGGGTCTACCCTATACTAAGTTACTCGACCGTTTAATCGAGCTTGCCCTCGAGCGCCACCAAGACAAAAACGCCCTCAAAACCACCTTCGAAGCCTGATAGGTACGGCGTACCTTTTGGTAGTGCTTTGCACTAAAGGGTTAAGGCCAAAGAAGTCACTAGCAAGGTATCAGTTTTTTCAGGTGAGGAATGGGAAGGAAAAATTTTGTCTTGAGCATGGAGGCCCTTAAGCTCACTTCTCCACACACATACCTTAGACAAGTGGCGATCAAAATTGATCGAAGCTCCTAAGACTTGAAACGAACCGGATGAAATAGGCATTGCCACAACTGCATTTGTATCGTTAAAAACCTCTGCTCGTAAACTCAAACTTGAAATAAGAGAAAACTGCTTTTGAAATATGAGTGCCGCTCCAAACCAAGTTGCCGAAGAGCGTGCCTTGCGTGACTGATACCCAATATCTGCCTGGAGTATCCAGTTAGTATCACCAGAATTTTTTGTCAAAATGAAATCGTGAAAATTTCGCAGACCTGACTCCTGTCCAAGAAAATTATTGTAAGTCAGCTGCCAATCGTTTTCAAATTTGTAGGCCAATTGAATACCCAAAGCCTTATCTTTATTATTTTCAGAAATATTCTGCCATCCATTGAGCACAAGTAGCCGATAAGAAAACCTATCACTGACAGCAAAGCTCGCTCTAACTCCCGCCTGAAAATAGGGAGAAAACTCTGCCACCATGCTTCGCGTGTAGGTCGGATTCTGCTTTGAAGTAAAACTTTCTGCGCCAATATAAGAAGAAAAAATACCGGCCTCAAGCCAAGCACTTTCCCCTACTTTCTGGCCGATATATGCCTCTTGAATATTGCGAGTTAAACTTGCGCCACTGACCGCTCCAATTGTTGGCTCTCCAGCATAATTACTTTGCACAGAGGTCCCATACTGCAAGGCCAGGCGGCCACGGTTGTTTTCATTTTCTATTTTAGCTGAAATATGTGCCAAGTTGATATTGAACTCGTTGTGCCTGGCACTTGATGTAACGTAAGCGCGATCAAGATTTTTCGGGCGTAATAAATCATAGGCATAATAGCTATCAATAAAGCCTTCAAACTCAGTTGCATGAAGGAATGAAATTGATGAAAGAAGAAAGATAAAAAAGAAAAAAATTTTCATGTGACCTTACCACTCTACAGGGAATCCCATTTCTTTAAATGATTCTCCCGCCATGCCTAACATGTCAGACGAAGCCTTTGATGGAGAATAGCTTTCTGAGTTCGTTTTTATCCATAAATCTTCATGCACCTTAACAGAGACCACTTTCATGTGCTTGCCCTTTTCGCTGCTATTTTTCTTGGCCTCAACCACGCCTTCGCAGACACAAAGATAGTCCTTATCATTCGCGACTTCTACCATAAACTTGGTGCCCCTTACCCCATAAGCAGCAACTCTCGTCTTGACTGAAAATGTCCTATTATTTGATAATTTTTTGACGTAGGCAAAAAGCTTTCCCACTAGTAGCTGTATCTTGAAATTACCCTTGTTTAAAGGATTGATTTTAGCCTTGCCACCTTGGATTCGAATGACAGTACCATTATCGTATTCAAAATCTATGTAATCCTTTTTATTTTTTAATTCTATAATGGAACCAAATAAAATTTTATCGCTTTCCTTCAAGACTTTGCCTGAGACTGTTGCTTGACCAGAAATTTTTTTTACTAGTACATCACTGGCCCAAAGCAATGAACTATTGCTAAGTAATAAAAAAACCAATAAATATTTATTCCATTTATCCACATTACTCTCCTGAAGAAGTCCATTTATAATTCTATGAGATATCTCACCAGGAGTTAAGGTAAAAGTAATGTTAAAAATACTTTTTGAAATGTTTAGCTATAAATTTGTATATCCAGGGCGTCGTGCGATAAACATTATCAATATACTCTTTTGTCACTAACATAGTTTTCTCAACATCCCGGGCAAAATCATCGCGAATTTCATTGACCAAATTCAGGTCGTCACTAAAAATAACTGATTCCGATTGAAAGTCCTGGGCCCTGTTATCCAAATTGTCACTTCCGACAACCGCCACATCCCCATAAACCCCGCCTTTCCTATGCAGCATGCTCAAATTATCCCATAAACGCAATTCAACTCCGGCCTTAAGCATGGGTTTAATCGACTCCATCATGGCGATAAAAAGTGTTTTTCCCGCCTTCTGTTCGTCTGTTGCACGAATAGAATTGGTAATAATCGTTACCTGCACACCATTTTTTTGTGCACGCACCAACGCTTCTACCATTTTGGGAGCAGGTACAAAATATGGCGCATACATGGTAATTTTTCTTGTCGACGATGTTTCTGCCAGCCTTATGGCCTCAATATGGGCATCAAGAATTGGCCTGGTCTTGCTGTAGTAAGGATTTGCCAATATCGGCCGAACTCGTGATTGTCCGTACCATTTTTTTCCCTTTGGCAGCGTGCAATTTTTAAATTTTTTCAATCCATAATATTTTTCTTTCATACTGGAAAAATTTTTCCAGCCATACCACCAAATATCGGGATTATAATCAGCAACCATGAGGGCCAAATGCTTAAAATTTCTTTGATATTGCTGATGAAACGAGCAAGCACTAGTACCACTCACCATCACGTCAAAATCATACCAACCTTTCTTTACCTTATTGGCTTCTCTCCTCTCAAGCAAATATGAGTCAAAAGAATGATGCTTGTATGTGAGACTGTAGCCACTACCACCAGTGATATATTTTTGCCCATCAACAATCAATAATTTCTCATGAAGAGCAAAAAACCTTGACCCTGGCCGAAAGCTGATAACGTGAGCTCCGCAGTCTTTGAGCTTCATTGAGTAAGTAAAAAAGTCTTTTGAGGCACGATGATCAATAATTGCCCGAACGTCAAGACCGGCTCTAGCTTTGTCACAAAGACCTTGGAAAATTTCTTTGCCTATCTTGTCGGCATGAATAGCAAACATCGAAATATAAATCGAGTGATCAGCACCTCTAATCATTTTCATTCTTTCCGAGTGCAAGTCATCACCGTTTTTTAACAACGTAATTTGGTTACCAGGAATCATACGATCAAAAAAATCTATATTGTCATCAGATCGTGCAGAACCTTGTGTTAGCAGCGCCCCTGTCATAATTATCAGTGAAAATAAAATACGCATTAATTTAAACTTCATAAAATTCTCCCTGTATTCCAGCCCCCCGGACACTGTAACACATCATGTCACTGCTTTTTATCCCAGGCTCTCCCCTATGACATTTTTTCATAACTAAAATGGCACGGGCCTAGGCCAAAATATGAGAGGAGTCAGCATAAGATACTGAAAAAAGGTTCTTTGCCTATGACTTTGAATGGGAATATCATTAGTGGAAATATACAAGGATTGTTCATATGAATAACTTACTCATCCCCTGCAATCTTGAAGATAACTCCAAACGCGCCATTAAAGTGGGGCTGCAGTGGGCGGCCAGCTTTTCCTTATCTCCCGTGTTTCTTCACGTTATTTCTTCTTCTAAACGGCGCGAACTAGTAAAGAAGGCCGCTGGGATCTTTGGTATAAATTCAGATAAATCAAAAATCGAACTTCTACGTGACAAAGTAGAGAACGAAATCTTGGCATCAGGCGCGATCAAGGATTTCAAGGTCATCATAGAGGAAGGCGACCCCGTGCAAAAGATTTGCGATGTGGCCGATCAGTACAAACCAGATTTAATCATTTTAGGTACACGTGAGCGCGATAGTCTGATACCGCTTAAATCTTCCGGCACTACCGCAAAGTTATTTTCACAAATTCCTTATCCCATATTGGCAGTTCGAGACATTTTTTCTGAATCTCCCAAGCGAATTATATACCTATGTGATTTTAGTTCAACCAGTGTCAAGGCCTGGCATTGGATCAAAAAGTTGGATAGGGTCTTTCACTGTGAAGTAGAAATTTTTCATATTGTCACAAGCCATACCCAATTAGTTGATGATGATTGGAAAAAGGCCCATCCCGATTATGAGACTGACCTGTTGCTTGAAAATGCAAAATCAGAAGCATTGGCAGAAATTCAAAAAATTTTAGATGCTAACCCAAAAAAGGATTATAAAGGCGTGGTAGAGGTGAGTAGAGATAAACATGCCGGAGAATTTATTGCGGAAAAGCTAAAACGAGACCGACCACATTTGGTTGTCATGGGCACCCACGATCACTCAGGACTGAAAAAATGGACCTTAGGAAGTAATGCAAATTACCTGCTCAACAAATCTGATTGCTCTTTTTTAATTGTTAAAACTTGATCAAAAGGAAGTATGAAACTAAAAGTGCTGACATTTAATATCCATAAGGGTGTCGGTTTGCACAGGCGAGCAGGCCTCAGTGAAATTAGAGATTTCATTCGCTCGACAGAAGCTGATCTAGTCTTTCTTCAAGAAGTCATGGGATTAAATATCAAGCGCCCTGATCTTTTTCCCGACCAAAACTTTGAATCTCAATACGAATATTTAGCCGATGAGATTTGGTCGCACTATAGTTATGCTAAAAATGCTGTTTACGACCATGGACACCACGGCAATGTTATTCTTAGCAAATACCCTATCGTCAAATGGAACCAAGAAGACTGCTCTACAAATGTTTTTGAGCAAAGAGGAATCCTCAGCTGTAAAATTTCTATCCCTGATGAAATATCGGGACAACAATATTTCATTCAGGCCTATTGTATCCATTTCAACATTCATTTTGGGCGATTCGTACAATACATGGCGATGGCGCGTAAGCTTGAGCGCGAGTGCACTCAAAATAGTAGTGTTATAATTGCTGGCGACTTCAATGACTGGAATAAAAGTGCATCTAAAGTTATGGAGGAGGTACTTGACCTGAAAGAAGCTCACAAATTGAGCACTGGCCACTATGCCAAAACCTTTCCCTCTTTCTTTCCCATGCTAAGCTTAGACCGTACTTATTTTAAAAATCTGAAACTCGAAAGTTGCCGTATCTTACAAGACAGCAACTACCATATTTCAGACCATTTACCGGTCCTTACTCAGTTTGAAATTTCTAGTAAAAATAAAAACTAGGCGCGCCTGGCCCTTTCCTTAGGACTAAGACTTTTACCCAAAAGATCTTGCCAGTTGCTTTCAGTAAAAACTCTAGTTGAGATATTGAAGCTATCACAAATATTGAGTAACACTACTGCTGCAAGACTGATTGAGGCATTTTCAATCTTGGAAATACAAGACTGGGTCACTCCCAATTTTTTTGCCAGCTCAACTTGGGACAATCCATGATTGTTACGAATCCACTTTATAACGCCGGCCCCTCTTTGCTTAAAACTTTGATCATTCATTCTGCCCATATGAGCTCCTTAAGATAATAACAGATCCTTAAATTGTACTTTTGTGCTATTAGTACTTGCTGGATTCAAGTAATAAGTGCAACTTACAACTTGAAATCATCATTAATGATTTTGTGAAAATAATCAATACGAATTTATAAAAAATATCCTCTTCCAGGGCATTTGCGACTGAAATTATTTACTTTTTCATTATTGATT
>Ga0210057_1005111_pt1 | contig 17026 bp, 19 predicted proteins | sample CryGeyCG2114_010_2_FD_183968 | JGI IMG/M metagenome (GOLD analysis project Ga0210057, IMG submission 183968) | Groundwater microbial communities from aquifer - Crystal Geyser CG10_big_fil_rev_8/21/14_0.10 (SPAdes) (version 2) | ecosystem: Environmental > Aquatic > Deep subsurface > Groundwater ...
TCAAATTCTTTCAAAGACAAATTTACAAACCATCTCCAAAGTTGTTTATTTTTTTTATCTCCTTTTTCTAATTTGGCAAATTCTTGCTTTGCCTCTTCGTGCAAGTCCGCATCTTCTTTGGCTTCTTTGTTAAATCTAACATATAAATCTAATAGCGTTTCTATCGGCTTTTGATCTATCTCTTTCTTACTTCCCCATTTTTTATAGGCGCAGATAATCATTCCAAATTGTGTCCCCCAATCTCCAATATGATTCCATCTAATTACTTTGTATCCCAATGCCTTATAAAGTCGCGCTAAAAAATCTCCGACTATTGTTGCTCTTAAATGTCCGATATGCATCGGTTTAGCGATGTTGGGGGATGAATATTCCACTATAATCTTTTTATTTTTCCCGACATTTATTTTTCCCGTTTTTTTCTCTGAGATTTTTTTAAATTCATCAAAATAAATATTTTTATCCAAAAAGAAATTAACAAATCCATTTCCGGCCACTTCAATTTTTTCTATGTATTTAAAGTTATTTTTTTCAATTTCCGACTTAATCTTTCTGGCTACTTCTATCGGATTTTTTTTTAATATTTTTGCCAAAGAAAAAGCTACATTGGTTGAATAATCGCCAAAGCTAGGGATATTTTTTGCCTCTAAGTCAAAATAAATTTTATCTTTTGAAAATTTTTTTATCGTTTTCTCAATGATTTTTTTTATATACTCTTTTGGTATCATATTTTTAAGTGATCAATAAATATTATTTAGTCTTATTTGTGTTGCGCTGTTATTCTGAGCGAAATGAAAAATCCCTATGTTTTTTCTTCTTAATTTTTAATTTTGAATTTTTAATTTTAAATTTCTTACACCTTTGGATAGAGAGAATTCGCCCCCCAGCTACCATCGGGATATTGAACAGGGGAGTAGTCTTTTAGAAGCATCAGTGTAACTTCTGACAAACATAGATAAACTCTAAAAGCCAACTCTCTTATCTCTAAATCCGAGTGAGCGCTCGCCCTCATAGAAATAAAATGTCTCCAAGCCCTAATATTGGCCGTTACAATCATCACCGTTTCTGTCTCGTTTGGCAGGATCGCTCTGGAAGTTTGTTGAACTTTTTTCTTTAAATCTGTTTTTGATTCTCCGTTCATTGTTTGATCCCCAGATTTTTGAAGCTCTAATAATTTTGTGCTCAATTCTTCATATTCTTTACTGCTTCTATCTATTCTTTCTTCAAATAATTTATGTAGTTCGTCATTGTTTTGAAAATTTGGCTGTTCTACAAAACGAAGCACTTTTCCAGAGACATATCTTTGAGAAAGTTGAGAATAAGCAAATCCAGCTCTATGTCTGACAAGCTCATGGGTCAAAGACCTAGACATTCCATAAAATAAGAAAGAAAAATTTGCATGTTCCAAAACACTTCCGTGTCCTGAAGAAATTATATTATCAAAATATTTTTGCGCCTCGGTATTTGTGCTTCTTTTTGGACCATAACTGGCATAGCATACTTGTCCGGCTAATTTACAAAGAGCTTCAGCTGGCATCGTTTCTTCTAATTTGAGGGGGTCTTTGAGATAATCAGTAAATTCATATTCCAAAGGAAAGCCCTCAAGAAAATTGCCTATATTTTCAATATTTGTATTTGGTTTAGTCACTAGTGCTACTCCAGGTTTTTTTAGATAAGCTGTCCCTTGAATAGTTTGAAAAACGGGACTATCAATTGATGGCCAACCATTTTGATTAGTTCCGCCATTTTTTATATATAATTCTTTCGTTGTCATTTATATAAAAGATATACGAATTTGCTCTTTTTGGCAAATGATAGAAGACACAAAAATTAAAGTTAAAAATATCAAAAAAAGATAATTTTTTAATGATTGACAATTAACAATAATGCCTTTATGCTATTTTTAGCACCAATACAAAAATCATTTAAGAAAGGAGAAATCGCTATGATCGCTCAACCTTTTTGTCCTAAACCCAGGGTAATTACTCAACAGTTTTATATTCACCCCAAGGGCGGTAGCCCTCGTCAAGTAAGCAGTAGGGTTTTCTACCAGTGTTTGGCTGTCGCAAGGGCTATTTGTGATCATATTGAATACAAAGATTATAAGGATCCAAATAAATTTTTTCCATGTCCCATTTATTTTCGTAGTGATTTGTTTGATGGCCTTGTGGTTACCTTAGAAGACGGCGAATTTTCAGCCACTACTAGAAGTCTTTTAAAAACTTTCTTTAGAAGTTTCTTTTAAGTAAACATCCGAATGATCTTATGATCGATTAAAGAGTATTAGTGTATTGTTTTTTCTTCTTTTGGTTTTTTGGTTGATTGCAATAAAGCACCTAATCAATTTTTTACAAAAAAGAAGATTGGTTTTTTCTATAACCCAGCCACCCAAATAAGGGTGGTTTTTCTATATTATTTTTTGTAAAAAAATACCCCCGACAAACTTCGTCGGGGGAGGTAGGTGTGCGTTAGGTGAGATCTTGTCTCACCTTAAATCTCCATCGTGGACAACCCAACTCTCAGCCCGCTGGCTTTGAGTTGAGACCCATGTCCTCCTTTCGGAGGACAGCGTCCTTTGGTTTTGGCGAGCCAAAACCAGAATGACAATCTCGTGGCTGGCATACATATTTCCCCAGCCAGCCCAAAGTTCCAGGGACCGGTACTCTCCTGCGGGGAGAATACCGATGTCTTTCCCGTTGACGATCATCGTCAACGGGAAAGAAGACTGATTAACGATCGAAATCTGGTTGGAGTACGGATGCCACCCTCCAACCGAGATGTTGGCGCCGATCCGATTGATCGGCACGCCATTCAAATATGTGACGGTTTCACACCCGCCACATACCAGAACAATAAAAACAATCACGAAAAACTTCCAAATTCTTTTCATCTTTTCACCCTTCCTTTCTGATAAAATTATACATCACAAATAACTTTTTGTCAAATATATGCCCCATCCCGCACATCTTTTTTTCTCATACAGCATACATTATACCTTTCACATCTTCCTTACTTACTATTTTCTTTTCAACTTTTAATTTCTCCGTCGTCAGTTCTTCTTCTCTTCTACTTTCTGCTTTCTGCTTTATTTTTCATACTGCATACAGCATACATTATACCTTTTACATCTTCTTTGCTTTCTACTTTCTTTTTAATTTTCAACTTTTAATTTCTCCGTCGTCAGTCAGTTTCTACTTTCTATTTTTTACCTCTCCCTTCTTCTTTATAACTTTGAATTTTTAATTTTTAATTTTAAATTTCTTTACTGCTTACTACTTTTTACCTATTACTTACTACTTTCTAATTGTTTATCCACATCACATACTTTATCCATCTATTATATTTTTCTATTCGTAATTAGTTGATTGGCATAAAATTCGCATATTGGCATCGCAGTTTACTTTTTGTCGTAAGTCGTTAGTTGTAAGTCGTTAGTTATTTTTGCTATAATAAATGTATGAGTGATATAAAAGATCAATTACTTAAAATGCGACGAGAAGCTGAAGAAAGAGATGCTGAACGCCGAGCTAAAACTTATGGCATTGCCTATCTGCCACCCTCCAAAGTTTCGGTTAGTTTAGAGGCCTTAGAAATTTTTAGCGCCGAGAAAGCTAAAGAAGCTCAGATGGCAGTTATTGCTTTCAAAGATAAAAAAATTGCTATCGTTGCCGTTGATCCAAAATATTCAAAAACTCTTGAGGGGATAGAGGAGTTAAAAAAACAAGGCTACTTGGCTACTGTTTATGTTATTTCGGTTAGTTCTTTAAATTATGTTTTTAATTTCTATAAATTTGTCCAGGTAAAACGAGAAGATATAACCGGTAAAGTTTCTGTTGGAAAAGATTTTGGGAGTGGCAAAGAAAAAATTGACACGATAGAAGACATCAAAAAAGTCATCGGAGAAAAAGTTGTTTCTGGCCAAACCTCTGAGTTAGTTGATATTATTCTCTCTGCTGCTATGAATGTTAGAGCTTCTGATATTCATTTTGAGCCAACGCAAGATCTTGGAAAATTAAGATATCGCATTGATGGAAATCTTAACGATATTTACAGTGATTTTGCTCATGGTATTTATAAATCCATTGTTTCTCGTATCAAACTACTTTCCAATCTCAAACTTAATGTTTCTGATGAACCTCAAGATGGCAGATTTACAATTAATTTACCCAACAAAGATGTCCAAGTTCGTGTTGCCATTGCTCCATCAGAATTTGGCGAAGTTATCGTTATGCGTCTTTTGGATCCCGATGCCATCAATCTGACCCTTGCCGATTTAGGTCTTCGCGAAGATGATTTAAAAATTGTAGAAGAGCAATTAGCTAAACCACTTGGTATGGCGTTAAACACTGGTCCTACCGGATCTGGTAAAACTACTACACTCTATTCTTTCCTTAGGCACAAGATTAATCCCGAACTTAAAATTATCACCATCGAAGATCCAATTGAATATCATCTAGATGGAATTCAGCAAACTCAGGTTGATAACGAAGCGGGCTATACCTTTGCTTCGGGTCTTAGGTCTTTAATGAGGCAAGATCCAGACATTATTCTTGTGGGGGAAATTAGAGATAAAGAAACAGCCGAGATCGCCGTTCAGGCGGCTTTAACTGGTCACTTAGTTTTTTCTACTGTTCACGCTAACGAAGCTATGGGCGCTGTTCCAAGATTGATGGATTTGGGAGTTAAATCAGCTAGTTTGGCCCCCGCTCTTAATCTTCTTATCGCTCAGCGTCTTTTGAGGCGACTTTGTAAATCGTGTAAAGTTAAAGAAGAAAACATTGCAGAAGATTTAAAAACAAAAGTTACAAATTATATAAATGCCTTGCCCAACAGAGTTGATAAGAAAAAATATTTAGAAAATATAGAAATCTACAAACCAGTTGGTTGCCCAAAATGTAACAACACTGGCTACAAGGGAAGAGTCGGTATCTACGAACTTCTTGAAATCAACGAAGCGATGAGAGAACTTATCACTAAAGAAGCTAGTTTAATGGAAATTAAACAAGAGGTTCAAAAAACTGATTTTGTTACAATGCAACAAGATGGAGTTTTAAAAGTTGTTAGTGGCCTAACTACCTTCGAAGAATTAGAAGAAATTTCTGGAAAAATAGAATGGTAAACTTTTTTAAAAAAATACGACAATGCAAATTGATGGTAAGCTTTGCGTTGATCTTAAAAAATGTTAATATTTTTTTATGAGTAAATTAGATAATCAAAAGGATCAAGAAAATAAACCCAAGCCAAGCCCTCTTGATGAGCGTGCAAAACTTGAAGAAAAACTTCAAAAATCTATATCAGATCTATTTGAACATGCAAAAAAGTCAAACGAGGGTCAAGAAGGCATTGTTTTTAGTGTTAGAAGAGACGAACTCCCAGAAGAATTAATTGATGTTCTAAGAAGTGAAGGGATACAAATAGAAAACGATATTGCCTCCAAGGTTCTTAAGGTCTACGAAGTCAGAAAAGGGAAGCACGAATTCCAAATGCTAGAAACTGCTTATAGAGCTATTGCTGAACTTCCAGAGGAAGAACAAAAAAAATTTGCCAATGTCCCTCGTCCAATTTATTTTGCCGATATAGAAATTAGTAAAGAAATGGAAGATTATTTTTCTCGCAATAATTTAATTGTTGGAAATAGAGTTGCTGTTATTATGATGGATTTTATTGACGGGGAAGATCTTTTAGAATCAATTTTAAGAAAAGTTTTAGAGGTTTATTATTTTAATGAAAAAAAGAGAATAGAAAATAATTTTGCTCCTAACTCTATTGTTTCGGCCGAAGATGTCACCTTGCCCTATGACCCTGATTCGTTGAAGGATTTAAATTTTGCCCAACTTTATTCTTTGACGGCTAATCATCTTGGCTTTGGACTTTTTTCTAACGAAGATGACGATAACCAAAAAAGAGCCAAAATGTCTGAGGAGTTTAAAAAATTGAGTGTTTTCCTTCAAAAAAACGGTATTAAGTTAAATAAAAAAATAATTAGCCAAATCAAATCAACCTTGCTATTGTTTAAAAACAGAAAAATCAATCATGGTGATTTAGTTCATAATCTTAGAAACATAATGGTTGCGGGAGATATCTGGGGCAATCAAGAGGTAGAATCTTTTATTATTGATTTTGGTAAATCGTTTATTGGTGATCAGCCGCCCGATAGTTTTCATATTCTAGACGATTTGGGAGTTTTAAAAGAAATAGAAACATTTACAATCACCAGAGAAGAAAAAGAAAGAGAGATGGCTTTTAGAGAACTAGAAAAAAATTCCAAAAAAAGAATTAGTAGTCCAAAATATTTAAAAAGATTTGCCCTTGCTTTTAAAATGTTATCTCTCCAATTTGATGATCAAAAAATTATTGAAATCATTAAAAAAGAATTTGAGAATATTAATCTGGATGAAGATGTTGAGTATTTTTTCTCATTCATTTTAGATATTGTAGAAAAATACGCTCAATTAAAAGGTAAAATAATCTCAACTCTTTCCGAATTATCTAATAGAACCGATATCCCCGTTAGAATCACAAACAAAATTCCTCCTTTGCTAGATTTTCTTAGATCTACAAATTAAGATTTATAAATCTAAAAATGCAGGTCCTTTTGGGGCCTGCATTGTTGTTTTATGTGTGCTTATCTGCTAATTAGCGGGATAAAGTTTTGCTAATACTTTAATCGCCATCTTCTTGGTCAGAGGGCCAGAAAGTTCATCCTGAAAAATTCTTTCTACTTCTTTTTTGTCTATTTTGCTGATGTCGTTAAATTCCAAATCAAGATCAATCCGTAATCTTGTTCTCCAATAACGATTGATGTACATTTTCGCCAATCTTTTTATTTGAGCATTGGAAAAAGAGTGATAATATATTTCAAGTGCTCTTTCCAAAGTCATGCATCTTGGTCTTGAATTATTAATCTCCTCCACCGAGCGCTTATTGATAAATTTCTTTAACTTTTCAACAAGATTATTGTCAAATTCATATTCACATGCGAAGATAGAAGCTATCTGTATCATTTCAGGTGATAAATAATCTTTTTTTAGACCTTCATGGCAAATCTGACTAATTATTGCCGTTAATGCTGTCTTAAACCATTCGTCAACATCTCGGTTGACAATTATTTTATTAGATAAATCAAAAAGTTCAGATTCGATTAGGGTTTTAATTCGAGCGGACAATTTTGCTTTATATATTTTTCTTAAGCCAGCTTTTGCTTTGGTTATTATTTCATTAAATTCATATGGCCATTCTTCTAAAGCAAAAACTTTCCAGAAATATTCAATAGGTTTTGATGGATCATTTAGATCTTCTGTTATCTTGGCAATTAATGATTTAGTAATCATGCCTACAATCTTTTTTCGAGTTGCATCGCTCAGACGACGATCACGAAGGATTTTTTCTAATTCATTTCTTTCGTATAAATAACGTGAAATATTAGCTTTAATTTTATTTAGATAGAAATTATTAATCGCCCTGATGATGATTTCATCAGCATCAGAATTGAATAAGCGGTTATACAAATAATTTAATTCACTTATATCAATAAGATTGATCAGTTTAGACAAAATGCTTTCAAGTTTTTTTAAAGCAATTCGTCTTGTATAATTACTAGCGGAAAGTAAAATAATTTCCGCCAATCTTTCTACTCTTAGAGATGTTAATGAAGACCAGTCATTTAATTCAAGTATCAATTCTTTATCGCTTGGCATAGGAACATTCAATGCCTTGATAATATCCTTAATAGGAATTTTAGTACCAATTTTCATACCAATTAAATCTACTTTTTTCTTACTCATTGCTCCTCCTTTTTGTAAAGATGCTATTTTTACGCTACCTCAAAAACACCTTTTTGTAAAGGATGTTTTCTCCAAACAAAAAATACTCACATTGTGAGTATTTTTTTTTCAAGATTTTCTAACTCTGTGGACAACTGTGTGGATGTGAGCCCTTACGATCATGCAAGGACATATAGAAACATTTAGAAGATAGTCCCAGTCGAAACCAGGGCGTCTTTTGCATAAAATATTTCCAAAATTGTCCACAGGGTTAGAAAATCTTGCGGATATGTAAATTTTTAGAGTAAAAAATATCCCTCTTCCGATCTGTAAGTATACTAGCATAATTAATTTCAAATGTCAACCCTCATAAAACCCCTCTTTTTTATCACGATATTTATTTGTTTTTAGCCCTTTAAATTTGCATTATTCGCATTATGTCTTTCTTTTCTCATACAGCATACATTATACTTTATACATTCTTTCACATTATATTTTTATTATAAGTCGTTTACCCCGAGCGAAATCGAGGGGTCAGTCGTGTGTCGTTAGTCGTCAGTCAGTTTTTACTTTCTACCTTCTACTTAATACTTTCTACTTACCATGCTATAATATCCCCATATGATTATCTCTGGCGAAGAAGAAAAAGAATTAAAAGAAAGTCTTGCAAAAGACGATATTACTATAGATAGCGCCCTTCGACCATCTAGTTTTGATGAATATGTTGGGCAAGAGGTTGTTAAAAGAAATGTTAAGGTTATCGTTGAGGCTGCTAGACAAAGAGGGGAATCAGCCGATCATTTGCTTTTTTATGGTCAAGCTGGACTTGGAAAAACGACATTAGCTAATTTAGTTGCCAAAGAGATGGGGGCTAATATAAGAACTACCAGTGGTCCAGTTTTAGAAAAAACAGGCGACTTAGCTGCTATTCTTTCTACTCTAGAAGAAGGCGATGTTTTATTTATAGATGAAATTCATAGGATTAATAGAACTATAGAAGAGATGCTATACCCCGCTATGGAATCAAGACAACTTCATCTTGTTATTGGCAAAGGTCCTGCCGCTAGAATGATGTCTATTGATTTACCCGCTTTTACTTTGATTGGAGCAACCACGAGAACAAATCTTCTTTCTGCCCCGCTTCGTTCTAGGTTTGGTGGAATATTTCATTTAGATTATTATCTTAATTCAGACATAGAAAAAATTATAGAAAGATCAGCTCGTCTTTTGGATATCAACATCAAAAAAGAAGCCATTAATATTATTGCCAAAGCCTCTCGTTTTACCCCTAGAATTGCTAATCGATTATTAAAAAGAGTTAGAGATCTTGCTCAGGTTAGTCACGCGGATGTCGTTGAAGAAGATATCGCCAAACAAGCTCTTGCGATGTTTCAAATTGATGAGCTTGGCCTAGAAGAGCATGACAGGAAATTATTAAAAGTTATTATTAATAATTTTAAAGGTGGCCCAGTTGGAGTCAATTCTCTTGGGGCGGCCCTAGAAGAAGATAGGGGAACAATAGAGGATGTTTATGAGCCATATCTTATCAAACTTGGTCTTATTTCCAGAACTTCATCTGGTAGAGTCGTCACCGAAAAAGGAATCCAACATTTAGAAAACCACAAATAACTTTACTTTTTTATGTTTGTTAATTTTTAATTTTTCCGTCGTCAGTCGTAGGTCGTTAGTCGTCAGTCAATCTTCTCTTCTTCCTTCTTACTTTTTACCTACTACTTATTACTTTATACTTTCTTACTACTTTCTACCTATTACCTATTACTTACTACTCATTACTTATTTTTCCTTTTCCGCATTATATCTTTCTTTTCTCATACCGCATACAGCATACATTATACTTTATACATTCTTTTCACATTTATTTACTTTTTACTCATTACTTCTTACTCCTTCTCTCGTCTTAGGTCGTTAGTCGTTAGTCTTTAGTCAATTTTTCTCTTCTACTTTCTCCCTTTTTTTGCTATAATATATATATTCTTTAAACGGTCGAAACATTAAAATAATCTTCAAAAATATTATTATGAATAAAAAATTTAACATTTTAGACTCAATCGCATTAGCCTTGGTTATTATAGGTGGACTCAATTGGGGGCTTGTTGGTGTTTTAAATTTTGATTTAGTCACTTGGATATTTGGGATCACTATTATTTCTAACATTGTCTATATATTAGTTGGACTTTCAGCTATTTATATGGTTATTAATTTATCAAAGTTTAAAAGTGATTGCGGTTCTTCTGCAAAAATAGATCAGGTTTAGTAATAACTAAAACTTTCACAAAAAATACTCTCATAAAAATTGGGAGTATTTTTTAATTTAAATTAAATTGAGGCGTTTTATAAAAAACGCCCCCTTCCTATGAAGGGGGCTCACTTGCCTAGCGAGCAGTGCGTGTGCGGTTTTGTCTCGTTGACAGTTTCGCGTTGCGAATTCTGTCAACGATTAACTGAATATGCGAGTCAAAAAATTTCTTCGGCAGCTTGTATCTATCACAAGCGCCGACAATAGATTCAATCATCTCGTCGGACTTAATGTTCCTCGGAACATCAAGTCTCACAATGTCAAATACCTGCCGCCGAAGTTCGCCTTCGGCGAAATTCAAGTCGTTTCTTGTTATTTTTGGTAATCCCAAGTTAAAACTTTCAAAAAAATACGAATATGTTTTAATCCTCCTAATGAGAATCTTAACCTGTACTCCAAAATATTGAGGGGAACTTAGATGTTGTATCATTATTATTCCCCCTCCTTTTTCCGGCCACGGTACAAAAATCTTCTTAAGTGTTTGACAGCTGGCTCTACCAACTCTTGGTAGAGTTTTTTGGTGAGTTGCGATCTCATCCGTTTGGATGAGAATTTTTTGAGCAACAACTCCACATCAAAATTATCTGGTGGATAAATAAATAAAATAAAATTGAAATAGAAAAAAAGATTTTTCTCAATTTCATTTAAACGATCTAAAGACTTGTCTTGCTTACTTTTTTCTCGGGAATATCCGACTACCCAAGAATCAAGCTTTGATAATATTTCTTCAAAATCATCTCTGCTTGCATGATAAGGCATTTTCCATTCCTTTCTTTTTAGTGTGCAGGTTGTGATTATACAACTTTTTTTAATTAATGCAATAGTTAATAGTTTTTTCCCTTATTTGTTTTTTATTCCTTCTTTTCTCCTTTTTTTAATTTCTTTGTCGTTAGTCGTGTGTCGTTAGTCGTCAGTCAGTTTCTACTTTCTAATTTTTACCTCTCCCTTCTTCTTTATAACTTTGAATTTTTAATTTTTAATTTTAAATTTCTTTACTGCTTATTACTTTTTCCCTCTTCTCTTGTTGTAGGTCGTGTGTCGTTAGTCGTCAGTCAGTTTCTACTTTCTACTCTCCGTGGTATAATTATGCTATATGAACAAACAAGAATTATCTGACCTAATTTTTGGAGAAAGTGGCCTTTCCCTTGATGATTTATACAAAAAATATCCCAAAAGAGAGCTTGTTGATGGGGCCAAAGTTACCAGAGTTGGCCCAAGTCCAACTGGTTTTATGCATATTGGGGGGATTTATGCCTCTTTGATATCCGAAAGAACTGCTCACAAAAGTAACGGCATTTATTTTTTAAGGATAGAAGATACTGACAAAGTTAGAGAAATAGAGGGTGCCGTAGATGTAATTATCAACTCTCTCAAACAATTTAATATTATCCCTGACGAAGGGGAAGTTGAATCGGGCATAGAAATTGGAAACTACGGTCCGTATCGCCAGAGCCAAAGAAAAGAAATTTATAAAGCTGTTGTTAGATATCTTTTTGAAAAAGATTTAGCTTATCCTTGTTTTTGTTCTAGTGAAGATTTAGAAAAAATTACCAAAGAACAAGAAATTCAAAAAATTCGTCCCGGTTATAGAGGGGAATGGGCCATTTGTAGAAATAAAAATAACGAGGAAGTAGAAAGGCTTATTAAAGAAGGCAAACCCTTTGCCATTAGATTCAAATCAGATGGAAATTTTGAAAATAAAATCAAATTCAAAGACCAGGTCAAAGGCGATGTTGAACTTTCAGAAAATGATCTTGATTTTGTTTTAGTTAAATCAGACGGACTTCCGACTTATCATTTTGCTCATGTTGTTGATGACTATTTAATGGGCACAACTGATGTCATAAGAGGGGACGAGTGGCTTTCATCTTTACCGTTGCATCTTCAACTTTGGAGAGTTTTAGAATGGAAAACTCCTCGCTATGCCCACATTTCTCCAATTGAAAAAATAGATGAGGGTTCAAGGCGTAAACTTAGTAAAAGGAAAGATCTAGAAGCCAATGTTATTTATTACATCCAAAAAGGTTATCCTCCCCAAGGCGTTATAGAATATCTTCTTAATCTTGCTAATTCTAGTTTTGAAGACTGGAGAAAAGCCAATCCCAAAAATGATTACAAAGAATTTAATTTTGATCCCAAAAAATTGAGTAAAAGTGGAGCTCTTTTAGACGAGGTCAAGCTCAACGATGTTTGTAAAGATATTATTTCTCAAATGACTGCCAAAGAAATTTTTGACAGATCTTTGTCTTGGGCAAAAGAATACGAGCCGGAGTTAGCTCAACTTTTTGAAAAAGACCCCAGCTACATTCTGAAAATATTTTCTATTGAACGAAGTGAAAAAGGTGGACGAAAAGATATCGCCAAATGGTTAGACATCAAAGAAGAAATCAGTTTTTTCTTTGACGAAAGTTTCAAATTAACCACAGAAGAAATCTGGCAAAATCTAGATGGAACCGATGAGCAAATCGCCAAGCAAGCCGTAGAAATGTTTTTATCTAATTATAATGAAAAAGATTCTGCCGAAGAATGGTTTTCAAAAATCAAAATTATTGCTGAAAAATTAAGTTATGCGCAAAGCGCCAAAGAATTCAAAGCTGACCCAGGGAAATACAAAGGTTATGTTGGAGATATTGCCAAAATTTTTAGAGTTCTTATCACTGGCAAAATTGCTTCTCCCGATCTTTATCAGATAATGCAAGTTCTTGGTGAAGATAGAGTAAAATCTCGTCTTAATAAAATAAAAACCTCTTTTTAAGAGGTTTTTATTTTATGTTATTTAGTTTCTAGGCATTCTTTAAATGTTAGAATGTCCGTTTCTTCTATAAAAGCCGTGTCTCCTTTATTCCAAAATACAAATGTTTCATCTGGATTGGCATAACGAGCTCCAGAAGCAGAGATCGCTTGTGAAATAAGAAAACTTCTTCCATCGCTTAAAGTTAATTCTACTTTATCACTAAAAAATATAGCTTGGATGCTTTTATTTTCAGCGCATTTGAAAGTTGTTGAATTTATTGTTTCGACAGATATTATTTCTTTCGATGATTTTTCATAAAAATAATAGCCAACTAATCCCATAATTATCAAAACTATAACTATCAATATTAATATTTTTCTCATATTTTTATTTAATTTTTAAAAATTATTATTTTCACTTTATCACAAAATATTGCTTAAAAAAGTTTCATCATCTAAAGAAATCTTTTGGAAGTGGGGATAAAATAAGCTATTTAGAAGATAAAAAACACACATTCTGGTATAATTAAATAACCATCTAGATTGTTCCTTATTGTTTTAATTATGCAAATTATATTTTATACAAGCGTCTTCAAATCATTTTCCAAAATATAAAAATTATATGAAAAAATATCAAAATGAAGGCGTGATAGATAGATGGGTTCGTTTATTAATAAGTGAGTTGTTAATATTAGGTGCATATTTTTGGGTAGGAGGGGCGTTGTCTATTGTCCTTTATATTTTAGGTCTAGTTGCGTTAGTGACAGCTATTACAGAATTCTGCGGTTTATATAAAGTAATAAGGCTGCTTTTCAAAAATGCACGTAATAGTTTTAACTGTGCATAATTTATTCATCATCTTGATCTTGGGTTGTATCGGTTTCTGACTCGTTATTTTCGCCATTTTCAACTTCAAACTTCTCATACGAACCTACACGAGTGAAATCAATATCGAAATGCTCATTATCGATTTTATAAATCATAACTGTATCAAGACCGATGGTTTGAAGTTTATCGTAATTCAAAAGTTCTTTTTCCCTAAGATTCAGGACATCTCTCAATAGCCATTTGCCAAGTGCTGAATTTGGATTACTCATCAGAGCTTTAGAATTATCCTGACACACTTTAGCGCTCATAGTAGTTTCGTCTGGCAATGTGAGTTCAAATGCCCCGTCGTGTGGAGGAAAGAAACCGTCAAATTTTCGGTGAACCCATGCAGGAATTGGAATATAAATTTCATTTGGATCGCGAGGTCTGCTGGCAGTATTCCATTGATTCAACCCGCTTTTTTCAGGTACACGCTTCGATCCTCCTCTCATTGAATAGAGAGGAAAAAATACATGAGGATGAACTTTTACCGGAGCAAAAATTAGACCGGCTTCAGATATCAATTTCTCTATCGCCGTGAATGGATCAGTCAATATTCTTACCGGTACATCAAGCAACAATAATCTCAAACTTTTTGAGATGCCTTTTTTCTGGATCGTGTTTTGTTACTTCTTTTTTCATTATAAATGCTGATAACATGAGAACATTTACATTTTATCACAAAATTGGGGATAGTTAAAATTCAGTGGATAAAGTTATTTGACAAATAGGGCATAGGGGTATAACCTATATACTATAGGTACGGTTGATTAATGTAACTACACATATATATGCTAGATCAAAACTTAAAAAGTAGAGCCTTGCATCGGGCAAAGATATTGAAGGGTCAATTTGACGGCCTTATAAAAGCTATTGAGAAGAAAGAGCATTGCCCTATCTTATTGGAACAATCTCTCTCTATTCAAAAATCACTTAAAAGCCTTGATGGTTTTCTTTTGGAGAATCATCTGCGTTCTCATGTTAAGCACCAAATGCAAAGCAAGGGAGAAGACGAAAAAGCCGTCAAAGAATTAATAAGGATATACAATTTATCAAATAAATAATTATGAAAAAATCATTATTTATACATGGAGTTTCTATTGTCGCCGGTATCTGGGGAGTACTCGCCTTGATCGGAGCATGGCTTGCAGGTCAGAATGGGACTATTTGGGGATTTACACAACAGCACTGCTACAATGATGCGATTATTCTAACCCTTATTTCGATCTCTAGCGGTGTTTGTGCTTTGTATCGCCGACAGCTTGAACAGGGAGTTCAATAAAAATTGGAATTATGCTAAAATAATCGTGCATATGAAAATCGCCAACAAAAAATTTGTAAAAATACTGTTTGCAATAACCGCAATTTCTTTTTTGTGGCTAGGGACTTTCGGATTGCTTCACCATATGAGCGAAATGAGACCTGATAACGCAGTGGGAAGCGGTTGCTTGTTTAACGGACAGACCGAAGTCTGCACCATGAACTTTTCAGAACTTATTGCCCTTTGGAAAGGAATGACGACAACGCTCCCCCAAGAAATTAGGGCATTAAGTTTGTTGGCATTGGCACTTCTACTTGTAGTAGTTGTCGTCTTCTGGCGAAATCTTCTTTTTGAATTTTCCGAACGTGTCGCTTCTCGTTGGAGGCTTTACATAAAACAGAATCCTCAAATACGTCTTTTCAATTCTCTTATAGAAGAATTTTCTCAGGGTATTCTTAACCCGAAGATTTTTGCATCCACAATCTAAGTCTTGCGAATTTGCCAAGTTTGGTCGTCTTTTGGCAAATGCTAACCGCAGGGCTTTTTGTTTGCATCTTATTAAGTAGTCTCTTTAAATAAACATGAATAAAACTATTATTGTCGTCAGCATCATTATAGTCGGCATCGTCGGTCTTATGTGGTGGGGTCACTCAATCCAGAAACCCACAGGAACAGATACCGGCGCACAAGGCGTTCTTACTTCAACTGATAAATTCTATGATTTCGGCACAATCTCAATGAAAAATGGAAATGTCACAAAAGATTTTGTTGTGACAAACCCAACCAATAAAGATGTTTTCGTTCCAACGCTTGTAACTTCGTGTATGTGTACTAAGGCGTTCATGGTTGAGCTGGACGGCACAACTAAAGGACCTTTCGGTATGCCAAATATGGGCTATGTCCCCCCGGTCAACGAAACAATCAAAGCTGGGGAAAGCCGAACAATTCGAGTTGTCTATGATCCAAATGCCCACGGCCCTGCGGGTGTTGGGCCGATAGATAGATTTGCCATCCTTACCGATAAATCTGGTGGTAAGCTTCAATTTGAAATTAAAGCCTTGGTAACCCCATAACTGCTATGAAAAAAACTATAACAACATTAATTATCATAGCTGTTGCCATTATTGGAGTGGTTGTTCTGAAGCACACTCCAGAAACCTCTTCTTTCATCTGGAACTTAAGTAACAAGGGTGTGTGGATCCTTCCTCTTGTCTTAGTCTCTGCACTTCTTGATAGCGTACACCCTTGTTCATTTTCAATTCTCCTCATTACGATTGCTTTTCTGTTTGGTATGCAGATGACGAGAAAGAAAATTCTCCAGATCGGCGGAATTTACATCGCCGGAATTTTCTCGGCATATCTATTGATTGGACTGGGAATTCTTAAGGTCTTGCACTTATTCAACACACCTCACTTCATGGGAAAACTTGGAGCAACAATCCTCATTGTGTTTGGTGTGATCAATATTCTCAATGAGTTCTTTCCAAAGTTTCCGATCAAACTCAAAATTCCAAATGTCTCTCACACTGCAATGGGACGGCTCATGGAAAGAGCGTCTTTCCCAGCCGCTTTTGGGCTCGGTCTTTTGGTCGGTATCTGCCAGTTCCCATGCATGGGCGGCCCGTACCTCATGGTGATCGGCTTGCTTCGCGATCAAGTCACATATTTCAGTGGTTTTGGCTACTTAGTGCTCTACAACCTAATTCTCATCGTGCCTCTTGTAGCAGTTCTCTGGGTAACGGCTGACAAAACAATCGTGGATAAAGTGCAGGAATGGAAAAAATCTAACATGAAAGGATTGAAGTTTTGGGCTGGTCTCGCAATGATTATTATCGGCATCTTAATTTTCTTTATCTAAATTTATGAACACAAAATTACCTACACTCGACGAGTTCCTCGCAAAAATAGAATCACTCAAAGAAAAAGCTGGTGTCGATCTTTTAACCTCTGAAGACTTAAGCCTGGCTGTCATGAATTTGATCAGTCTGGAAGAGCACTTTTTCTTTACTGGTGTAAAAACTAAAAAAGATGAGTACTTCGACACCTCACTACAAATTCGGAATCTCCGGAAGAAACTTCTGGCGGAAC
>Ga0210057_1005114_pt1 | contig 17016 bp, 24 predicted proteins | sample CryGeyCG2114_010_2_FD_183968 | JGI IMG/M metagenome (GOLD analysis project Ga0210057, IMG submission 183968) | Groundwater microbial communities from aquifer - Crystal Geyser CG10_big_fil_rev_8/21/14_0.10 (SPAdes) (version 2) | ecosystem: Environmental > Aquatic > Deep subsurface > Groundwater ...
CAATAACTGTAGGTTACAATGAGTTTGCAACAGTAGAAAAATATATTTTAAACCAAGAAGTACACCATGCAACAGCTTAAAACCCTCGCAAGGATACCCCGACCTTTAGGTCGGGGAGGATGTCATTGTTAACTCAATTAAGTGATTTTTAAGTTTTATTTTTTGAAACGTTTCATCAGTAATGAATTGCTTACAACACTTACGCTGCTGAATGCCATTGCTGCACCAGCAATTAAAGGGTTTAGTAGCCAGCCTGTGAATGGGTAAAGCACTCCTGCTGCGATGGGTATTCCTAACGTGTTGTAAGCGAATGCCCAGAACAAGTTTTGCTTTATTTTTTTCATGGTAAATTTGCTTAGATCAATTGCTGTAACTACATCTAATACGTTGCTTTTCATTAAAACAATGTCTCCGCTTTCTATTGCAATATCGGTGCCTGAACCTATTGCTATTCCTACATCTGCTTGTGCTAATGCGGGCGCATCATTTATTCCATCACCAACCATTGCAACAACATATCCTGTTTGTTGCAGTCTTTTCACTTCTTTAGCTTTATCTTCAGGCATAACTTCAGCCAGAATATTAGTAATGCCTACTTTTTTACCTATTGCATTACCTATTCTTTTATTATCTCCAGTAATCATGAATGTATTTATTCCTAAATTTTTAAGTGCTTTAACAGCTTCTTTAGAATTTTCTTTCAAAACATCCGCAACTGCAATTAAACCAACCATTTTTCTTTGTAATGCAACAAGCATAACTGTTTTACCTTGTTCTTCTAATTGTTCAATTATTTTTTCTGAATTTAGGTAATTTATATTGTATGAATTCATTAATTTTCTTGTTCCAACAAGCACGCGTCTTATTCCCCACATTGCTTTTACTCCTTGTCCTGTTATGGATTCAAATTTTTCAGCTTTAGGAATTTGAATATTTTTCTTTCTTGCATAATTGATTATAGAATCTGCTAAAGGATGTTCACTATTTTTTTCAGCAATACTAGCTATTTTTAACAAATCTTTTTCACTAATTCCTAAAGGAACAAGATTTGTTACTTCAGGTTTGCCTTTCGTTAAAGTTCCAGTTTTATCTAAAATAACAGTGTTTATTTTTTGTGTTTTTTGCAATGCTTCAGCACTTTTAATTAATATACCATTTTGCGCTCCTAAACCAGTACCCATCATTATTGCTGTGGGTGTTGCAAGACCTAAAGCGCAAGGACAAGCTATTATAAGTACTGCAATGAATGAGGTTAATGAAAATAAAAATCCGTATCCTAAACTATACCAAATACTAAAACTAATGATTGCTATTAATACAACTGCAGGTACAAAAACAGCGCTTATTTGGTCAACTAATTTTTGTATTGGCGCTTTACTTCCTTGTGCTTCTTCAACTAATTTAATTATTTGCGCTAAAACAGTGTCAGAACCTATTTTTGTAGCTTTAAATTTTAGCATTCCCGTTTGATTAATTGTTGCGCCTATTATTTTATCTCCTTTGCTTTTTTCTACGGGAATACTTTCTCCTGTAATCATGCTTTCATCAACACTTGAATGACCTTCAACAATAATTCCATCAACAGGTATTTTTCCCCCTGGTTTAACAATTATAATATCGCCTACTTGCACTTCTTCAATGGGAATTTCTACTTCTTTATCATTTTTTATTATTAATGCAGTTTTTGCTTGCAAACCAATAAGTTTTTTTAATGCTTCACTCGTTCTTCCTTTAGTTACAGCTTCTAAATATTTTCCTAAAATTATAAATACAAATAATAATCCTGCAACTTCATAATATAAGTTCACAGCAGAAAATCCCTTTACTTTTTGAAACATCATTATTGTTATGAACAAACTATAAGCGTAAGCTGCACCGGTACCTATAGCAACTAAACTATCCATGTTAGGACTTAAATTTTTAATTGCTTTGTAACCTCTAATAAAAAAACCAATACTTATCAAAAGAATTCCTGTTGACAAAAATAATTGCAAATACATATTATATTTTTCTAACACTTCAGGAATTGGAATTCCCACTAAGTGTCCCATTGCTAAATAAACTAAAGGCAATCCTAGTATTGAAGAAATTACGAATTTATTTCTCCATTCTCTTATTTCTTTTGCTCTGGCTTCTTTTTCTAAATCAGTGCTTTTTGCTTGTTTAGCATCATAACCTGCATCTTGTATTGCTTTAATAATTTTAGAAACTGCCAATTTTGAAGAGTCATATTTGATTATTGATTTGCTTGTTGCTAAATTAATATTTACTTCAGAAACACCTAATTTAAGCAAAGTTCTTTCCACAATTCCAGCACAATGCTGACTTTCAACATTTTTTAAATCAAGAATTGTTTGATCTTTACCTTCTTGAAAAACTTCATAACCTAACTTAGTTATTACTGGCGCGAATAATTTAATATCTGTATTTTCAGGATCATACTTTATTTGCGCTTTTTGGCTTGCAAAATTAACATTAACACTTTTTACTCCTTGAAGTTTTGCTAAATTTTTTTCTATATTACTTGCACAACTTTGACAATGCATTCCTCCAATGCTTAAACTACAAGTTTCTTCAATTTTTTTACCTTGAAATTTATTTAAACATTGCTTACTGCAAAAAAAGTATTGCTTCCCTTTATGATCTAATGAAAAAGTTTTATGCTTAACTTCCATTCCGCAAACAGGATCTTTAATCATTTCAATCATTCAATTTTTAATTTATTTAAACTTTTCTTAAATAATCCAAATACCATTTTTTTTACCTCCACTCAAAAAGTCGTTCTTCAACTTTTGGAATTCCTTTTATTTTTATTTTAAAATCAGTAAGTTCTTCATTAATCTCAAAAATTAATTTTCCAGAAGAATGATGCCCACTTAATTTAGATGCTGAAACAGGATTCAATGTTTTTCCTTCAAATTCTAAACTAGTAATTTTTTCTAAATCAAACTGACTTAAATCCACTGAATGAGTGTTTACTGCAAGAGTTATTTCAAACTTTCCATTTTTTACTTCCTTAGGAGTTAATTCTATTTCAACATCTCCCGAATCAGTGCTACCTGTACTGATAGATCTAAACCCTGTGTTTTTTTCTATAACTGCTTGTTTTTGTTTTATCGCTGGCTTGTTAATAGACCAATTTATTGAACTTATTGCAAAATTAAAAATTAATAAACCAATCAATAAAATTAACAATCCCCAAATTAAATAATCTTTTTGCATGTTTTCAACCTGAATAATTTATCTTTAACATAAAAAGAAATTCCTGAAAAAACAAATAGTGCTCCTACGATCCAAAAAAAATAAATAAATTCTTGAGCTTGTTGAAAAGGAATTCCTGCAATTATAAGTCCTGAATTGGTTATTATTAAATTTTTTGAAATACACTTTTTTTTAAAATAAATAATTGTGCTAATTAACAATAGTATTAATGCAAAAATCCAAATTGGAACTGTTATAGTTGTTAAAAATGCCAAAGGCATTCCTACGAGTGTAATTCCTAAAATACTTAAGAATGCGATTAATGCTAAGCAAACATTATGGCAAATTTGCCAAGATCCTAATATGCTTGCAAATCCTGAAACGCTTCCAGTTAAACCGATTAGTTTTTCTTTAATATTTTTCATTGTTTTTTTCTCCATTTTAAACCTTTACATTTGCAATAATTTTGATAATATTTATCGACATGTTTGTCTATTAATTTAAGCAATGGAACAATGATTTTTTTGTCCAAAGAATAAATTCTTTGCTTTCCTTTTTGTTTAACATTAACAAATCCTCTCTCATTCAAAGTTCTCAAATTATGACTTACTCTGCTCTGTTCAAATCCCAACTTTTCACAAAGTTCTGTAACATTTCTCGGGTGTTTACTGAGCAAATTAATTATATCTAACTTGCTTGGATCCGCCATTGTTTTAAAAAAAATATCATATGAGTTACAGATCATATGATAAACAAATCATGTTTCTTATTTAAATGTTTCTATTTTACGATTATTTTTCCCCACATTCCTGCTTCAGTATGTCCCGGAATGTTGCAATAATAAATAAATTCCCCTGCTTTGTTAGGAATGAAACTTATATTTGTAGTTTTACCTCCCATTAAGAATTGATGTACATTAAACTCATCAATATCAAAAGAATGAACAACATCCATGTTTTTTATGCTTATATTTACATTCTGATCTGTTTCAACAATTATCGTTTCAGGCATGAACCCCATACTATACGCATCTATAATGAGTGTTTCATTTGGTAAAACAACAACTGGCTCAGAAGGTATCACTTCATTTAAAGGTCCGGGTATTAAATAAAAAAGCCAAAATGAAAAAATAAGTAAGAGTGATGCTAAAATTATTATAAACTTTTTTTTATCGAATAATTTGTAACTAAAATAAACGCTCCAAATTAATCCAATGTTTAATAATGCATATTTAATGTACGCAACAAAATTAACACTTAACTTAATAGAAGGACCTAAAAATCCAAAAACTATTGCAAAAAACATTATACTAAAAACAAGTGGCAAATATGAATAACCTAGTTTTGTTAAGTTATCTTTTAAATTTCCCATAAAACAGGCTAAAAGTGTGAAAATGATGATTGTCAATCCTATAGCTAAACTAAAATCTAACAATCTTAACAACCAGCCATTTAAATCTAAAAAAATTAGTTGTCTAAAAAATTGTACGCCTCTAGAATTTAATGTAAATGTTAAGCCTAATATTGCAATAATAAATAATGATTCGTTTAAAGAAAAATTAACTTTATCAATAATTTCTTTTCCAGGCTTAACTAATTTTAAATCAGGAGAATCATAAGGGCAATTTTTAATGCATCTAGTACACAATAAACAATCCTTATTATTTTTAATAAATGGAACGCTAATAAAGGTTGGACAAAATCCTGCCTTTGTTCCAGTTAAACAATCTCTTGTTGTACAAACTTTGCATTTTTCCTCTTGTGTTCTCAAGCCTAAAAAAGACAATCGGCTGAATACTCCTAATAATACGCCTATAGGGCATATATATTTGCAAAAACTCCATCTAGTGAATAACAAACCAAAAATAAATGCCGTGCTGAAAAATAAAATAAAAAATATCAGTGTAACTGTGTTTGATAAAAATAATCCAGATATTTGTTCTAAAAAAACTATTACAAAAAATAAAACAAAAGGTAAAAAACTCCATTTATTCATATTAATTGTTTTACCTTTTCTTAACTTATCTCCATACTCGTTTGCTAATCCTAAAGGACATAAAAATCCACACCAAACTCTTGAAAAAAACAATACTGAAATGTACAAAAAGGGCCACCATAAAGTCCAAATAATAAATAAAGCCCAATAACTAGTGAAATAATTATTGAATAATTTTATGACCTCATAATACAATACTAAAATTAAAAAAATAAAAAATAACAATGTTAGAATCCTTAAACTGTTAGGAAACCATTGCTTTTTCAATAATTTTTGAGTTAAACTTGTCATTTATATTTCCATAAATAAACTTGTTTGTCCGTTTTTTATTGCGTAAATTTTGAATTTTTCTGTTTTAGGGCCTGGCATTCCTGCGCTTCCACTTGGCATTCCAGGTAAAGATATTCCATCAATATCCGGTTTTTCTTCCAATAATTTGTTCATAGCAGCCATTGGAACGTGTCCTTCAACAAAATAATTTCCAACACGCGTAGTGTGACAACTTCTCATATTGTTAGGAATATTATACTCATCTTTTTTTGGTGTTACATCCACAACAGATTTAACATCAACTTTTAATCCTTGTCTTTGTAATTCAGCTATGTAACCTCCACAACAACCACATTCCTGTGCTTTAAATACAGTGATTTGATCATCCCTTATTTCTTCAACAACAGTATTATCTAGTGAATTGTTTGAATTACAACCACTTAAAATTATTAAGCTCAATATTAACGTTGCAATTATTATTGTTTTTTTCATATGTATAACCTCAGTTAAGTTTACAAAGCTATACGTATTTATTTAAATACTGTTGAAACTAGTTTCATTTAAGAATTATTATATTAGTCATTCCCCTTCTTTTCCTATCTATAACTTTTTTACCTTCTAACTTATCAAGAATCCTAGTGATTTTAACTTTAGAATATTCAGTCTCTTTAATAAGGTCACTTTGATACATTGAACCGTCATGTAGTTTTAACAAGTCATAAATTTTGTGTTCATCTTCATCTAATTTTGAAACGTCAATTTTTAGTTCTTCTTTTTTTTTAAAAGGTAAAAAGAATAACAATAATCCGCTTCCCAATATTAAAAATGAAATTACAAATGATACAACAATAAACCAGGAAGTGTTGCTTTGATGTGCAGGACAAGTAGTCATATCCATGTTTGAGTCATGAAATGCTTGACACAAGATCACATCTCTTTTATCCACGTCAGTTTTAACAAAAGAAAGTAAAAGTATTAAAATTATTGCAAAAACTGCTAGAAACGTTCCAACATTTTTTTGATTTAATGATAATTCCATTGCAATAATCATTATTTTATTTGTTCTTTTTAAATTCTTTGTTACAAGTTTCACATTCAAACTTCATTTTTAATTTCCGTGTATGAAAAATATGCGATTAATAATATGAAAAAAATAAATATAATTGTGCCAATCCAATTTATTGTTGTTATATTATTTAAAAAATAATTTTGTATTGTGTAAAAATAATTTTTTAATCCGAACATTTGAAAATCATTAAAAATACTTGTGCCTTTATATAGCATGAATATTCCCCCGAAAAATATAAATATACTTCCTGACAATATATTTGCATTTGTTGTATGGTGAGGTTTATCATTAATCATTATTATCTTTTTGTTATTCAACCACTTTAATTTATTTATTTTAGTTTTTTCATAAAAAAATGATAATGCAAATAAAGGTAAAAATATTCCTAAAGAGTATGAGATCATTAATAAAACTGCAGTCAAATAATTTTGAAATACTGAAGTCATTATTAACACTCCTGAAATTATCGGTCCTACGCAGGCAGTCCAACCCACGCCGAATAAAATTCCAGTTAAAAATAACCCTGTAAAGTCTCGTTTGAATTTTTTTGTTTTAACAAGTCCGGGAAAACCTTTACCTAATAAAATCATAAATCCAAAAATTATTAATATTATTCCTGCACTCGGAATTAACCAGTATATTCCACCGAATACTGTTGATAATATTTTTCCAGTTAATGTTGCAAATAATCCTAAAACTATGAATGTTAAGGTGAATCCTAAAAAAAATATTAATGTTGCTAGAGTTATTTTATTTTTTTGCTTGAAAGTTATTGCGAAAAAGGCAGGAAAAAAAGGCAAAATGCAAGGAGATAAAATGGAAGTTATTCCTGCTAAAAATGCCATTGCTAAAGTTAATGTTTCCAAAAATTTTTGTGCTTGTTGATTGTTATACTCTTCTATTTTTTTTAAACCAATATTATCATATTTGTCTATTTTTTCTAAACTAACATTATGATCATGTCCTTCATGGGCTAAAACAGTGTTAACTAAAAAAAGCATAAATAACCCTATTATAGACAATCTTAACCAGTTCATATTTATTCCTCTTTTGTGTTAACTAATTCATTTGTGGTTAAATTTTTGTAAACCAATTCAGGACTCAAAATTTCAGGTTTTCTGAAAACATAAACATCATCAGCAACGCTACCTACATTAATCCATGCTTGTTCAAAACCAACGTATTCATTCAAATCGCCAGTTAAAAATCCTGCAGGCACTGCTTCAATATCGTGTTGTTTTACTAATGTTTTACCTTCCGCTGAGTTAACATCAAATGTTTCTTCTTCACTTATTGCTAAACCTAATCTGTAAAGAACTGTTTTTAATATCTCAATATCATAACATTCTGTGCAACTATCATCAGTTAATAAAGTTAATTTAAGCAATCCTTTAACTTTACCTGTGCTTGTATTAACGTATGGTTGATTGCTTTCTAAAACGTAATAATCTGTTAATTCAGTGCTCATTTGTTTTAAATTTTGAGCAATTTCAGGATATGCATCGATATCTTTAGATATTAAAACTGCGGGCGCTTTTTTAACTGCGTACTTTTCAATTAAATCTTTTTTTTCAGACCATTCAAAAGTTTCAACTTTATTAATAACTATTCCTGTTTGCACTAATTGATTGATTAACAATGTAAAATCAGTGCATAATTCACAACTAGGTGCGCTCAAGATTGTTGCAGAAACTTTACCAACAACATTCCCATTCGCATCTTCATAAGGAGGTTTAACTCCATTAAAAATTAATGCATCTTCTTGTTTAACAAAATTTGTTAAACTTACTTTATCTAATTCTCCAGTTACAATCAAACTAGGTAATTTTTCTATTCCGTATTTTTTCACTAATTCTTTTCCTTCTTCTGATGAAGCATCCACTTGTTTTTCATTTATTAATTCAACTTTTGCAGATTTAACACTATTCACAACCGCATCAATATTGAAACAATCATCGCAAGAAGAACTTAATTGGATTAATTCTATCTTTCCAGGTCTTGCAGCTTCTTCAGCTTTAACAATTTGTTCTTTTAACAAACTTTGTGTTTGCAGTATTAATACTGAACTAGCAACCACCAGTAAAACTAAAGCAACCAATCCAAAAAATAAAAAAGAATTAAGTGTTTCGTCCACGACTAACACCCACCGACCATTGTTGGTAAACTATCTAAGTTTTGTTTAAGTTTACTTCCGCTTGTAGCAGTTCCTGATGTGCTTGGTGCTGCTGCGCTTGGCGCAACAACGCTACTTCCTCCACCCAGTGTACTTTTTAAATTGAACAATGACACTGTTTGGAATAATGCAACAACTACTAAAACAACTAGTGCTCCAATAAGTACTGTTTGTGTGTTTAAAGTTATTGTACTTGCTTCTTTACTCATTTTTTTTACCTCCGAATTTTATAAACCTACTAATTTACTTCCCATTTCAATCATGTTTTTAGGGAACCATAAAGTTTTCCACTTTAAAGCTTCTCTTAATATTTGAGCATCAGTATAATCTGTGTATTTCATCAATCCAATTGTTAAAGCTTGAAGTGCAGGATTATGCTGACAACCACATTTTGATTCTCCACCGGCAGTTATTCCTTGCGGTCCTATACCGCAACAAAATTCACAACTAATTCCTTTAGGTGTTGCTGCAAGATCAAGATATCTTTGCCAAATTGCAGGATCATTATTTTTAACTTCTTCCTTTAATGAATAATACCATTTTGCCAAATATTCCATTGAACTAACAGGATCATCAAAACTAACGCCTCCTAAAGCATCACTATAATCCGGAGTTCCTGTGGGCAACAATATATTTATTACATCTTCAATACTTGTTGCAGTTTCTAACTCTGGAAAAACAGTTGCAATTGAAGCTGCCGTGGAAGTAATGCTGCTAAGATCAACTCCTCCAAGACTAGTTCCAAAACTAACTTTAGGAGTTACATAATCGGCCATGCTTGAAATTTGAACTCCATTCATAACAACTAAAAAGCCAATTATTAATAAAACTGTGAACATTAATTTTTCGTTATCCATTTTACCCCTCCAATCAATTTAATTGAGTCTTTTGATGATTTATTTAAATCTTTCGTTTGTTTCAATTTAATTCCTCCTCTATTATTTGCTTAAATACTGTATAAGGTTGTGCTCCTACAATACTCAATCCGTTAATTAAAAAACTAGGCGTTCCACTTAAGCCTGCATTATTTGCTTCAACAATATTTGCTTCAATAAGTTTATCAAATTTTCCTGAACTTAAACATTCTTTAAACTTAACTGTATTCATTTTTAACTTATCTGCGTAACTTACAAAAAGTTCTTCAACATTAGCCGATGCAGACCAAACGGGATTGTTTTCAAATAATAAATCATGCATTCCCCAATAATCATCTTGGTCTCCAGCACATCTTGCAGCAATTGCGGCAGATTTAGCATTTTGATGAAATGGTAAAGGTAAATCTTTGTAAACTAAGTTTACTTTTCCCTTTTCAACATAATCGCGTAACAAACCGGGTAATGTTTGACTGAAAAATCTTGCACAATAAGGACATTGGTAATCGGAATATTCAACAATAGTTACAGGAGCATTATCATTTCCTTTAACTGCCGCTGCACCTGTTAAACTAATTCTTACTCTTGCAGGTTCTTCAAGTACTAGTGCAGGATTAACACTTGGTGCTTCTTTAACAGATTCTTCTATTACTAATTCACTGGCAGTGTTCCAAAACAAACTTGCAATGAATAATGCTGCAAACAAAATTGTTGCTCCTTGCCACAATTTTTTTTTACTTATAATGATTGTTTCGCTTGTGTTTGTTGTACTCATTATTTAATCAACTCTTTTAGTTAATAACTAGCAAAAAGATGGGCTTTTTAATAACACTTGCCAAGATAACGATGGCATTAAAAACATTTTAGACAGTCTAAAAAGTATTTTTATCGTTTTTTACTGTTCATAAAAGAATTAAAAATTTTCACTCAGGTAAATAGAATAAGTTTTACCTTTTTCTTCTTTTCTAATAATATTTTTTTTAGCAAAATCAGTTAATACTTGGCTTATTTTTGCTTTAGAAAGTTCTGTTTTTATTCTTAAAGTGTTCTGTGCAATACCTTCATTTTCTTTAATCACTTTCAAAATTTTTTGTTCATTAGGATCTAAAGTTTTTAAAATTGTGCTGAAACGGTCATCACTTATTTTTATTTTATGTTCTTTTTCTAAACGATTTTTTTCATCCTCTAATTGTTTAATCGCATCTCTTAATAATGTTTCACTTCTGCTGAAAAATATCAGATAAAATCCCAGAGAAAAAACTGCAAATACTAATCCTATTGCAAAATGAGACCAGTTTAAAACAGCACTATAACTGGCACATTCAGGCCTAGTCATACAATTACTGCTTTTAGCGCTCATATTTGTTTGATCAATATAATTATAAACAATAAATCCAAAAAATAAGCTAAAGATCAAAATTGTTACTCCTAATTTTTTATTGTCCATTAATACACCCTTTTTTAATATAATGTATACGTTTATTTAAAAATGTTGTGTTTAATTATTTTTTCTTAGCAACAATCACGCGTATAACATCATCATAAACAAATTCTGTTCTTTCAATTTTTAGACTCTTTTCACTTTCTATAACTGGCAGTGTTGAATTAAATCTTAATCCATACAAAAATTTAGGAATGAACGCTGTTAAAAACATGATTGTTTTTCTCAACCAATTTTTTGAATAAACATATTCCAAAAAATACAATTCAGCGCCCGGTTTTGCAACACGCACTAATTCTTTCAATGCGCTCCTTTCATTTTTTTCAGGCATAACACAGAGAACAAAAGTAGCAACAATGTTATCAAAATAATTATCTGAAAAACTTAATTTTGTTAAACTCTCGTTTTTTAAAACAATGTTTGCTTTGCTTTTATTAATTCTTTCTTTGGCAGAATCAAGCATTTTTTGAGAAAAATCAACACCTATAACACTTGCATTTTTAGAATAATAAGGAAAATTTCTCCCAGTGCCACATCCAGCATCAAGAATTCTGCCTTCAAGAGAGAATAGCATTTTCTTTCTTATGCTTGAATATCTTGTTGTTTCATAACGCTCGTCCAGCCAATCATAAAGTTTTCCGCTGAGTGAATAAACAATACCTTTCATACTTATCCCTTTTTTAATAATTTTTTCATTTCAGAAAACTGTTTTTTGTTAATTTCTCCTTTAGCAAAGCGTTTATTTAAAGTATTCAAAGCAGAATTGTTTCCTGTAATTCTCTGGTAAAGCCAAATGATTAATAAAACTAAAACTGTCAGCAGAGCAATATAAAATAATAATCCTATAAATCCTTGTAACCACCAAGAGTTTCCCATCATACCTCCACCCATCATATTCATCATATTACCACCCATCATATTATTTCCCATCATCATATTCATCATACCTCCATTCATCATTTCACCTTCATTGCAATACATAGATTTAGCCATTCTAATATGCATTTGTTTCAAACTTTCAGAACCTTCGCCACCCATCATGTTATCCATTTTAGTGTGAGACTCGCCAGGATGCATTCGTTCCATAAAATACTCGCCAATAAGCTCTAACTGTTCATCATCAAGTAATTCACAATCAATTTTTGAATTCACAAGTTGTTCTGCTTCATCAAAATTATGATCATGAGCGAACACAACACTTAAAGACAATAAAAAAACTAACATAATTACTGTAAATTTTTTTTTCATTTTCTACTCCTCCCAAGTTCCTTCGCCAATTTATTCTTTTTCTTTAATTGTTCATATAAAACGTCTCGAATAATGTCAAATGCTTGTATTATTTTTTGATTGCTTAATTTGTAATACGTATTTTTTCCTTCTTTTCTTGAAGATAATATCCCTTTGGTTTTCATCAAACTAAGATTTTGTGAGATACTTGCTTGATGAACTTTAGTTAATTGAACAATTTTTGAAACAGTCATTTCTTTATTCCTCAAAATATTTAATATTTCTAAACGTAAAGGATTAGAAAATATTTTACACATACTCGCATGAAGTTCATAAATTTGTTTGTCCATTTTCAAAAGATATTATCATATTCGAATATTAGAATGTTTGAATTATTTATAAACTTTTCTAATCCTTCTTTTAAAATAAAAAAGAATGCTTAAAATTATTAAGACTCCTCCAATTATCCAAAACAATAATATATATTTTTGTAAAAAATTAAAGGGTATTCCTGCAATTATTATTCCTGAATTTAGCAATAATAAAGATTGTGAAATACAACGTTTTTTTAGGTGAACCCATAAGGTTATAATTAATAATACTACTGCGAATGTCCAAAAATAAACTGCCAGCTTGTTCAAAAATAGAAGAGGCATTCCTATAATTGTAATTCCTAAAAAAGAAAGTAAAAATAATAATCCTAAACAAATATTATGGCATACTTGGTAACCGCCTAAAAAACCCATTACTCCTGAAATACTACTTGATATAGATAAGACCTTTTCCCTGAACGTTTGGAGTATACTCATGTTTTTATCCTCCAATAGAGCGCGCCTGCAAGCAATCCATTACTTGCAAATCCCAATATTGGCTGATATGGTTCAAAATAGGTCATTAATGCTGTTGTTCCAACCAATAAAACTAACAACTTGTTACAAATAGGACAGGCAAACGCAAAAAAGCTTCCAATACCGCCAGTTGTAGCAATCATATTACAATTTTTAGTTGTTTTTTTCTTATACAAATGCACGCTTACATACGTGCCGATTAAAATTGAACTAAGCGAAAGAAAAAACCAGTCTAATAAGGTTACACGAGTCATTCGTATGAATAAAGAAGTTGGTATTATGGATGTGATAATGCCAAACAACAGAAAAAATCCCAGTCCTGAAACTGTTCCGATTACTATATATCTTTTTTTAAGTGTTTCGAATAATTGTTTAATGACATTTTTCATCGTTATTCATTCTCATCATAACAATCATTGCGAGTGGGCAGGCAAGAAAAGCTAACCAAACAAGGTAATCATTATCCACCCCGAATAATGGTAGCGCAAAAATTGCGATTACTGGAAGTATGCAACCAAACATCATCAATCGCGATTTCCAACCTTTTCCTTTGTTGCAGTTCATATGAGATCTCCTTATTTTATCTTAATGGTTTGGCGAAAAAGCGGTTACTGATTCAATTTGTGCCGTTACATCTTCATCATCAGAACCATAGCTTATTAATAACTTGTCGTTGTCTTGAAAAACATAATCTTCAAATTCATTATTTAACTTCCCATTCACGTAGAATTTAAGATTGTTCTTTTTATCATTACAATACTTTTCTTTAGTATCCTGCGTGAAACACTCATTATCAAAATTCATTCCTATGCTTTCAAAAAATAACCATAAGGGAACTCCTGACGCGTGCATGTGCAACACTTTTCCTGAATCTCCTTGCTCGTCATTTTCTACATGCACAAACCTGCTTTTTACAAAATATTTTTGTTGATTAAAATCAAGTTCTTTTCCATTAATATACACTTTAAAATCTGCCTGATAATGATGTTTTTGCTTAGTAGTGTCAAGAACGCCTATCTTGAATTTTTCAGTATTTTCCCCCATATTGCATTGAACTTGACCATTTTGAATACAAAACTCTACATCCATACCGCAAACATCACACTTGCCATCCCCATCTTTATCCATAATTCTTTTAGCCAAAGCAAGATCGTATTCAGTTAACTTTCCAGAACTGAAATGATTAGAACTCGTTTTATGATCGGAAGTTGTTCCGTCAACAATAACGTTTGCAGGAAAAAAAAGAGATTTTACTGTGAACAATAAAATAATTATGCCAAAAATTATAACTGCAATTATTAAAAAGTTCATTATTTTTTCTTCGTTATTAACTTTTTTTTTCATTTTGTTAATGATTTGTATTCTATTCTGATTTGATCTTTATCCCTCATCAAATAATTTTCGAATTCAAAGTTTTCTTTTCCATTCACGAATAATTTCAAACTTCCTTTATCCGTACAGTATTCAAAAATACAAGTGCTGTTGAATGTTTTATTCCACACGTAAAAAAAGTAACCTAAAGATAACGTTTCAGGTTTACTGCTCGGATTATTATTTTCTAAATGTATTGTTCCACCACTGTCATGCGTGTGTATTGGTGACATTCTCATACCGCTCAAGTGAGTGTCAACCATCTTTCCAGTTCCATAACCCAAATCAGAAGGAATACTCACTTGTTCACCATCAATTATTATGCTAATTTTTGGGTGCCAATGAACACTTCCTGAAGGCACTTCACTTTTTTTTCCTTCACTTAATTCAACACTTAAATCTACTTTTGACTGGTTATTTTTTATTGAAACAAACAAACCCCATCCGAGAAGTATTGCGAAAACTAAAAAAATCAGCCAATTTCTTATTTTCTTTTTCTGCTGACTTGTTAATTTCTTTTTCGGCGGTTTATATAGTTCGAAATGTTTAGACTTATTGTGCATATTCAATGAATCTTCAGAATTGAATTCTTTATCGCAAATTTCGCATCGTGTTTTTTCTACCATTTAATGTCCTCCACTTTCATGTCCTGCTCCACCACAAGCATCAGATAAATCCCACACTTCTGCAATTTGTTCAGCGGAAAAACCCTCTTCTATCATCAGCTTCTTGGCAAGCCCTTCATAAATCAATATTTTCTCCATACGGGTGAATAAGTTTCCAGCCAGGAATAATATCTCCTTGTTTATATTTTAAAGTGAACGTTCCATCAAATGACGTTTTTGATTTATTCTTAAGTACAAATTCAACAGCGTAATCAACAATTGCAGTTCTTCCATCGTTAGATTTCTCTTCTATTTTTTTTACAATTACTTTATCAATATGTTGCGATTTTACGTATTCCGTAAATGCGCGTAAATCATTCGCGGTAGGTTCAATTTTCTTAAAACCATCAGAAAATGCTGAATACATTTCAGGATAATTCATATCATTCCAAGAAGTAAAATATTGTTTAACAACTTCTTCAGGACTTGAAGGTTCATAATTATTAACTTCTTCTTTGTCAAAAAAATAAATATATGTTATGCCAATTATAAGAAATAAAATGAATAATGTAATTAAAACGTGTTTTGTCTCTGTCATTTTCATTCAACCTCTATAACTTCACCAGTTTTAATGTCTTTGTAAGTTCCTAAATTTTCAGGTTTTCTCATAACATACCAGCCGTCTTCTTCAACACTTCCTACACTTTTCCAAACTTGATCAATCACAGGATAACTTTTTGCTTCAGGAGAAACTAAAATTAATGGCGCTTTTTCAATTTTGTATTTTGAAATTAATCTTTTCCCTTCTTCAGACTTCACATCATAAGCGGTTGTTTCTTTGACAAAAATTCCCAAGCTTAAAAGGATTTGCTCATTTAATTGAACATCATAACACTCTTCACAATTTTCATCACTTAACAAAATTAACTTTGTAAGGCCTGTGATTTTATTAAGATTCAAATCGTTATATGGTGCATTTAAAGCTTGTAAAACATAAAAGTTTTCTTTCTCATCAGCAATTTGTTTTAATTTTTCTGCAATGTCAGGATAAATATTAATTTCATCAGATATTAAAACTGCAGGTATTTTTGTAATACTAAATTGGTCGAGTAACTTTTTTGCACTTTCAGAATCGTACTCGTAAACTTTTTCATCACTTACTACTGCACCTTCTTGTTTTAAAAAATCGTTTACTTGTTTTAATGAAACACAATCTTCACACGAAGAATCAACAATGTGAGTTATTGATATTCTTCCTAAAACTTGCATTTTTGAAACATCATAAAAAGGAGGGTTTTGTTTGGAAAAAACAAAAACATTATCAAGCAAGTTTCCTTGGTTTTCAAAGAAATTTTTTAAATTATCATTTTTATTCACTTCACCCGATACTATTATTGTCGGAAGTTTTTGAATATCATACTTGTGAATAAGTTCTTTTGCTTCTGTTTCATCAAAAAACAAAGTTCTTTCTTTTGTAATATTAACATTTTGTTTTTTAACACTCTCAATAACACTGTTAGTGTCAAAACAATCAGAACAATCCCTTGCAAGAATTTTAATTAATTCTAGTTCTGCAGGCCTCAAAAATTCTTCGGCCACAAGTTTTGCATCTTCCAATTTATTCATTCTTTGTTGTATAGTATAAATATTAATCAATGAGAAAAAAATTAGCAGGACTAAAGAAATATGAATTAAAAAATTCCACTGATTTTGTTTTTTTTTCTTCAAAATTACCAACTCTTGTTAGTTAACAACCGCCAACCATTGAAGGCAAATTTTCTAAACTCGCAGCATGTGAGACGGTGCTTTTTACAGGGTTTACACTTGCAGATTGAGCGCTTTGTACGGCAGTAGTAACAACAGGATTATTACTTAGAGTTACTAATTGCAAAGATTGTATTGCTGTTGTTACAACTAAAAAACCAATCATCACTATTAATAAAA
>Ga0210057_1005115_pt1 | contig 17015 bp, 19 predicted proteins | sample CryGeyCG2114_010_2_FD_183968 | JGI IMG/M metagenome (GOLD analysis project Ga0210057, IMG submission 183968) | Groundwater microbial communities from aquifer - Crystal Geyser CG10_big_fil_rev_8/21/14_0.10 (SPAdes) (version 2) | ecosystem: Environmental > Aquatic > Deep subsurface > Groundwater ...
GCGGTAAGGGCGAGCAAAGCGAGTTCCCCTCAATACCGCTTGGCCCGGCCATGCGGTATCTTTATCTTTTCTTCTTTCGTAGGAAGGCTGGGATTTCCCAAATGTCATCCTTCTCGTTTTCACTCATCTCATGGGGGGCTTGCTCTTTCGTCTCCATCTTCTTCTCCGGTTTAGACGCTACTGGCTTTTCAAATATATTCTTAGTTTTTCTCGTTTCCACTGGTTCATTAATCTCATTCTTGGTTTTGATACGAGTGTCCGATCTGGGCGCATCAGTTTTCTCAACATCTAGATCGCTAAACAGTCCAGAAACCGGCAACATATCATCCATATCCGACTTGCTAACTGTTCCGCTAAAACCCGTCGCAATCAAAGTGACCTTGATCTGCCCCTTTTTTAACCGGCGGTCATAGTAGGCTCCAAAAATGATTTTAGCGTTGGGATCAATCGTGGCAGTTATTGTTTTAGCGATTTCATTAATCTCACTCATCTTCATATCTTTTCCTCCGCTCACACCAAACAAAATTCCTTGAGCTCCCTCAATAGAGAATTCTAAAAGAGGGGAGTTAACTGCCTGGCCAGCCGCTGTAACCGCTCGATTCTGACCACTGGCAATGCCAACCCCAATGAGGGTCGGGCCGGCTTCTCGCATAATAGTTTGAATATCGGAAAAATCTACATTAATTAAACCTTGAGAAGAAATCAATTCCGTAATGCCGATAATGGCTTCGCGAAGAATATCATCGATTCTTTCAAAGGCCTTATTGGTTGGCGTTTCTTTTTTAATAACGTTAAAGACTCTGTCATTCGGTACAACAATAAACGCATCTACGCGCTCTCTAATTTGATTTAAGGCATCTTCGGCAATCTTCGCTCTCTGGGTGCCTTCAAAAACAAAGGGTTTGGTGATAATCGCGACTGTCAGGGCGCCGGCTTCCTTAGCCGCATCAGCTATTATGGGGGTAGCCCCCGAACCAGTTCCTCCTCCAAGCCCAGCCGAAATAAACACGAGGTCAGCTCCCTTCATGGCCTCTACAATCTCAGAACGATTTTCTTCGGCGGCTTGGCGACCCAGCTCTGGGTTCATCCCAGTTCCGCGCCCACGCGTCAAGTTCTTCCCGATGTGAATCTTTTTCCTGATATGACACTTCTCTAGCTCTAGCGAATCGGTGTTGACTCCGACTAAATCCATTGAGCGGAAACCAAAACTTTCATTCATGCGGTTGATAGCGTTACCTCCTCCGCCCCCCACCCCGAAAACTTTTACTGAAATGTGGTACCCCTCCATTGCCGAGGAGATCTTACCAGATTTTTTGGTCTTTAAGGGTGCCTTTTTCTTAATAGAAGTCTTAGCCTTACTTTTGCCCCCCTTGGAAACGGCCTTTATTGGCGCCGGCTTCTTTTCAGCTGATTTAGTTTTCTTTGCCATATTTAGGGTATAAAGTAGTTGAATATTTTCTTTAGACTCACGGGCACTTTAGGTTTGAATGGTTTGGCCTCTTTATAGGGCGTACTCTCGTAAAGTAAAAGGCCGATTGCGCAACTAAACTCGGGATCCTCAGCCTGCATACCCAGCTCTGGGGTTGAGACGGAAAGCTTAGAGATGTCTGGGATGCCAATCTGAGCAGAAAGCTCTAGCTCTTGGCGGGCCAATTCGGTTATATTAGCTACCTTTACCCCGCCCCCGACTAGGACCACGCCAGCAGGCAGTTGAGCCTCTTTACCTACAATCTTTATCTCATTATTAACAAGTTCGAAGATTTCCGCAAGTCGGTCTTCAATTATCTCCGCGATGAACTTTTTACTCACTGTACCCTTGGCTCTGGGGTCAATTTTCTCGAGCTCAACAATGTCGCGAGCAGAAAGCTCTTTTGATATCGCACTGCCATAAGAAAGTTTAATTTTTTCAGCTGTTTCAATCGGAATCTTCAGCCCAATCGCCAAATCATTTGTAATATTGTTTGACCCTACCGGTATTACTGCGGCGTGAATTAACTCACCGTCTTCAAAAATACTAACGCATGTTTTGCCAGCGCCGATATCAACAAGAGCAACACCCAGCTCCATCTGCCTTCTGCTCAAAACTGCGACACTGGAGGCCAAGGAACTTAAGACCATTTCTTGGACTTCACCGCCGAGGGTATCCACTATCTTTTTTAGATTTTTTAAATTTGGAGTAAAGGCGTCTACTATCAGAGTATTGACCTCTAGTCTTTTGCCGACCATGCCCAACGGGTCCTTTATGCCACCGATGCCATCCACCACAAACTCCTTGTTAATAATGTGCAAAATCATGCGATTAGGCGACAAATTAATCGCCTGGCTGGACTGCTTGGCTCGGGCAATATCATCTTGGAATATCTCGTCATCTGCTCGAGAAACTGCCACAACACCGCGCGAATACTGCACCTTTGTGTCTACGGTGCCGACCGCAAGGACCACATTTTTTATAGCAGAGCGAGAGAGCTGTTTAATTTCTGTTAGCACCGAGCCGACTGATTGCGTGGAATCTGTAAAATTATCAACCGTCCCTTTTCGGATGCCAAAAGCAGGCATCTTTAAAAGACTAACCAATGAAAGGGTATTGTCTTTCTCTATTTGAGCCACGGCAGCCTTAACTGTGCTTGACCCAATGTCTAGGCCGATAAAATAGTTCATAAAGATTCCGCATGGCCGGGCCAAGCGGTATTGAGGGGAACTCGCTTTACTTGCCCTTACCGCCCCAAGGGGCGGGGTATTGAACCTTTGTTCCGACTGCGCTCGGACGAAATGGATAACAGAGTTACCCATTTCGTATCCTCGCTTGTCGTAATAAAAAGATGGAGCACATACTGCCACTCCCTTCAACTTTTAAAGCGCTAGTCTCTTTAGTAGAGACTCTTCCTGCGCTTCCATTTCTATTCTATCATTTTTTTTCTTGTGGTCATAACCCAGGAGATGCAAAAACCCATGGACAAGCATAAAGTCTGGGTGCTCGCCGTTTTTTTTGATATAAGCAAGATTTAAATATATTTCACCTAGCGATTTGCTAGGAGCCAAGTCAGGTCGGGGGAATGATTTATCAGCTTCAAAAGAAAGAACATTTTTCTTCATCTTTCCATCGCCGACCAAATATACATCTAAAACAAAAGCGTGACTCTTATCACACGGAACCTTTATCTGCCCACTGCGCCACTGCACTAAAAGCCAATCAGCAATCCTTACGACTCGCTTTTCCCTCTCAGCAGGCGTTCTTGCTAGAGTGTGGACCCTTACCTCGTCCTTGAGCTTAGCCATTGATAAATTGTCTTACTAGCTCTGAGATCATTTTGCCGTCAGCACTCTGGCCGATTTCAGCCATTACCAGTTTCATGGCTTGGCCAATATTTGTTTTCGCTTCCGGGTTGCTCTCTAAAATAGATTTAACTTTTGCCTCGGCCTCTTCTCTACTCATTTGCGTTGGCAAATAACCAGAAAGGATTTCAAGCTCCACTTTTTCTTTATCGGCCAAATCCGCTCGTCCTCCACTCGTGAAGGCCTCAATCGAGTCTTTGCGTTTCTTTGCCTCACTAGCGACTACCTTTAGATAGTCTTCGTCAGTCGCTTCTTTACCACTTGAGCGTAGCTCAATCTCTTTATTACTAAAGGACGAAGATAGCCCTCGCAAAACCATTAGCTTCACGCTATCTTTGCTCTTCATGGCAGTTTTTATGTCTGCGCTAATTTGCTCCTTTATACTCATAAAAAGCCGATACCAATATACTAAGGATTACGAATGATACAAATAAATACGAATCGGGCTACCTCCGTTTGTAGAAATGATTGAGTTAAGTTCGTATCCATTAGTATCATTCGTACAATTCGTATATTAGTATCTGTTATCTTAAATTGTTCCAAGCTTCTTTTTCTTAAGATAGTCTAGCTTTTTCTCTTCTCGATGTAGAGCCGACTGGCGACGCTTGGTTTTGCTTAGATCCCGAGTAGTAAACCGCCGACTGCGGGATTCCTTAACTACGCCACTTTGGCGCATCTTTTTATTAAATCTATACATTAGGGAGTTGGCAGACTCTCCCTTTCGCTTTTTAACTGAAATCATAGTGTTAGAAAATGATAGCAAATTGCCCTTAATAATGCAATATTAGCCTGGCTTTTTGCACCTTTTCGGCAATTTCCTCCAGACTGGCCTGTGGGGGATTGCTCACGGCGCTGTGAATACTCCCTCCTCCGTCACCAGAGAATCTCGGCATAATATGGACATGCAAGTGGTCAACCGTCTGCCCCGAGACTGCCCCGTGATTTACCCCAGTAGTGAAGCCATCCGGATTAAGCGCCTGGTTCAGAATAGCCGTGGTGGCTTTAACCACCTCAAAGAGAGGACCAATCTTCTCGTCATCAATGGCCAAGAGATTGGTCGTGTGGACCTTTGGGACTACAACCGTATGCCCCTTCGTCTGAGGAGCGATATCTAGAAAAGCCAAAGCCTCGCTACTTTCCATTACCTTGTATGCTGGTATTTCTCCAGCGATGATCTTGCAAAATATACAGTCCATTTTTTCACCGGCGACCGGCTAGAAGCTAACGTTTAAACTAAGCGACGTTTTATCATGCCAGCAATCTTACTAAGAGGCACGGTTTCCTGAGCCCCACTCTTCATGTCTCGGAGAATTATTGCTTCTTCATAAGCCTCTTTTTGTCCAAAGATCAGAGCCAGGGGCGCCTGCAACTTATCAGCCTGCTTTAGTTGCGCTCCTAAAGACTCCTTGCCTAAAGATTCAACTATCGCAATCTTTTCTTTACGCAGTTCTTCAATGATAGAGAGGCTTTGTTTCTTAGCCAGCTCACCAACATGGACGAAAAACACATTTTTATCGCTTGCTCTCTGTTTTGGCAAAACATCGTAGTAGCGCATCGCTTCAATCGTACTCTCTACGCCAATCGCCGCTCCGACGGCTGGGGTGTGCTTGCCACCCAATGACTCTATGAGGTAGTCATAGCGACCGCCCCCGGCAAGCGCAAAATTAATTTCTCCGTTACCAGAATCGCTGAAAATCTCAAAAACTGTATTGGTGTAGTAGTCCAAGCCTCTCACCAAGAAGTGATCCAATACATAAGGGAGCTTTAGGTTGTCGAGGTGCTCAAGGACAGAGCGAAAGTGGCCTTTGCAGTCGTTGCAGAGGTGGTCGAGGATGACTGGAGCCCCTTGCTTGATAGGTTGGCACTTCTCCACTTTGCAGTCGAGCAGGCGCAGAACATTCTGCTTTGCTCGTCTCTTGCAGTCCAGACAAAGAGATTTTTCGTGTGAGCCGTAGTAGTTGGTTAAGTGCTTTCTGTACTGGCTTCGGCAGTTCTTGCATCCAATACTGTTAATCTTTATGTTTAAGTTTTTCACTCGCAGCGCCTCTATCGTCTTAAATGCTATCAAGATAGATTGCACATCATAAATTGGGTCGTTTTCTAAACTGATAATTTCTATGTCCATCTGGTTGAATTGGCGCAGTCGTCCGGCCTGAGGCTTTTGGTACCGGAACAGCGGACCAATAGAAAAGAGCTTAACCGGCTGAGGCCATTTGTTCATGCCGTGCTCAAGGTACGCCCGGCAAATTCCAGGAGTAAACTCTGGCCTCAGAGCGAGCATGTCCTTCCCCTTGGTTCGAAGGGAAAACATTTCCTTTTCAACGATATCACTGGTCTCCCCGGTAGTTCTCTGGTAAAGCTCAATCGGCTCTAAAATCGGAGTCGTAATCGGATTAAAGCTATAGTATTCACAAAGATCCCTAAACGTCCGATAAGCCTTTTCGTAAATAATGGTCTCAGAGGCTAAAATATCGTGCATTCCCTTTACAGACTGCAAATTTGAAGAACCCCTCTTCTCAGAGGGCTTTTTTGCGGTTAACTCTTTCTTGCTTTCAGAACTAGCCTGGGCCTTCTTTGTTTTTTTCATATATAAATACAGTTAATTCTTTCTAAAAAGCCGGATGAGATATAACTTCAAACTCTCGAATAGGGAAGATTTTCAACCTGACGATACCAATAATATCTTCTTTGGGCAAGCCCCCCCAGCTCCTGGAGTCAAAGCTGTTTGAACGGTTGTCTCCAAGCACAAAGTATTCGTCCGGACCAAGAGCCTGCTCTAGATTATTCCCGGTCTTTAGGTCATCCGGTAGGTAGCTCTCATCGAGCTTAATCTCTTCAGCGCCATCAGCCGTTCGGACAGTAATCTCACCATCCAAAATTTTAATAGTTTCATTCGGTAAGCCGATTACTCGTTTAATGAAAAACGACTTAGGGTTGGCTGGATATCGGAACACTATCACGTCGCCACGACTAGGGGATCGGAAGTAATAGGTCATCTCATCCACTAACAGATAATCTCCGTTAATAAAGTTCGGCTCCATGCTGGCCCCACTCACTAAAAAAGGCTGAGCGATGAAGCTTCTGATTACAAGCACCGTAACCAGAGCTATCACTACCACCTCAGCCACTTCCCATATATTCGCTAATAAGCGTTTTGCCGGAGATTTTGCCATAATACTGCAAATTTTACTACAACCCTCCGGCTAATGCAACGCTCGTTTTTAGCCTTAGGAAAATTTGCTCGAGTTTGAGGCCAAGGGTATACTAAACAGGTATGGCCACAAAAAACCTAAAATCAATCCAGTGCGTTATCGGGTTAGCCAATGAGGGGCAAGAGTATGAAAAAACCTACCACAGCATCGGCGCCTTTTTTGCCAAAAAGCTAGAGGAACTAAACAGCCAGAACGCCACCCCCGCAGTGGTCAGATTTTCCCCACCCCATGGGTTCATGAATCAAATCGGCGAGCCCGTAGTTAAAATTTTAAAAGAGAAAAATATTCAACCCTCTCAAGTTCTAATCATCCACGATGATAGCGATCAAAGTATCGGCAACTTTAAAATCGTCTTTGGCGGGGGCTCGGCCGGCCACAAAGGAGTGGAAAGCATTGTCAGCCACCTTAAAACTGAAGAATTTTGGCGCCTTAAAATAGGTATTCGTCCTAAAACAGAGGCGGTGAGAAAGAAGGCTGGCGACTTCGTACTTAAAAAGTGGTCCAAAGAAGAAGAGGCCATCTTTACTGCCTTGGCTGAAAAAATCTGGGAGCAGATTCTGCCACATCTGGCCTAAGACTCTTCAGTCGGCGCCTCTGAGCCAGTCTCTTCACTCGCAACCTTAAAGGTTAGAGAGAAAGTGATCGTGCCATTGAGCTCGGTCCGAATGTTTGATAACGGTAAGTCTACCCCAATATAGTCGGGGTAGCTGTCTAAGCGCTTCTTAAACGCAATCGCGTCTTGCTGGGAGTCAGCCACGCCCGCCAATGAAACTAAAGCTCCAATATTATGGTTTATTCTGGTTAGCAAAATGGTTTCTCCGGCAAGGCGATTCAGCTCAGACATGAAAAAGGACAAACCGCTCTCTTGGTCAACCGCTCCGGCTATTGAATCCACCAAGTCGTTAAAGTAAGAGATTTCTTTTTGGGCTTCGATCTGGACTCTAGCGTCTTCAATGGAAAACTCGCTAGCGGTCTTATTTTCAAGCTTTTGCGCTTCTTGGCGGAAAAATGTTGCCGTAGCAGTAAAGGCAATTAGTAAAAACACCAATACGCTAAGGGCAATATTTCGCCATATAGCAAGAAAATGTAAACCGCGCTCAAAGTAGTATTCAGTTTGAGCCTCGGTCTGAGTTAAGCTAATTTCAGTGTCTTTCGAACGAGAAACTAGTCCTCTCAGGCCCGCGCCAAGAGCGGCAAACCAGGTTGGTCGAAGCTTGGGCAACTCTGCGATAGCCAAATTACGAATTTTTAGCTTAAACTCTTCAGAAAGAAGTTTAACAATCTCATAGTTAAAACTAGGGGAAATCAAAATAGATTCCTGCAACGAATTTCCAAACCGGCCAAGATAAAAATTCAGCACCCGTTGAACTTCTCGGCTAAAAAATTCTTTTATATCTTTAAATTCGAACTTTTCCGAATCTTTGGCACTCTGCACAATCTCTTTCCACGGAGTAAAGTGATTGAAATAAAGATTGCCATTTTTCAAAATCAACATCAAAACGCCAGAGCTATCCAAAGAAACCACCAAATATCTCTGGTCGGTCGTTAGCCCAGTCCACCTCTGCTTTATCAAACGTGTTAGCGCCAGACCAGCGAATTCAATTGCGATGATATTAAACCCAGAGGCCTTAATTATTTTTTTATAGTCATCAATAACATCGCCTTTTACAAACGCACCCAAAAGGTCAACCGTCCCCAAGCTCTTGTTCTCTGAAATCTCTTGGTAGTCATAGTAAGACTTATCAATATCGTTAGGGGAGAGCATCTGCAGATTCAAATCAATGGCTTCACTCATCTGTTTTTTCTCCAAGATAGGCACAGAGAAAGACTGTGCATAAATCAAGGCCGATGGAATAATTAAAATGACGTTTATCGGCTTTGGTTTGTCATTAATCTGTTGGTGCAGGCCTCTAAGCGCATCGGTAAACAGCCTAGCGTCTTTCAGCACCCCATCTTGAATAATTTTGGGCGGTAAACGCAAGGAGGCCCGTACTACGCTGTTATTTTTAACCTGCAAAAACCGCAGGCTCGAGTCAGAAATTTCTAATCCGCCAATCGGCAGAGAAGAAGTTATGAGCCGGCTAAGGGGCCCCAGTATCTTTTTAAAATCAAATTTCACAATAATAAAGCCAAAAATTATTCACTTTCTTCAATCGACTGGATGTCGACCTCCCCCGTGTCATCATTAACAAGCATAGTGGTAACAATTGTATGCTCTCTATTTAATACTCTTCCCAGTGAAGTTGCGGTCACCGTGCAACTGTTTGCCACACAATCTCGAGAAATAGTTACCGCGAAACTGCCGTTGCCAACGCTCATTCCAATCGGACCGAGAGTACCTTTGTTTAAAATAACCTGGCGGACGGCTTCGTTAGATCCAGATTGAGCCAAAGCCAGGGCTTCACTGGCAAGCTTTGAGCCATATAGGCTGTTGTTGAGGTAGAAGAGCAAAACCGCTCCCGCTACACCAATCTCAACCACAATCCCGCCCAGCAAAAGAATTACCGGCAGAGCCGCCGCCCCACGCCTTCTGCGAGAGTTTGCTTTTATAAAACTATTTTTCATTATCTGCTCCAATTGATAATTACATCATCCACGCGCGGACTAAGGGTGTGGTCACTGTTAGAATACAAAAAGACCCGGTAGCGAATGTACTGAAGATTATTTTCACCAGCCGTGTCGCCAAATAATATCTTTTCCTGGGATCCAGAGCCCAGGGTTTCGTACCAAGTGCTGTTTGTTCCATCCGGTCCGTGATAATCCGAATCAGGCCACGCCCCGTCCAGCGGGCTGCTCCTAGTGGCAATTTGAAATTTCACGGCTGTGCCAGCGGGTTTCACGCCTTGCCAAATGATTGTGTTAAAGCCGGCTCCGCCAGATCTTTGAGTATTGAAAGTAGAAGAGGTAAGCTTGGCCTCCTCAGATGGTGCGCTCCAGTAAGTCTTAACTTTGTAATTAGAAGTTCCACAATATGCCACATCCGCACAATTAAAACTTATCCAACCCGCAACGTCGTTCCAGGCAAATCCATGGAAATAGCCAGTGCTAGTATCAATTGTAACTTGGTAGTCTGGGTTGCTACCGCAGGCTCCACCACCTATATTTCCACAAAAACTAATCCAACCAATCACATCATTCCAGGCCCAACCACTCAACTTTCCATCAGTAGTGTTTGAAACGCCAAAACTAGAATGTGGGTCGGCCGGCAGATCGCAGATATCGCCATTTGGGCTAGTGGTGCAATCAAAAGCGATATAGCCGATGTTAAGAGCATTCGCATAACCAGTAATACCGGTATCTGAAACCCAGACAGTGTTTGTAGTATTGGCATCTATCCATCCGAAAACATCATTCCATGCCCACTTGCCTGTCGAGTCAATATTGGTTTGGATAGATGGATTGTCGACTTCTGAAAGTCCGGAAATAGTGATTGACGCGGTCGTACTCGCGTTAGTAGAAGTGGCGAAGCGGTCATTAATAATAATATTTGGTTCAATCCAGGCTGGCTGGTCCCACTGCTCGGGGAGCCCAGACCAGTCAGTCTGGGAGAATATTCTAGTACGACTCCGGGTCAAATATTTTTTGATAACCACACTGTCGGTGTCGCCAGAGTTTTGCCAAGAAACAGTCACCGTCACTAACGCCGTTGAAGGGTCGTTGTCTCCATTTCCGTCAATTTGATTAGTCACGCTACTGCGGGAAACAGGGGCCCAGCTAAAGCTTCGATGAAAGTCAACGATACCATCACTTATAACTTCCTCGGTGGAGGAACTAGTGAAAAAAGGTGTCCCAGTTGCAAGATGGTAGTCGGTGCCTGAAGTCAATGAGTCAAGGTTGTGCCAATCTGCGTTAGCGAAAACCTCAATGTTATTGATTAGGTCGTTCGCCAGTTCAATCCCGGTTTGCTCGGTGGTATTGCTAAAATCAACCTTCAAAGAAAGAGAGACAATACCCACCGCCGCCACAATAAAAAGTACGCCAACGGCAAGGCCTACAATTATTTCGATTAAAGATTGCCCACTTTCTAGCTTCGCTCGCATACGTTAAGTATAACACTAGCTTGCCGGCACAGCCAAAGGATGTGAATTACGAAACTCTGCGTCATCCTGAGCTTTGCGAAGGATCTTGATAGATTCTTCGGGGCTTACCCTCAGAATGACAGGTTTCTTAATTCAGAGCCAAAGGAGTTTTAAACTGAAAACTAAAATTCTATTTTACCCGCAGAATCAATTACAATAGTCTTCGTTGCGTTGTCGGCCGTGAGAACTAAGCCCCCCGTACCGTTTATTGGTTTGCCAGTTATTTTGCCAAAAATTATTGCCAGACCAGAGCCTTCCGCAGGAGTAGTAAAGTCTATTGAAGAAGGCAACCTTTTTTGTTCCAGGATTTTGTCCGGTGGTATAGTGAAATTGTTTGGGTCATTGGTGTAGGCAACTACCAGCGCATCATCAAAGCTAATAAAGTAATAATAATCAATTGCGGGAGCGACGCTGTTCTTGAAGTAGACCCCCCAGCGAGTGCCGTATTCCTGGCTAATTGATTTTTCCTGAGCCGCCCGGAGCATTGCGGCAATAATTGCCGTTTCGTTATTTATTGCTTGCTCGCTATAAAAATTTCGCAAGGACAAGGAGGCTAGTGATATCAAAATGATCCCTATCGTAAGAGCGATAAGCAGTTCAATAAAGGTAAAACCTTTATTATTACTTAGTTTCTTGAAGCTCATATTCTAGAGTTGGCCGACCAACTGGTAGACTGGGACGATAATGCTAAGAGCGATGGTTCCAACCATGGCACCGATAATAACCAAAAGCACCGGCTCAATAAAGCTCACCGCCGCCTTGATCGAGCCATCGATCTCCGCTTCATAGAAGTGAGCCAGGGTTTCTAAAATTTCATCGAGGTGCCCGGCTTTCTCTGAAATAGCTACTAGGTTTACAACTACAAAGGGGAAGACTGTCTCCTTGCGGAAAGAGTCGCCAAGAGACACCCCCTTGGACACTCCATCATTAGCAATACGTACAAGTGCATCTTTCACCGGCATGTAGCCAACGGTTTCCGACGTGACTAAAATAGCCCGGACGATCGGCACACCAGCCTTCAAAAGGGAGCTTAGGGTGCTCGCAAAGCGTTGAATAGCTAGGTGGTAAACAATCTTTTTAATGACCGGAATATGGATTATAAAGTTACTGAAGAAGCGACGGCCGGTTAAAGATCTTGAGAATAAAAATAGTAAAAAGACAATTAGGCCGGAGCTCCCCAAAATTATCCAGAGATAGGAATTGATGAAAAGGCCAATCGCAAATACGGCCTTGGAAAACGCCGGCGGGTCAAAACCACCACCGCTAAAAACCGCAGCTAGCTTTGGTAGAGCAAACGTTACCAAAAAAAGTATAATCAAAGCAGACATCGCCATAAGCATCAGCGGGTAAACCATCGCTCCCCGAATCTTAGAGCGCAACGCCTTTTCCGCAGATAAAGTCTCCGTTAGTTTTTCAAAAACGCTGTCCAAGCTACCAGACTGTTCTCCCGCCTTCACAAGATTCACAAAAACTGGGGAAAAATGTTGGGGGTACTTTTCAAAGGTTGTATAAAAGGGCTGGCCCTTCTCAAGGGCGTCTCGGACTTCAGCCAAGAGAGTGCGCAGAGTTGATTTTTGAAAGTCGGCCAGTAAAATATTAATCGCTTGAAATAAATCGATGCCCACTTGTAACATAATGGCCAGATATTTCGTTAAGAATATCTTGTCACCGATAGTTATCTTCTTGCCGAAAAGCATCCTAGATTTTGAAAAAGAAGCGCTACCCTTGAGTTGCTTAACCGAAACCGGGCGTAAGTCTTTGCTAGCCAGTAGGGCTAAAAGTTCGGCGGTGTTTTGCGCGTCTTCGTTGTCCTCGACTATCTGGCCCCTATTGTTGGTCGCAGTATAATGAAACTTCATCCCGTTAGTGATAGCTAAAACTTAATTTTATAGAAAGCATTGGTTCATTGTAATAAGTTTATTCAGTTAGATAGTTTTGTCCTTTCCGGGTGCGACAGAAGTCGCATCCTGCCGCTAACGGGATTCATTATATTTATTATACCTTACTCGCGAATAACGCGCATCACTTCTTCAATAGTGGTGAGTCCTTGCCCAGCTTTAGTCAGCCCATCCTCAAACATAGAGCGCATTCCTAGGCTCCTGGCTAGATTTTTTAATCCATCAAGCTTGAAGTCGCTACCGGCAATATAATTTCGAATTTTCTCATTTACCTCCAATATTTCGTAAATACCCAACCGACCTCGGTAACCCGTAGTTCCACAGGCCTGGCAACCCTTGCCTTTGAAAAGAGTTGTAGGCGTTTTCACGCTTTCTGCCTCAATACCTAGCTCTAGGAGTTGTTTTTTCATGGCTTCAGTAATTTCCGGGGTTGTTTCATAAGAGTACATGCACTCTGAGCAGATTCTACGAACCAAACGCTGAGCAATGGCAGCGTTTAAAACCGCCGAAATCAAAAAGGGCTCAATGTGCATATCCATCAAGCGGGGGATAGCCGTTGGAGCATCGTTGGTGTGAAGGCTCGACAGCACCAAGTGGCCGGTTAAGGCGGCGTGAATCGAAATCTCAGCAGTCTCTTGGTCTCGAATTTCACCAACCATGATGATATTTGGGTCCTGACGTAAGATAGAGCGCAGGGCCGAAGCGAAACTGATGCCCGCCTGCTCGTTAACCTGCGTTTGGTTCACGTACTTCATCTCGTATTCAATAGGGTCTTCAACCGTGATGATGTTTACCTCCGGTTTATTGAGTGTGTTTAAAATTGAATAAAGCGTGGTGCTCTTACCAGAACCAGTCGGTCCGGTCACAAGCATTACGCCGTAGCTTTTAGTCGCATTATCACGAACAACCTTAATAGTTTCAGGGAGCATGCCAAGCTCCTCAAATGAAAGTACGTGAGCCGCCGCAGTCAAAAGACGAAGTTCTACCTTTTCGCCATACATAGTGGGCAAAATTGAGGTACGTACATCAATCATCTCTGTGCCTATTTTATAGCGAAACCGACCGTCCTGTGGGCGAGAGTGCTCGTCGAGCTTCATGCCTGACAAAATTTTAAATCTAGCGACAATGGCTGGCAAGATTTCTTTTTGAATACGAATAATCTCATGCAAAACTCCATCAATTCGGTAACGCACGAGTATTTCATTCTCCATGGCCTCTATGTGCACATCGGAAGAGCGCATAGAAAGGGCATAGGAGAGAATGTTGTCTGTGATTTCAATAATAGGCACCTCGACTGCCGCCTCGCTGTCTTTTTTGCTTCGGAGTTGAAGAGACTTCTGAATGTTTTCCTGAATTATCTTCTTAAAGTTCTCCACCTGTTGCTTTCCGTAAAACGCAAAAACTCGGCTCAAATCTTCCGGAGAAGCCAGATAGGGCTGAACTTTAGCCTCAAACTTCTTCTCTAAGTATTCAATCGTAGCCAGGTCGCTTGGGTCAGCCATGGCCACGTCAATGACCCCATTGGACTGTTTGCGGAAGGGGACCAGCTGTTTCTCGCGCGCAAACTCCTCAGACAGCAAGCCCAAAGCCTCGTTGCTCACTGCAGATGGCTCAAGGTTAGTATTTGGAACGTTGAAAAAAGTCGCGACCAAATTCTTATAGTAGTCGTTGGTGATGACATTACGCGAAATAAGAATCTGGGGAATCGGCTGACCCATTCTTTGAGCCTCGCTACTAAGAGATTCAAAGTCCGCCTCGCTCACCACCTTGTCTTTGATCAAAATCTCTTTTAGCTGCTGATCCGGGATTTTTATCATATCTTTATTATTTTAGCATAAAACAAAGCGTGAGGTTGCTGAAATTAAATTTTAAAAAGCACAAACCACTTTGTGGTTGAGAGCCACGAAATCGCCAACAAAAAAGCTATCCCAATCGGAAGCCAAAAATAGTAAAAAGATACGCGAATATTTTTTCGCATTATTAAAACCCAAATCAAAATATATAAGCAATAAATCGCTAAAACGGAAATTAAATAAAACAGCCAAAGGGGGCTACCAATAAGAATGATGGCAGAGGCAATGAGATACGGCTCCTCCGGGTAAAAAAAACGTTCACCATAGCGCCGGTTTAGCCATCTTGCCCCCCCTAGCGTCAATAGAGACAATAAAAAGGCGAGAATGTAGTTGGCCCAGTATCTCGCAAAAACATAAAAAAGGAAATAATTGATTGATTGATATGGCGGAAGAAGGTACCTAGCCGGTGGGGGAGCACTAACCCAAGCCATAAACTGAAGATAGCTATAAATTCCAGCCACTAAGGCTACGCCCCCAATGGCAACAAAGTAAGCCTGCTTGGCATATTTTCCTAAAAACGGACGACGAAAAATCTGCGTCACCAGCAGGGCTATTAGAAAAACTAGACTAAATATTAAGTTTATTTCCAATTTCATAGACATCTGTATAACTTCCACCGTCATCGACTTCAACACCGGAATATTTTACGCTTTCCATATTGGCATTAAGCTCATATTCTACAACGCCCCCAGCATTATTGCACCTGTATTTATATACCAATTCATTTCTTGCCGTGCCAGCCACGCTATTAGTTGGGTCAACTGGCAAAGAAGAAAGCGGGGAACCACCAAATTCAATCAAAGTAGAAAACTCCATTGGTATCCAACCAGTACCGTTTACGGCCGCGTTGGTGCTAGGAGTCACGTATGCCCAAACAGGTACAGCCGCAAATTGTTCTTCGGCATTCGGAGCCGATGCCCAAAAAACCAAGCTACAGGTGCAAGCAGCGGAGCCCAGCCCGCCAGCAGCGTTACAATTCGACTGAGTTCCATCTAAATCAGGGTTGGAGCTAAAAGCCAGATAAAGATTAATGGCACCATTAATGCTACCTAAATCTTGGAGTCGCCTCGAGTCTCGAGCCTGCCTAAATAATTCAGCCGGATTCAGCACCAAGACCACGACCGTAGCCAAAACAGCTAGTATGCCAATAGTGACCAATAGCTCGATTAAAGTAAATCCTTTCGTCTCCCAAGGAATGATTTTTCTTAAAGTCATAAATCGATAAGGCGGGCCAAAAAGTTATTAGCCAGTAGTATTAAATCCTAATAAATATAGCATAATTTTTAAACAAAAATAAAAATGCATCTCTATGCATTTTTATTTTATCAGATTAACTGATAGAAATTCAATTTTACGCTACAGAGCCAAGTTACTACCAGTTTCAAAGTAGCAAGTTGCCTCGGTGTAGCTTGAACAAGTATTCTTGTCGCCACCGTCAGTTGTCATTAGGTCGCGGTGCTTTACGCTCTCCAATCGGCCGTCTAATTCGAAAGTCAAGGCCGAAGTGTTGCCCTTATAGGAATATTGATAGATCGCTGAATTAGTTGGGTCTCGCGGCAGGGTCGCAATTGATGATTGTAGGGCGCCGCCGTCAGTTAAGTCAATGGCTACCCAGCCACCGTTGGTAACGGTGTATACATTCCGAACAGTGCAGGTCGTAAAGGAGCAGGTTGCATTGCTAGTACTGAATGGGCCGGCCGATGCGATCGTTGGCGTAGAATCAACAGTGAGGTAGAGGTTAATGGCATCACGAGTTGTAGATAAATCAGAAATTCTCTGGCCGTCTCGAGCCTGCCGGAACAATTCCGCAGGGTTAAGAACCAACACCACGACGGTGGCGAGCACCGCCAAAATACCGATGGTGACCAATAGCTCGATTAAAGTAAATCCTTTTTTTGAGTTTTTCATATCTTTTATAATTAATTTTTAATCGACCTTATTACAGATTTAAGCCGGCGTCGGTTCCGACCTCGTATAGCGCAGTGTCGTCAGTCGTTGAGTTTCTATTTCCTCCATCTGTTGATTCGACATCATCATCGCCACCCGCACGATAGCGCTGACTTTCCATATTCGCATTTAACTCAAAAGTCTTCAGCGTATTGTCACAGGCATAGGCATAGAAGTAGTCCTCTTCGCCCTGTGTTCCATTAACTGGGTCGCGGGGCAAAACGGGGATTGGGCTACCGCTAGTTGTAGAAGCTAGGTTAACTGGCACCCAACCAGAACCGTCTATGGCGAATTCTCCAGTGTGAGCAATGGTTGCAGAAAATGGAACCCCAGGCTTACCAACCGTCACTGGCAAAGAGCTTGCGCCGTAGTTTGTTCCACAAGTAAATGTTCCAGAAGTTCCATCTAAGTCGCTACCGCCCGAAGAGGTCAAGTAAAGGGAGATAGCACTCTTCAGTGTTCCCATGTCAGAAATTCGCTGGCTGTCTCTGGCTTGAGCAAACAGCTGAGCGGGGTTTAATACTAATACTGTTATGGTCGCGAGAACAGCAAGGATTCCGATGACCACCAATAACTCAATCAAGGTAAAACCTCGTTTTGTGTTAGACATTTTGATTATTATTAATAATTAGTCTTATGCTTAAGAATACCGCGAAACAGGGGAAGTAGTAAGGGGCTCTGTGGATAAGCCTA
>Ga0210057_1005116_pt1 | contig 17014 bp, 22 predicted proteins | sample CryGeyCG2114_010_2_FD_183968 | JGI IMG/M metagenome (GOLD analysis project Ga0210057, IMG submission 183968) | Groundwater microbial communities from aquifer - Crystal Geyser CG10_big_fil_rev_8/21/14_0.10 (SPAdes) (version 2) | ecosystem: Environmental > Aquatic > Deep subsurface > Groundwater ...
AATTTTGGGGACTGGTTGCACCATTTCGCTTCGCTCACCCTCATATAACAGCGATTATCTGGGATTTTCCTGCGAAAAATCCCCAAATTTTCACTGCGTGAAAACTTCAGATAATCGCGATGTTATGTCTAATTGTGAGAAGGCACTAAACTTAGAAAATTAAAGATAGTTAAAGATGGCACTTCAATACCCCTGACCATCCACCCCTAATTTGGAGATGTGTGCTTGGTTTTTCTTTCAGAAAAACAGATAGTCTTTTTCTTCGAAAAAGAATTTATATTGAAATAATCTTCCCATTCAAGTTTAAATTAAATTATTTGCTCTTTGAGTACCATGTTCTAAAGCAGTTTTAGCAACTTCAGTATATCGTTTGTCTAATCTCGAATCTTCCGCAATTTGCTTTAATGTTTCTTTTTCTGTTTTGTTGTTTCTACCCACAATTCTTAAAATATAACCATAGCCGTTCTCTTTTGCAATTCCTGTTCCAATTTCATGAAGAACATCAGAACTACAAAGAGGACTACAAGCAATTGAAGCTATTATTCCCCAATCTGCTGTATTCACATATCTTTTCGATAAGGTTTGAAATCCTTCTAAGTCCCCTGAATTAGAAGCACCCCATAATAAAGCAATTCTCGTAGGGGCATCAATATCTGGAATTCTGAGCCTTTCTTTTTGGGGTGTTTCTGCATAATAAGCAGATTTAATTCTTTCTTTCCATTTGTCTCCATAAAAAGTTGATCCTATATCTAATGTTCTTTCTAAAGATGTTTTTACCACTTCATCTATTGAGTGAGTGATATATTCAAAAAATCTTATTACTCTTTCTTTAGCAGGATATTGAAAATCTTTTTGTAATTTTTCAATTAATCTGTCGTCCAAGACAGATAATCCTCTTTCCTCGGTTCCTCGATTTGCAATAAGTGCATCTGTTCTTAGTTCAATTAAACCATTAACTGCTTCGATAGCTCTCCCAAATTGTTCTCCATTAATTGCTCCTTCCATCATTAATCTTTCTAGCCCTTCCTTTATTTTAGGTTGTTTTAAGCCAGATAATGATGTTTCTTCTCCCTCAACTTTTCTGCATAATCTATCATACCAATAAAACACTAAAAAATCTCTTGTTCCACCATTACAATATTTTATATTTTTTGCACCATTTCTTACTCTTCGCTTAAAATATTGGTCAAAATATAATCTATTAAATAGTATATTTATTAATTCTCTATGTGGAGAATCGTATTTTTTCTTTTGAGATTCTATTTCTTTTCTAACACTTTCATCTCCACAAATAAATCGAGTTTCTAAAACTTGATTTCCTTCAACAAGACTTGTCCTCAAAAAAGTTTCTATATCTTCATATGTGCTCCAAGGAGGAACATCTACTTTTGAAAAATCAAAATCGCCCCATCTTTTTTTGAGTACTCTTTTCAGTCTATCGCTTTCTTGGGTTGTCGAAGGTTCTGCAATTAAAATATCTGCATCAGAATCGCCCCCAGTAAGTTCGTATCTTCCGGGAGATCCGTAAGCAAATATAGCCATCGGAGAATCAATCCCTTCAGATTTTTTAGATTCTTCAAAGACTTCTCTAACAATCTCATCAAATTTAAGGGTTTCTTTATAGATTCTGTGAGTTCCCCATAACCTTCTCTGACTATAAAAATCTAGCATTGTAAATTTCCTCCATTAATCTTTGATGAATTTCTTCTTTACTTCCAGAAGTTTCTATTAATATTAAGGGTCGCTTTTTAGCAATCTCAAAATATCTTTCTTTTGTTTTTTCAATATATTCTGCATTTTCATGAAATGCTCGGTGTTTGTATTTTCCAATTTTTATTCTCCGTTCATCAATCCTTTCTAATGCTTTAGTAGAACTGCAGTACAATAAAAAACATAAATCTGGGACTATAACTCCTTCTTTTTTACTTGTCTGCTCAACTTCCCACATATCCATCTCTCCAGACTCGAAAACCATTCCAGTATAAATTCCTCTATCCATTAAAACTAAATGGCTATTTGATTCAGGCAACAATTTTTGATGAATTTCGCCTCTCGCTCTAATAAGTCTTAAGACATCTTGATTAGTCATATTGGAAATTCTCCCCGTTTTTTTAAGGTCTTCTCTAACCTCTTTCATAGGAGATATTTCATTTAATTCAGGCATTAGGTAACAATCTGGAGAAAACTCATTGTATAAGAATTCTATTTGAGTAGTTTTTCCAGCTCCAACTATTCCTTCAAGACAAATAACCCCTTTGCTTTGTTGTTCTCCCATATTTACTACTTAAAAAAGGTTACTTATAAATTTCCCTATAAGGAAACACTTGGGACATTTTTATGATCTTTGTTTTCAAAAACCATATCATTAAAATTTACTCTGATTGGAGAGCAATGATTAATTTTAAGATTAAATATAGAATTTTTTATTTCCATTCCTAATAAATCTCCAATTAATATTTTTAAAAATGCTCCATGGCTAACAACTAAAATTTTCTTGTTTGTTTCTCCATATTTGTCTAATAATTCCTTGATAAATTCTCTTGCTCTTAATCTAACCTCGATTAAACTTTCCCCATTATTAACTTTTCTTGTTTCAAATGTTCCTTCTAATTGGTCCCAACTAACATCTTTATAATTTTTTCCAGTCCAGTCTCCATTATATTTTTCTCTTATTAATTCTGTAAAATTTATCTCTAAATTATGAAATTTATTTATGCCTTCTGAAGTTATTTTACATCTAGGAATATCACTAGAATAAAAAACATCAATTTTCTCATTTTTCAACATTTGACTAACCTTTTCAATTTCTTTTTCTCCTTTTTCATTTATATCTCCGTGTTCTGGACCTTGGATAGTTCCATCTACATTATTTTTTGTTTCTGCATGTCTGACAAAAATTATTTCCATAAAAATAGAACAAAGAAAGAGATATATAAAACTTTCCACCCCCCATTATTTCATCTTCTTTCTTTTAAAAAAAGAAGCAAAGAAGAACGCACACATCTCTTATTTATTTTGGACAGCGTCCCGTCGTCCTGAAGTGTCATCTTTAAAATTAATACAAGTGCCTTCAAACAACTCTGCGGTTTTTTCTTTTCAAGAAAAAATCCTCGGGGACGGGTTGCACCCTTTCGCTACGCTCACCCAGACATAACGGCGATTATCTGGGATTTTCCTGCGAAAAATCCCCAAATTTGCTTCGCAAAAACTTCTCATAATCCTGACATTATCATTCCTTCAAATATCCTCCATTCTGTAAGTTCCATAATTGCTTATACACTCCAGGCTGGTTTATCAACTCATTATGTTTTCCCATTTGAACAATTCTGCCATTATCTAAAACTACTATCTTGTCTGCTTTCATAATAGTAGATAATCTATGAGCGATAATTATAGAAGTTCTATTCTCAAGTAATTTCTCCAAATCTTTCTGTATTTCAAATTCAGTTTGAGAATCCAATGCCGAAGTAGCCTCATCTAATACAATTACTTTCTTATTAGCCAATATTGCTCTAGCTATAGATACTCTTTGTTTCTCTCCGCCAGATAATCTAACTCCTCTCTCTCCAACAATAGTATTCTCTTTCAATGGGAACTTAGTTATGATTTTATCTAATTGAGCAAACTTAATAGCGTTCATAACTTCTTTCCTACTAGCCGAAGGGTTAGAAAAATGAATGTTATTATACAATGTATCATCAAATAATATACATTCTTGAGGAACTATACTTAATTCTCCTCTTAATGATTCTTGTTTAACATCTTTGATATTTTTACCATCAATTAAAATATCTCCAGAGTCAATATCATATAATCTATACAATAACTTAATCAAAGTAGTCTTACCAGAACCAGAATGCCCAACTAAAGCAACTTTTTCATGCTTATTTATCTTCAAATTAAAGTATGGAAAAATTTTCCTTTTATGATAACTAAATGCTACTTTCTTAAATTCAATTTCTCCATCTTTAATTTCTAATTCAGGAGCCCCATGTTTATCCTTAATATCATTTTCTATCTTACCATATTCAAATATATCTTCAAAGTCCGCCATAGATCTATAAAATCCCCTCATTCCATGGACAAATCCGAATAATGGTCCAATCATATTTCCATACAAAGTATAAATCAAAACTAATTCTCCAACGGTAATGGTTTCCTCTAAAAATCCCATTAATGGATAATAAATTAAGAAAAATACTCCTAAAGCTAGAATAACTACCTGCCCTGCGTCAAACCATCTAAAGTACGCCCAATTTTTCATTAATGCTTTTCTAGTTGTTTCGCTAAGCTTCTCAAATCTTCTTTTTATAGCATATTCTTTTCCAAAATGCTTTATAGAATCAACATTGGTGAATATATCACTAATAGTTCCTTTCTCCACATCTTCAGCTAAGTTTGCTTTCAAATTAGATTTTTTTTGCAAATTTTGTATCCACAAACTATACCCTATAAAAACAATAGATGTAAGTATAATTACTATCGTAGCTTGCCAATTAAAATATGCCAAAGATAAACTAAGCACCACAATTTGGAATACTAGTGGTAAAAGATTAAATATCATAAAATCGCTCATCCTTTCCATCGCAGATGAGCCCTTTATCAATCTAGAAATCATAGATCCTGTCTTATGAGTAGTATGGAATTTATGAGATAAATGAATAATATGATTGAAGTATTTTATCTTCAAATCTCTCATTATATTACTATCTAAGATGTTAGTTAAATGAAGTTTTATCCAACTACTTCCTGCTTTAAGCAAACTAATAAATACAAACACTCCTGCCACTATAAGGAGAATATCTATATACGCACTCTTAGTCAAATCACCATTAACAAATTCATTACCTCTATCAATTATAGCTCTAAACAAGAACTTATCTACAACATTAAGTGCAGAAATAACCAAAATAAGAGTAACTAGGGTAAAAACTAGCAATTTATACTTTCTAAGAAATTCCCAGTACTTTTTCAGATTGTACTTAAAGTCAATTTCTTGTTTTCCTTTCCATTTTCCTTCTGCCATTTTAATCTTAATTAAGTTTAAATATCTCCTCTACATTACTAAATATGCACTGGAATTACAACTCAACAAATTACGAGCATACTTATTGCAAGTGTACCGATTCCGACTTGTACGAAGAAGATGAAGAGATATCTGCCCCTGAAACAAGTAATAAAGAAAATGAAGATTTCTAGGTTTTTTAACTTTTCTATGATATTTTTTACAGAACTTTAATCAGTTTTGCCTTTCGTAACTTCAAAAAACAAGTTAGAAACTGCACGAGTTAAGAAATTCGCAATGTATATTACAGGTCTAGAATATCTAGTCCCATCAGATACACACCTATGTTCTTGAAAGCCACCAAGGCTATATTCAGCACTAAATCTATTAAAAAAAGAAATACTAAAGTGATTCTCCAAGCCACCTTTAGGCATGGGAATATTTCCATTATATTTAGCACTCACAATTAAACTTCTATCAACCTGTTCGCTCTTTATCTTTCTAAACTCAAGTCTAACTTCTTGCAAGTCAGGATTCAAGGTATAGCTACCAACAATTCCATAAACATCAGTTGGATCTTGAATACCTCTTTCTTGAATAATAGAATCCATCGCTTCTCTAGCAATTGAATCAAATGAACTCCCAATAAAAAACCTAAAAATAATTTCCTATTTAAAGAGCATTATCTTTCAATCATCTTAGTTTTAACTTTCTCAGAAAAACACCCTTTAGAACAACATCCTCCAAAGCCTTTTTCACAATCTATACAAACAACACAAAAGTCATCACATCTCCAATTAGCGCAATCTTTATACAAATCACATTTTACACCACATAAACTACAATTACTAATAGGTTTAGAATTAGAATTAGAATTAATATCACTAGTCATTCTCTTATCAAATACAAAACAAGTTCCTTCCCAAACACTATCTGGAAATTCTTTACCAAATGTCAAAATACCTCCATGCAATTGAGAAACATCTTTGAAACCTTGTTCTTTCATATAAGCAGAAGCTTTCTCACACCTTATTCCTCCAGTACAATACATCACAATTTTCTTATCTTTTTTATCTTCTAATTCTTTAACAAATTTAGGGAATTCTCTAAATGTTTTAATCTTAGGAGTTATAGCATTTTTGAATTTTCCAACTCTAGATTCATATTCATTTCGCGTATCTAAAATAATTAAGTCTTCATTATTTTCATCATATATGTCTAAAAATTCTTTAGGTGATAAATAATTTCCAGTATTTTTCAAATTAATCTCTACTCCAAAATTCAAAACTACTTTTTTAACTTTTACAACCATTTTTTTAAATGGATGCATAACTCCTAAATCTTCTTTAAATAAGATATCTGAAAATCTTGAATCGCTGCGTAATATTTTCTTAAACTTCTCAGTTTGCTCAAAATTCCCAGAAACAGAGCCATTTACACCTTCCTCAGCAACTAAAATTCTTCCTCTAATTCCAAGTTTATTACATTCATCTAATAACCAATCTCTAAATTTCTGAGGATTTTCAATTAAATAAAATTTGTAAAATAATAGGATATGTTTTTTCTCACCCATATATAAACTCAAGATTTTGGGCTTTTATATCTTACCCCTTTATTAAATGGGTCCTAGAATCAAGTTCACTCAGTGCCCTTTTTTCAGCCTGAATATATAATTCACCTTCAATTTCATTTCTCCAACTTATTCTAAATGCTTCTCTTTCTTCAGTAGTACGATGTAATGGTTCCAATTTAACTCCAGAAACAATTTCAAGCTCTCTTGAGAGATAACTTCCCATACTATCATAATCACTCATACAAACTCAATCATTCATAGGTATTTATATTTTTTCCACAATTCTCCCATAAACAACTTTAAATAAGATGTTATCTTAACATAAAAATGGTAGAAAGATTATCTTTTGAAGACCAAATTAGAACAAATAAGATAAAATCTGTATTTCTAATGGGATTCATATTTTGCATATTCTTAGTTTTAGGATACATATTTTCAATAATTTACGATCCAGGAGCATTTTTCATAATTATGATTCTTTCAATAATTATTTCTATGTTATACCTCATAATAAGCTATTATAATTCGGATAAAATAGCTCTGGCTTCAGTAAATGCTAAAAAGGCATCGCCTACAGAACATAGAATGTTATATCATGCAGTAGATTCTATGGCTATTGCTTCAGGACTTCCAAAACCTAGAATATTTGTAATGGAATCTAATCAAATTAATGCCTTCGCTTCAGGAAGAGACCCACAACACGCAGTAATTTGCGTCACAACAGGATTATTAAACAAATTAAATAAACAACAACTAGAAGGAGTAATTGCTCATGAAATGGCACATATAGCTAATTTTGACATTAGATTCATGACTCTAACTGCAGTAATGGTTGGAATGATTTCTATCGCTTCAGAAATATTTCTAAGAAGTCTATGGTTCTCAGGAGGAGATAATAGAGACAAAGGAGGAGCGATTTTTATCATATTAGGAATTATCCTAGCAATTCTAGCACCTATTCTAGCACATTTAGTATCTCTAGCAATATCTAGAAAAAGAGAATTCACTGCAGATGCAACTGGAGTTAAATTTACAAGATATCCTACTGGTTTAGCTTCGGCATTAAAAGCCATAAAAAACGAACAAGCACCAACAAGTCAAGATAAACATCACTATGCAAAAGCAATGGCTCCATTGTTTATCTCAAATCCTTTCAAGTCTAATATTTCAGGGTTATTTGCCACTCATCCACCTATAGATGAACGTATAAAACGCTTAGAAGCAATGTAATTGTAACTATCAAGTAACTACAATAGAAAGCCTTATATACTCAATTTTCAGCATAGTTCTATGAAAAAAGCTAATGTTAAGCCTAAAAGAAAATCAATTATAAAAGAAAGACTATCTCAATATAGAACTGACTTATCTAATGAGAAAATTCTAAGTTCAAACGATAAACATAATGAAGAACTAAAAAAAGGTTTATCAGATATTTCTTTAATTCTTTCTGGAAGTTATAGAAATGCCTATAACAAAGTAGCAAGAAGATGGTCAGAAAGAAGCCAATTACTTCAAGATAAAATTTCATATTTAGAATCAACTTTAGAAGATGCCTCTAAATCAGGTGCTATGACTTATGAAGAATTAGAAAGAGCAAATGCTCATCTTCAAACTTTATTAGATGTAGGAATCAATCATAATAGATATTTACAAAGAAATTATTCAAATTCAGAAATAATTTCAAAACCTAAGGAATCAGCAAGAACTGTTTATTCAACCATATCAAACTATTTAGATAGAAACAATTGGGATTCAGTAAGTCCATTTACCGCTCATTATGCTCAAAAACATTTCAAATCTCAAAACTCTAGAGAATTAGAGTTAATTGAACTAGACAATCATATTCAAAAGTATGTCTCAACACAAATCCCTCTTGAATCATTAGTTGATTTAGATAGCCAAGATCCATTCATGGCAAATATCCAAAAAGAAAAAATTAATTCTCTAGAACCCCTTCCATCACTAGAATATTCTCCAAATTATAACTCTACATTCAAAGAAAAATTATATTCAATAAGAAATAAAGCCACTAATTTATTCTCAAGAATAGTTGAAAAAGCTAGAAATTATATACAGGGTCCAGAAGCAGAATTTCAATAATTATATAATTTTTTCAGATAGCATTTTCTTCACAACATCTTCATCTCCAGGAGCAGTTAAACCGTTATGTTGTTCTTCAGCAGGATATAATTTCATTTTAAATCGCTCATTTTCTAAAAGTTTAGAAAACTGATTAGGCAATAAACACTCTATTTTCCTATCTTCTTTATGCTCTTCTTTAAACTTAGTAAGAATATCATCTAAAACTCCAACTACTTCAGGATGAAATCCAAAACAAGTCATACTACAAAACATTTCTTTATCTAATCCTCTAGATTCTAAGTTATCAATAGTTAAACCATAATTCTCAGTTATGTTTTTAATATAATTATCTTCTCCTAAATTTATAACTCCTCTATTATTAGGAGTATTTCCTAAAACATTCTTTAATTAATGACCTATAGAAGCACAATCTTCATTAGATTTGAGATGATTAACAAGTGTAAAAAATACTTTACTTCCATATAAATCATCACCATTACATAAAACAAATGGGCAATCTATTTTTCCATTAAGAGCACAAACTGCATCAACAGTCCCCCAAGGTCTATCTCTTTTCTTCGGATCAAATTCTTGAAGAACATATTGTATAGGCACATTAGAATAAGAATCTCCAAATTCTTCTTTAAACGGACCAATAGTTTTAGTACTAACAATTAAAACAATTTTACTAAATCCTGCCGGAATAGCTTGTTTAATAGAGTATTCAATTAAGCTCTCTCCAGAAGGACCCACTTTTTCAAGCCATTTTAATTTACCACCAAATCTACTTGAAATTCCTGCAACCATGTAGACCAAAGCAACTTCTTTACTCATGATTTAACTAAAAAACGCATCTTTTAAAGTCTTATGGATTTTACTTCTTCTTATCTTTAGAATTAACTAACTTAAAAGCAGAATAACTTAGATATCCTAGAATAATTACTACAACTACTGAAAACCAAATAGATATTGAATAACTTCCCCAAGTTAAAGGAAGGTTCATCAAAACTCTAGAAAGATGGAATAATGAGACAATTAGAAAAACAGTTCCTGATAATTTCAAATAAGCTTTATTACTTAAACACATAATAATTAATAACCTTTATAGTTTATATATCTAATGTCAAAAATATCCTTCAATGAAAAGTGTTATTCTCTTTTAAAAAAAGTTCCAAAAGGAAAAGTAACAACTTACAAATATTTAGCCGAAGCCTTAAACATAAAAGCATATCGTGCAGTAGGCAATGCAATGAATAAAAACCCCTATGCACCTAAGGTTCCGTGTCATAGAGTTATTAACTCTAATGGAAAAATTGGAGGATTTGCATTCGGCGTTAATAAGAAGATTGCAATGTTAAAAAAAGAAGGCGTTGAAGTTGTTAATAACAAAATTAACTTGGATAAGTTTGGGTTTAAGTTTTAAAGTTGATTAATTCTAAAATATGAATTATTTTTTAACGCTCGTTGAAATCCTTGGAATTTATTCCATGGTTTTGTCAGCACTGATTTCCCCGGCAGTCTCAAAACCACGACAAGCCTCGACTTAAAAGCAGAGGTTAAAAACCCGAAGGGTTTTGTGACGTTTAGATTTCAACTGAGATATTTTATCTTGATTTGTCCAATTTTTATTTTCTTATAAGATATGTTTTCTGTTCAATAATTTCTAGATAGAGGTTTAATTCAGAAGCTTCTTTCATTACATTTATCATCTCTGTATAAATTAAAGGTTTTAATTTATCGATTTCTTCCACAGATTCCACAAAGTGTCTCTCTGAATCCATAGAGTACCAGATTTTAATTAGTATTTAAAATTTCACCAACTAGCTAACAATCCACCAACGATTCCTAAGGACGCAAAATAATAAGTTGAATTCAATATATATGCCTTAACAGGTTTGCCTTCCCACAAAACACTTCCAAGCATAGTCGTAGCAATAAATCCAATCCATAACATTACTCCAACTCTCAATCCTTCAACAAAACCTTGAGCAGTCATTAAAACTACAAAATATTCTAAAAACAATATAATTACAAAACTACTAATTACCATCATCAAATAAGAACTACCCATCCCAGCTTTTTGAGCTTTTTTCATATCTTTTTCACTAATGCCTGTAAGTTTCATCCATATATCTCCAAAACCAAAACGAGAATACCAAATCATCCCTAATAAAATATGAATAATAGTTCCTATCAAAACAGCATTATAAGATATAGTCACACTTGGAATTCCCATAATAAACTATAATCAATTTCATTTATAAACTTTTTGTCAAAATATTTGATTTTTTATTTTGAAGACCAAATTCTTCAGCATATAGTTTTTGTCCAAGAAGAACGTCCTTAAACGCTTCTTCTTTGCCCAGTATTTTCAATATCTTGCATTTTTTACCTTGTAGTTCTTTATACGTCTCAAAAAAATACTTCAATTCAGAAATAGTATGTTTAGGAATATCTCCTATATTCTGATATTCTTTATATCTAGGATCACAATCATAAATTCCAATTAATTTATCATCTTTTTCATCACTATCAACCATTCTAAGAACTCCAATAATTCTAACACTAGTTAAAGTCATAGGATAAACTGGCCTTCCAGTTAAAACAATAATATCTAAAGGATCTCCATCATCCCATAAAGTCTGAGGAATAAATCCATAATCTCCAGGATAATGTACTGCCGAATAAAGAAATCTATCCAATTTTAACATGCCTGTTTCTTTATCTAATTCATACTTTAAATGAGAATCTTTAGGAATCTCAATAATTGCATTAACTATTTTAGGAGATTCTTTTCCAACATCTATCTCATGCCAAGGATTTTTTACCACCATGCTTCACAAAAACAAAAACAAGGTTTATAAGCGTTATGTATGAAATTTTTCATACCACAAAATACCTATCTTTTAGAATTAATTTTCCTATGGAATCATATAAAAATATTTCATCTCCATCATTATTCCAAATAGCAGGACAAACATCATAAGTTCCATGATTATTCCAATATAATTCTAAATTAGAATCATCACCATGCCCATCATAAACTTTAAACTTACTATTAGCATTTACTAAAAAATTATTAAATTTATATTCATGTCCAATTTGATCTCTAATTTTCCAGTCAGATAAAGAACACTCATAAGAACACCCATTCAAAAACTCAACAAATTCACCTTCAGGATTTTCACAATCATTGCCTTCAGAATCATAATTCCATTCAGTTAATTTTAAGCAAGAGGAGCAATCATTTGTTGGTTGAGATTTTGGAGTCATATTAACACAAGCCCCATCTTGACAAGAATATCCATATGAACAATAGAATGCATCAATTTTTGATTTGTTATCCTCGCAATAATATTCATATAATCCTTGACTGGACCAACATCCGTCTGAATAAGTTGTTTCTCCAACCTTTGGAAAATTAGAAGCTATAACTTTTCCAGGTGTAAAATAATCTTTCCCATCAGAATCACTGCAGTATGCTTTAACTGGTTCGGAAGCCACAGGAAGATTTAGTTCATTCTCTCCAATTGGAGCAGCATTTATTTTTATTTCACCTATAGCCAAGGCATTTCTATAACTTCTAAGATGTTTTATTATAATATACTTAGCCTTAACTTCTTCAAATTCAATAGGAATATATTCATCTCCTCTAGTAATTTTATGAATCGCCACAGACTCCCAAGAATATAAATCATCAGAAACCAAAATCTCAACTTCTACAGGTAAATATCTTCTATAAGAAAGAAGATCTATAGAATCAATACAAACTTCTTTACCTAAATCAAAGTAAATATATTTTTGATAAGGCTCTCGATAATTGCTCATCCAATAAGTTTTATAATCTCCATCAAACGCAAGTTCAGAGCCTTTTCCAGAAAGTTCTTCACTTCCAAATCCTTCTAATGGCAGGCTTAGTCTATATTCTCCACATTCTTCATCAGAATCTAGCGCATAAGCAAAACTAGAGAAAAAAACCAAACTCAAAAAGATTATTGAAAAAATTCCCTCATCTTTTTCCATAATTTATAGTGCAATCAAACTTATTTAAATTTTCCCATAAAAAATAATCCTAAAATCGGTGCACCTATGAGACATAATAGAAAAAAATAGAGAATGTCACTTGACACTATTTAGACATTCATATTATTATGAAAAATCTCAAGACTTAATCATCATTTTAGATTTATATCACAAGGATAAACAATAACATATATAAACATTAAATACAAAAAAATACTATAAAAGATGGTTTCAGTACAAGAAATTTTAGATTTTACGTTTTTAGGAAATTCAGGAAATGCCTATGGCTTAGCTCTGCTTATTTTCATAGGCTCTTTAATAGTGATGTATCTATTCAAGACTTATGCAGTAGCTTTACTACATAACGCTTCAAAAAAGAGCAAGTTAGAAATGGATGATATGCTTGCAGATGGAATCGCATCATTACATTCACCATTTTATCTATATCTTTCATTTTATTTGGCAACATATTATCTAGTTTTACCTGAAAAATTAAGTCATACTCTTTGGGTAATATTATTGATATTCATAGTTTACTATACAGGGAAGTTTCTTCAAGGAATGGTTAAACATTATGCCCATAAAGAAATAGAAAAAAGAAAAAGTAAGGACTCACAACAAGGTTCATCTTTACTTCAAGTCTTAAGCAACTTTGTTAGCATAGCTGTTTGGTTAATGGGTCTCTTATTTATCTTAACAAATATAGGTGTTAAAATAACTCCTCTAATTGCAGGTTTAGGGGTTGGTGGAATTGCAATCGCTTTCGCATTACAAACAGTTCTAGAAGATGTTTTCAGCGCATTCTCAATTTACTTTGATAAACCTTTCAAAGAAGGAGATTTCATAATTGTAGGAGCAGATATGGGCGTAGTTCAGCATATAGGTCTTAAAACAACTAGAATACAAACTCTACAAGGTCAAGAATTAGTAATTTCAAATAGAGAATTAACAAGCACAAGAATCAACAATTATAAAAAAATGCGTAAAAGAAGAATTTCATTTAATTTTGGAGTAGAATACGGAACTCCTACTAAAAAACTAAAGAAAATAAAAACGATTGTTTCAGACATAATTAAAAAAGAAAAATTAACAACTCTAGATAGGGTGCACTTCAAATCATTCGGAGAGTCATCATTAGATTATGAAGTAGTTTATTATATAGATTCAAGCGATTATAATATCTATATGGATACTCAAGAGAATATTAACTTAAGTATAAAAGATGCTTTTGAAAAAGAAGGAATCAATATGACCTTCCCAACTAGAACAATTTATATGGCTAAATAATAAATTTTTATAATCTTATTTAATTTTTCCTTCTTGCCACGCTTTCAGGACTAATCTAGCAGATCTATCAATATCAATAACTTTACCTTTAAGTAAAAAGTTATATATTCTGCCTATTTCATCAAGTAATATTTCTGAATCTCCTTCAGCTTTAACTCTATAATATTTCTCAATTTTTCCAGGATGTTCTTTCATTAAATTAGCAACGACTAAATCTGGATTCTTAACTTTATCATAATTTCTAACTCCACTTTTAGCATGTTTTTGTAATGCTCTATCTGAACCAGCAAAAGTCTCAGATTCAACAATAACTCCAGGGGTGTCTAAAATTAAAATATCTTTGTTAAATCTAACGTGCTGTATTCCTCGAGTATGCCCTCTTTCAGGAGAACGACCAGCAACTCCTCTTCCAACTAAAAAATTAATCAATGAACTCTTTCCAGTGTTGGGATAACCTATAATACCCACATGGGCTTTAAAGAATTTGACTTTCATTCTCTTAATTTCAATTTTAATTAAATCTGCAAGTCTTGCCTTACCCATCTTTCGTGTACAAGAAAACAAAACATATGGTTTCAAATTCAATTCTTCCAACTTAGCCTTAACTTCACTTATTTTTACCAAATCTGCTTTATTCACTACATAAACTAATTTTTTACCCAGCTCTTTAACATGTTCTTCCATATCTATATTTCTAGTTTCTTCAAGATATCTAGCATCTAAGACCTCTAATATAATATCTGAAATTCTAATTACCTCTCTAGCTAATTTAGGATAAGCAACTCTATGATCATTCTTATTATCTATGGTTCTAGTTCTTCTCGATGAAAATGAATATCTTACTCTCATAGGTAAATCAGTAATTTTCAGTTTAAATATTGTTGTTATTGTCCCCAGACGCTCTCAAGAAACTGATCTCTTCCAGATCCATGTCTGTAATAATTGTATCTAACAGGGTTCTTTAGATAGTAATCTTGATGATAATCCTCTGCTGGATAGAATACCTTGAATGGCAATATTTCAGTCACAATAGGATTATCAAAAACTTCTGAAGCATTTAAATTTGATTTGGACTTTTCAGCTATCTGTTTTTCTTCTTCATTAGAGTAGAATATGGATGATCTGTATTGTTTGCCTCTATCTACAAATTGACCTTCTGAATCAGTAGGATCGGTATGTTTCCAAAGAACATCTAACAATACAGAGTATGAGACTATTGTCGGATCATAAATAACTTTCACAGACTCATAATGTCCAGTTATTCCCTCAGAAACTTGCTCATAAGTAGGATTTACCTCATCTCCACCAGTATATCCAGAAATTACCTCTAAAACTCCTTGCTGTTTTTCAAAGTCGCTTTCAACACACCAGAAACAACCTCCTGCAAAATAGGCTTCTCGAGTACCTTCTAAACTAGAAATCTGCTTTTCTCGATAATTATAGGTTAAATTGAATATGAAAACAATTGCTAATATTGTTATTATTCCTGCTAAAAGGTATTTATTTTTCTTTTTCATTTAATTGATACATTAAATAAGGTTTTTATGCTTTCGGCATTTTACCATCTAATGAATTTATCAAGAATAAAGCAGCAAACCCATAGATTATTGCGAATTGGCAGAATATCGAAGCATAATTAAGAGAGATATTAGGCACTAAATAATGCAATGTTACTATTGTTACCCCAGCCGTGCCTAGAATTAAAGAATTTGTTTGATAGAACAATTTCTTTGATTTTTTTATCAATAATGATGAAAGTAGAACTAATATTAATATACTAACTAATATTAAAATAGAAGTATGTAGCCAAGTTTGTATCTGATCTTTTTCTATAATTGTAGACCATAAATAATATGCCAAACTTAATAATAATGCAAATGGGGCAGCCATAAAACTCAATTTTTTACTAAGATCCATATTGGAATAATTCATTTTTTTAGAAAATATATATACTCCATAGACTGGACAGTAAAAATAATAGGCTAAATAAAGTAACATAAGTATTAAATTCTGATTAAAAACGATACTTTCAACTGTAACATGGAGAAGATTACAGCTAGTATATTTAATAAAATTAGGATAAAATAAAGCTAAACTTGAAAAGAAAAAAGGTATTAAATACAGATAATTTTTAATTTTATTTCCAGAAGCATTAATAAAAAATTGATACATTAACAAAGGCATAAATGTATATGTCGCAAATCCTATTCTTGCCCAAATAATTTGATTTATAGAAGTACATAACATAAATTCTGTAAATTGATACAATCCTAATAATAATATAAATATAGCTAAAGGATATAGTTTTTTATCTTTAATTCTATAAAATAAATATGTTGCAATTATAAATTCTATAATTGCTGTGGTGATTGAAGCTAACGGAGTAAAACACATGTTAGTATTCTTTCTTATTGAAGGTTTATATTCTTTTCTAAGAATTTCAATTCTGTCTAATTGGGATAAGATAAACGAGGAGTTTGTAGATTATATCTTTCAAGTTGTCTCAGATAAAAGGAGAGAGTTGAAAGCATACTTTGGTGACGAATATAAAAGTTACATAAAATAACAAGAACTTGAAGAATTTAAAAACAACGAAAAAAAGAGAGTTATAAATCTAACTTATTAAATATGGAAGAGGAAATAAATAATATATGATTTTTTCTGGGTCAAGTCGCAGTGAAAAATCTAGGTATTTTGATGAAAAATTACTTAGAGCTAGAACTAAACTAAAAGAATTTGAAACTTTCCCTAAAATCTTAGATAACTTTAGTCTAGCAAATAGAAATAATCATGAAGAGAACTTTTTACTAAACCTCTTAGGCATCTTTGGTACTGACTTTTTCTCACCAGAAGTGAACCTCCACAAGGCAAGACCTCGTGGCATCCTTAGACAAATTCGAACAGCTTAAGATGTTCTCCTTTTCTTCCCTGCTTTTTTATATACTCTCTAATAACTTCCGCATTAACTCCTTCACCAACAGTTCCTGCATATCCTCCATCGCTCCAGAACTCCCCACCCCAAAGTTCTTTCTTAATCTCTGGAT
>Ga0210057_1005118_pt1 | contig 17011 bp, 14 predicted proteins | sample CryGeyCG2114_010_2_FD_183968 | JGI IMG/M metagenome (GOLD analysis project Ga0210057, IMG submission 183968) | Groundwater microbial communities from aquifer - Crystal Geyser CG10_big_fil_rev_8/21/14_0.10 (SPAdes) (version 2) | ecosystem: Environmental > Aquatic > Deep subsurface > Groundwater ...
TATTGATATTCAGATACGACACCCTTACTTCCATCTTTCTAATCCTGGCATCTCTGGTCTTACTGCTTTACGGCAAACAAAAACCTACAATATCAAAAATAGTCGTCGACCAGTCGGGTATTTTAGTTGGTGACATTATGTACTACTATAAGGACCTCAAGTCATTCTGGATTGACTACAACCCCGGGGGGCCGAAGGAGTTGAGCTTGGAATCGGCGAAGTGGTATATGCCGTATATTAAAGTTCTGCTCAACGACCAGAATCCGGTAGAGGTCAGATCTCTCATCGTAAACTTTCTTCCGGAGAAGGAGCATGAGAACTCTCTTGTTGACCATATTGGGAGAAGATTGGGGTTATAACTGCGTCCTCGGGCCGATTTGAACGGCCGACCTTCTCCTCCGCAGGGAGACGCTCTATCCGCTGAGCTACGAGGACATATTTTGAAGCATCGTATTACTGAACTGCCTAGAAATCTCCAAAAATTCCCTTCTTATATCACTATCGGCATATCTTATAAAACAAATCCCGACAAAATTCTTTCTAAATTTTTTGGTTTTGCTCCTGCTTTTTATATATATTTTACCAAACTGACTTTCTGGTACTTGAAGTAATTCGGACCAAAATTTCCTAGTTTGTTTTATCTTGTGATAGTAATGCAAGTGCAGTCGAATTCTGAATTTAGATTCATCAATGTTATAACATTTTCTTAAAAGTGTAATATACAGTTGGCATAACTTCGGATCTGTATTTACAAATATAGCACCGCTTACTCTATCATTCTTTGCGCCCTCCGCCCAATAAAGAGCTGCTAAGAACAGCTTTAAAGCGCCCTTATCTTTTACCGGATATTTTGCTATTTCTTTGGCTAATTTGCTTTGTAAGGCCTCTGCGCGGTTTTCGATACGCTTTCTTATCGCAATATGCGCAAGTGGCCTAATTCTCATAAGATGCTCTAGCTGCTGTTTTCTGTCGTAAGGATGTCCTAATTTATCTCCAAACCAGTATGAAAGAGTGCTTTTGGGTATACCAAATTTAGCAGTTAGCTCCCTGTATGTTTTACCTGCCTTTCTAGCAGATTCTACTTCTTTCTTTATTTTTTGATTTCTGATAACGCCGGCCATATTGGACAGATATAATAATTATACTAACACAATCTGTCTAATCATAAAAGTGGATATGTTTTAAATTTTTGTGATATAATATTGGCACTTCGATAAACTCAGTATAAACGCACATGACCGACCTAAATAAACCCGCCCCGACGACCCGATTTTATATCGGGGGTCGGGGCTCCGACCTTAGCGTCGGGGTAGAAAAATTAAAGAACGTCGGAACACGAAACGCCCCCCGCCTTCAGCGACTTGGCATCAAGACCCTCAAAGACCTCCTTTGGCATCTGCCGACAAGATACGAGGACTATAGCGAAACAACCCCAATATCGGAAATAACACCCGACCAGAAAGTTAACATACAAGGAGAAATCGTTAAAATAACGACTAAAAAATTATTTCCTCGCAGAATGTTCGTTACCAACGCCATAGTCAAAGACCTGACCGGGGCCGTAAAAGCCGTTTGGTTCAACCAACCGTTCATAGAGAATCAGCTCCCCGAAGGCGCGTTCGTCAGTTTGGCCGGCAAAGTAAAAGTCGGGAAAAATGGCGCATACCTCTCAAGTCCAACATATGAACGAATATCACCTTTTCAACCTACAACCCACAACCCACAACCCACAACCTTAAAGCATACTCATGGTTTAGTACCCGTTTATCCTGAAACAGAGGGTATAACCTCAAAGTATTTAAGATTTTTGATCAAGCCCATATTGTCGGATATTCGACTTAATGATTCAACTCCGGAAACAATTTTAAAAAAGTACGACTTCCCTTGTCTCACCGACGCCGTCAAAAATATACATTTCCCCGACTCTGAAAGAAACGCCCAAAAAGCAAAAGAGCGGCTTGCTTTTGACGACCTGATGCTTTTTCAGATCAAAGCCCTGTTAGAAAGAAGAAAACTCAACCAATTAAAATCAGTGCCCATTTCTTTCAATGAGGAGCTTGTTAAAAATTTCATTTCCGGATTACCGTTCGAGCTCACAAAGGATCAAAAGATAGCGTTATACGAAATACTGAAAGACCTTGAGAAAAAATATCCGATGAACCGCCTGATGGAAGGCGACGTCGGAAGCGGCAAGACGGTAGTGGCATTGATAGCCGCCTATCAAATAGCCAGAGCGGGTTATCAGACGGTTTTTTTAGCGCCGACCGAGGTGCTGGCCGGCCAACATTTCAACACCATAAAATCTATCACAAATGATGAGAATATAAAAATTGGCTTACTAACCGCGTCAATGTCTAAGCTCAACAGTGAGGATATGTCTAAAAAAACACTCAAAGAAAAAATATCCTCCGCTGAAATAAACATAATAATTGGAACCCATGCCGTACTCCAGAAAGATGTTTTGTTTGGCAAATTAGCCCTATTAGTTATAGACGAACAGCACCGCTTCGGAATCAATCAGCGCGCCACCTTGGTTAAAAATACCGAATTAGTTCCTCATCTCTTGAGTATGACGGCAACGCCTATTCCAAGAACATTGGCTCTTACGATTTATGGTGATTTAGACATTTCAATAATAAAAGAAAAACCCAAAAATCGTCAAAAGATAATTACTAAGGTCTCCCCTCCCTCCCAAAAAAAGGAGGTCTATCAATTCATTAGAGATGAGATTAAGAATGGACGACAGGTTTTTGTGGTGTGTCCGCGCATTGAAATAAGCGACCCGAAAAAAGAAATTAAAACCGGAGGCGTTCAGTCCAAAATGAATATTTTATGGGCCGATGTTAAAGCGGTGGAAGAAGAGCACAAGAAGCTATCGCAGGAAATTTTCCCCGACCTAAGAGTTGCTATGCTTCACGGCAAACTCAAGCCCAAAGAAAAAAATCAGATAATGCAAGAATTCAAAGACGGCTGGCACGATATTCTCGTTTCCACGTCAGTAATAGAAGTCGGGGTTGATATTCCAAACGCGACAGTTATGGCAATAGAAAGCGCCGAGAGATTTGGCCTTGCCCAACTCCATCAGTTCAGAGGCCGGGTCGGGAGAAGCGAGCACCAGTCGTACTGCTTGTTATTCTCTTCCTCCGGAGACAAATCAACGAACCAGCGATTAAAAGCTCTGGTCAACTGCGACGACGGTTTTGAACTTGCGGAAAAAGACATGGCCATCCGAGGCCCCGGAGAATTCATGGGCACAAAACAATCCGGCCTCCCCGACCTAGCCATGGCCTCGCTGGCCAACGTCGACCTCATCAAAAAAGCCCGCGCCGAGGCGCGCCTACTCCTGAAAGAGGACCCTTCTCTGTCTCATTATCCCCTCCTTCGGCAGAGATTAGACGACTTTCAGAAATTCACTCATTTTGAATAGTTTCAGAAGATGCCTGCCCCGTCACCGTAAAAGTAGTTATTATTTTGCCTCCTGCCTGCCGACAGGCAGGAGGCATCTGCTTTTTCTGGTGCGGGGACCCACTTTGAATAAATGACTCAATCGATTGAGTCATTTATATTACTTAATGCCCCCACAACATTCCAACATTCTGCAGAATGTTGGAATGTTGTTTTGAGTGTTATCTAAGTCGATAAACAACCCCTCTGCCAATGTCGCCGACTTGCTCAACTTTGCCTTCCCGCTCCAGTTCGGTCATATAGCGGGCCACGGACTGTCGTGAAACGCCGAGATATTCGCGAATTTCTTCATTCCCGACTTCTCCCTTTTCCCGCAAAAAAGCCAGCGCTTTTTCCTTGTTAGAGTTTTTCCGCACTGTCCTGTCCAGCGCCGTCGCGCAAACCCCGACAGCCGTCTTTCTCGCCTTCCGCGATACAAGCAACACGAAACCAACAACCAACACAACCGCCGCGATTATAAATAATAGTATCTGTCCCATGGAGTTATTTTAGCAAATTTTAATTCGGGTTAAAAATAAAATCACCCGTACGAGAGGTTTTTAGAATTCTACAAAATTTCTCTCTATAAATATTTAAAGTCCCAGAGTCATCACACGCTCACTCACTTCAACTTCCTGGCCGGGATAAATTATTTCCATGGTCGATTTGTCCGGCTTATTTTGTAACATTGCGATTAAACATTGTCCCATATGAAATCCCAGATTCACGGGAACAGCATTACCAATTTGCTTGTATTGAGAACTCATAGAACCCACAAATTCCCAGTCGTCTGGAAATGTCTGTATCCTCGCATATTCCCTGACAGTAAGTGGACGAGTTTCTTCTGGGTGACACCTTTCGGTTTGCTTTTGAGCAGGTGCACAGGTTAGGGTCAAACTAGGCTCATCCCACGACAAACGCCTTGCCATACCCGTCTTTCCACCTCCCATATAAAAACTCGCTCCCATATATTTTTTTTGTAAATCAACCGACAAATCTTTCCAATATCCACCCGGGGGGATTTTTGCCAATATTTCTTTTTTTGAAGTCGGATATTCTTGACCAACAGATTTGGGGCAATCCTCAAAAGCCTCTTTTAAGGATACTGTATAATTTTTTTCTTTAGGAAACAGTATGGGCAAGTCAAGATCTTTTCTTACGCCTAAGATTATTAATCTTTCTCTTTTTTGAGGAACGTCAAGATATTGAGATCGTAAAACCTTATATGCCACTCTATATCCTAAACTTTTAAGTATGGAGACGATAGAATTTAAGGTTTTGCCGCCATCGTGCCTTAATAATCCTCTAACATTCTCTCCCATAAAAATTTTGGGGGTAATCTCTTTAATCGACCTTGCAAATTCAAAAAACATTGTTCCCCTAATGTCTTCGAAACCGAGCCCTCTGCCTGCGTAACTAAAAGATTGGCAAGGAAAACCTCCCTCTACAATGTCTGCCTGATAAACTGAAAAGTCCATATTTCTAACGTCTGCCAAAACCGGATTCCATTCAGGTTTATTTTTTTTAAGTGTTCCGACTGCATTCTTGTCCCAATCTGTTAATAAGACATGTTGAAGTCCTGCGTTATGAAAACCTAGAGCAGTACCCCCAGCACCTGCAAAAAGTTCAACAACTTTAAATTTTGTTTTTATATTTGATTTTAATACTTTATATTTATTTTCTTGATTATTGCCGGATATTTTTGATTGAATTCTCTCTAGTTCTTCTAAATTAAATAACCTGTAATTAATACCCGATCGTTGCGCTCTTATTAACCCTTTTTTCTCCCAACGACGAATCGTATCAGCTGATACCGACAACACACTCGCCGCCTCAGAAACAGTTAAGAGATTTTCCATAACTTAATTATAATAAATAACCATTGCGTGGGGCAATGGTTATTTGTGGAGAACTGCTGCTCTCCTAAAAAGCCTTCTTGAATAGTTCTAAAAACAACGGGTCTGCTTCTATCTTCCCCGGATTAACACCAAGAATATCACTTACGACAACAGGAAGTGCTTTATACAGTTTTTCTAAAGCATCGTCATCAGCAGTTGCCATAGCATAAAAACTTTTTCCATCAATTACTCTAATTTTGTTATTGGTCGGCCTCCTTTTATGAGTTCTATTATCCGGCGGGGTAAAAGGCTTATTATAAACAGCCCTCCCTTTGGGTATAACCTCTACGTAGTAAGCCGTAAAACCTTCATAGTTCGACCTAAGCTGGCCTTTCAGGTCATCGTAAATTACGACCTTATGGTTGCCTTTCGTAGTATTAAATTTGTTCTTAACCTCTGCTATTAATTTTTTATTTTTGTTGCATATATCTATCACACCGCCCTTGTTCAGGTCTTCCCAACCAGAAATAGAGCCAAGTATTTTCTGATGAAATTCTCCCAAAGCATTTTGTAGTGTTTTCTGTGTTTGCCTGGACTTTTCTTGTTTTAGCCAGCCACCAAGAGATATCCCCTGATAAAACGAATCAAAAACGGCAGAAAATGGATCTATTACATTTTTATACAACCCGTCTTGAGCAACTTCATTAGAATCTTTAGCTATATCAAGTACATATTTAACAGCCCTCCAAAGATTGGCATTCGTTATAAACGGTAGTAATTGTTTTCCTCCCTTCTTAGACATAGTTAATAGAAAATATTATCTCACCTTCCCGACCAAAAATCAACACTTTTCCGGCTTATTTAAATGACCCAATCGATTGAGTCATTTTCTCGTTTTAGGCGTCACCCAAAAACCCATGTATCTACCAAACATCAGGCGGGTTTGGGCGTCTAGCGCAGGTACTGCTCCTAGTAAAATAGTAGTAACGGGAAATAAAATCCACTGAAGTATCATCAAAAAATGTTTGAAGCGGCCGAATTGAGGAGGACGCGGCGGCAGTAGGACGATGGACAGAATTGCGGATGAAACAAGTCCCAGCATTGCCAGCGTCATTATGGTCCTCGTAAAATACGGCAGGTTGAAAGACAGGACCGTCTTGTTGAACTCCGGCCCTCCGACAACCACCGGCAGCCAGCCCAATAGGAATAGTATTACGGCGTTCGTTGACCAGGAGTGGTTGCCTTCGGCGGCGATAAATCCGTAATACAGCTTTTTCTTAAACGGAATGAGTTTGTTTTTTATGAAACCAAACAAAAAGTACGGCACGTTCTCAACACCGTAAGCCCATCGCCTCTGCTGTTTATAAACGTTCTTAAGCGTTCCGAAAGTCGTCGGCGCGACGTTGGCATCCATCGATACGGGATAGTACAGAGAAACGACCCTATAATCGCCGTTATATCTTAAAAAGCACTGCCAGAATATCCTTGAGTCCTCCGAGACCATATTCTTTTGCCAAAATCCGACGTCTTCAAGGGCCTGCCAGGACATTGAGTGAGACGAGAAAGTCGTCGCGCTGTCGGGACGCTCCTGCTTGATGGTGTGCCAGAATGTTGCCGAGAAAGACACAACTCTCGCAAACGACGGTGCCTCCCAGATGTTATTCACGTATAAAGGTATCGGCTGATAGGATGCTTTTAGGGGGTATGGTGTCGTTAAAAAAGCGTAAGTCAGTACACCGAAATATTCCGGAGAGACCACGGTATCTATGTCAAAGTTAGAGACAATAATTTTGTCGTGAGGAATACTTAGACGGTCAACCAAATTTTCTCTAACCACGTTTGCGGCATAAGCCGTATTTGAACCCTTGCCGGGTATCTCGTCGGGTAAACCGGCGGGGTGTGCCACTGATAAAAATTCTAAAAACTCATTCTTGTATTTTCTTTCTATCGCCTCGGCCACTTGCCTGGCCTGGACCCCTCCCCTTTCTTCCCAGCAAAGCACGACCATCATTTTTGACTTAGGATAATTGGTCTTGAGCAAGCCCTCTAACGACGTTGAAACAATCTCGTAGCTCTCTTTGTAAAGAGGCAGGAAAACAATGTGGTAAATATCCAACCAATTGGAAATTGGGGGTGAGAAGTTGGAAGTTGGAAGGGAATTTAGGCGTTCCAGCCAGTTGATTTTAGAGTTGATACGCAACCTGTTATACGCGACTCTCAAGTGCAGCGATAAATAGACGGTCTTTATCAGCCAGTAGATGTCAAAAGCAATGATAAACAACGCCATAAAAAATGGCGTCAGGAATGATAATATAACTATTAAAACAAGCGTAAGCCAGGCAGACAAACCGGGCAGTATTTCCAGGAAACGATAGAGTTTCCTGTCGCCCATATCTCGTATGTCACCGGCCCGGCCAACGTGAAGGTATTGATACATTAAAGCCAATAGTACTCAAATCTGGCTGTTTTTGCAACAAAAAAGCCCGATTATGACGGGCTTTCTGATATTAAAATATTTCCCTTTTCGTCGACGGAAACTGTTAACGAAGAGACCGGGTGTTTTGCTCTGGCAAGATATCTGGCGACTGGCATCTTAACCATTGTCTTTAGCTTATGGCTCAACAACCTTGCTCCCACTTCCGGGCGATGCGCGCTTTGTTTGATTATAAGCTTCTTTACCTGTTCATCTATGACCAAAGCGCACTTTTTAGTTCTCATTAGGTCATCAATAAAGGTTTCCATTTGAAGGTCTAGGATCTCCTTAAACTCGCTTTCGGTTAATGGCCTAAAAACAACAATCTCATCAAGACGACCCCTGAACGCCGCGCTAAACTGTTTCATGCCTTTTTCGGCAACGGCCAACATTCTTCTTTTTGTTGGTAGTTCAATATTAAATCCTATACCGCGTCTTCCCAGGACATTTGATATCTCCTTTTCAGCGATATTAGATGTGCAGACAATAAAGGCCTTCCGCAAGTCAAGAACTTTGCCATTAGCCAAAGTTAGAGCGCCGTCTTCCATAACAGAAAGGAGGAGCTGGTGCAAAGTACTATGTGCTTTTTCAATCTCATCAAAAAGAATAACGAATCTGGTTTCTTCGGCTTCGGGGCTCTTTTGGGAAACGCTCTCGGACATTTCACCTACTTCAAGAAGTTCCATTCTGGCCTTTTCCAGCTCTGCTTCAAATCCTTGGTAAAGATTAAACATATTCCTTGCTTCGGCCCATAGTTGCAAAACCTCACTGCTTCCATGGTCGGGTTTTAATGATTCTTCCATTAAAACGTCCCGCGAATCATTTGTTAAGTTGTCCAGGATTGCCTTATCCTTAACTATCAATTGCGCCAATGACTCAGAATTCTCGCCTTCTTCGCCTGTGCCAAAAAGAATGTTATGAAATTGATACAAAAAACCGATAAGGTCCAGTTTTGCGTCAAACTCCTCCTTAATACCGGACATATTATTACTAAAATATTTCATCCTCTCTTTGATACTGCGTTTTTTTCGTATAATCGCATCTGATCCGGACTCTTTCTTTTTTAGCTTCTTGGAAATACTCTCTTCTGACAAAAGAGGGGGGACGTCAAAACCGATATAACTATGAGGAGATCCGATAAGCGTGCGGATTGCATGAGGTTCGCCATATTCAGCACAATCAATTTTTACAAGAGTGGACTCGCTGCCTGAAAAGTAAGCAGCCAAACTTCTGGCCATCTCAGTTTTGCCAACTCCACTGGGGCCGAGGAAAAATAAAACCCCAACTGGTCCCTTTCTCCGCTCAAGAGGCCTCAAGGTGATATCGTATTCATATACCTTGCACACCGCATCTATGGCTTTGGGCTGGCCCCTTACCCTTCTTTCCAAATAACTCCGAAGCGTATCCACTTCTGCAAGGGGGTCGGAATGTTTCGTAATCATGCCACCTCACCTATTTTTAAAAAACTTTCTTCTTGAAGTCAGTATAATAAATTGCCACTAAAAATCAAATAAAAAAACCCGCTCAAAAGCGGGAAAATGTAAAAATTACTGGACAAAGTGACTAACACGTCTCTCTCCGACCTGTTCCCCGAAGAGTTTGCGGGTATGGTCAACGGCCTTGGTAATACCTTTCTGCTTAAGCCATTCCTGTATCGTCTCCCTGGTGGTCGGCAGACCTTCGTTATTTTTGAACTCCGTTTCAAGCGCTTCGATAACATCTTCGGCCGACACGCCGGTAGGCCACTCTGACTCGGCAAGAACTTTGTCCCTATTCTTGGCTATCTTCTTGGCCCTATTTACAATGTCGCTGACTATCTTACCGGAAACCAATTGAGATATCTTGACGGTTTGAGCGGTATCATCCTGAAAGACAACTTCCATAAAGTTATTCTCCTTGCTGTCGCGGTACAACCTTTCAATGACCACATTGACGACGTGGTCAAGGACTTGCTCGCCGTCACCATGCTTTTTGTGGAGAGGCGCGTTGCGCAGAAGCTTGCGGAATATCTTGGTCGTGGCATCCTTGTTCGGTTCTGGAATTCGTATCTTCAAACTCATACGCCGGATAACGGCAGGATCAATAAGGTCAATCCTGTTGGTAGCCAGAATAAAGTAAACGCCCCTTATCTCTTTAACACCATCTACCAAGGTCGCAAATTGGGTAACATGACCTATGTTGACGTCGCTGGACACACCAGCCCCACGCCTTAAGAGAAACGCTTCGCAGTCGTCAAGGAAAATGAACACCGGCGACTCTGCTCTTTTTGCAAGAGAGGCCGCGCTGTCAACCACTTCTCTAAGCATTCTCTCGGTCTCGCCGACCCACTTGTTCTCAAGCTCGGGACCGCGAACGGCAAAGAAATTGCCGGGAGCATGAGGAGTTATCCTGTCCCTGTATTTATCAAACATTGTCTTGGCAATGGCTTTGGCGATCATGGTCTTGCCGTTGCCGGGCAGACCGTGCAGAAGAACGTGTGATTCCTTTGGGATAGTGTACATATCATAAAGACCGGGAACCTCAAAACTATCCTCGATCTCTGTCCTTATCATCTCAAGTTCCTTGTCTAGGCCGCCGATATCGTCAAAATCAACATCAGGAACCTCGGCAAGCATATATTGGCTGGTGGCCTGCCTGACAGAATCCTCCGCCGATTCCACGATACCCATTATGAAGTTGCCGCTTAGAAGAACCTTGGAGTTGGGTGTGGCTTCCTGCTTATTAACGCCGGCCGAGATATACGCCACCATTTTTTCTCCGTGAGGACCTTCTATCAAAACGGTATCGTCGGAAATATATCTCTTCAGCGTAACCACGTCGCCCATCCCTTCCGAATTAAGGTCTACACCGATAACGGCGCTCGTCTCTCCGGAAACAATAACCGAAGTGCCCATAAGAAGCTGGTCGGCATTAATCTCCGGGTCAACTCCGACCCTCCTTCTTTGTCCGCCGGAAAGAATGTCCGCAACACTGTTCTCTCTGTCCACAAAACCAAGAAAATGAGCGTAGAAATTCGGCAGCTGCCTGACGGCTTTGATAACCTTAAGAACCTTTTCAAGAGCGGCTGTTGTCTGCTCTAGTTCATTCTCTTTTTCTTGAAGCCGTGCAACCAGGCCTTGGTTCGCGGTTCCAAGTTGAGAGTTGATGTTTCCAAGTCGCTTTATCTCCTGCTCAAGCCGCTTTATCTTTTCGCTCAAGTTGACCAGATCTTCAAGTATCCGATTCAATTCTGCTTCTGGATTTCTGCGACCTTTGTTGTCCATTTATTAACCTTGTGAACGAACAATAAGGACAAGAATAACATAAAACGGCTTGTTATCAACCCCGTCACTTAACAAGCAGTTGTTCTTTTGTGGCCATATTTGTTGCGTTGTTTTTGATACAAATTAAAAGCTCGGATATCTTAATCCGAGCAAGAACAATCATGCCACAGCTGCTTATTAAGTGCGAGGTCAAGCCGTTCTGTTAAACACATAGTTGAACCTTCCTTCTTTGACCGCTAATCTGTCCATCGTTACAACTTCAACCCTTGAGCTGGCAAAGAGTCCCCTGAAGAGCTCCTCTCCTCTCAACGTCTGTATCGCGTCGGAAAGAGGTCGATTCGGGTTCCACATCTCACCCAACTTTCTCTCGGCATTGTCTTTCAACTCATCCCTGTCGCCGTTCCTGTCTTCATCCGGGTCAAGCCGGCCGAACAACCTTGCCTCGCCGAAAGTATTGACAAAGCCCATAAAGTTCAGATGAATAAGATAATCGTCATCTCTTTCTTCTTCAACTTCAACAAATACTGCCTCAACTCCGAACAGCGGCCCTTTCCTCCAGTTGTGGAAGCTGTCGGAAAGAAGCGCCGAAGTGTCCCTGATAATGATACGGCAGGAGACATCTCCCTTGCTCAAGTTGAACCCGTCCGAACTTGCCCTTACGGCGGCGTGCTGCCACAAGATGGTCCCGCCGGAAAAAGTGCCCAGAGTGACACAGGCGATACGGTCGTAAATGGAGTGGACTCTATTCTCTCTCTTATCTCTGTTGGCCGCGATGATAGCTATCCCTTCTTCGGCTGGCCAAACAACAATAGGAGAAGCCCTGTCCAGAATGCGCTTTATCTCCTCTTCTCTGTGTCGCGTGGATGTGGATGTTGCGACCTCAAACAGCTCACTCATTGGCCCTCCCTCCGTCTACCGACTCTACTCCATTCTCGTCAAGAACCTTAATGAAAATTCGGCCTCCGGTGCCGGAGTCAAGATTTGCGGCATTTACCTTTACCAACCTTTTTGCGACTTCAATACCCTCTTCCCTTGTCAGATCGGGTTTCCATCTTTCAACGAGTATTCCTTCACCCACCTTACCTGAACCAAAAACAGCATAAGAATCCCTCAACACATTTGAACCATCAGGGGTAAAAAGAAATATCCTCGCACCCTTGCGCTTGTCGAATGTGGACAAAATGGCGCCGACAGGAAAGCCGCTTGCCGCAAGAGGCAAACTCTCCCTCAATATCCTTGAGAGCATGTTCACCTTGGCCCTAGTACTTAAACGCTCTTCCCTGATTCTCTCCATTGTTTCAACCCAATTCTTGAGCATCTTTGAGTACATAACGGCAAAACCGGCAGCTCCGGCAAAAAGCATCACCGTCTCTCTGTCTATCTCCACCATTTTGGGGAATTCGAGAGAGACCGGGTAAAGCAACTGCCCCTCGGAAACCTTGCCGTCGGAAACATTGACTATCAACTTACCGTTATCCACCGGAAAAGCCGCGATAGTGGTACCATGCCAAGGAGAAATGACCCCGTTCTTCAATGAGTGCAACATACCGGCTACCAGTTTCCTGATGGGATCAAGGGCGATACTTTCAAAGTCAGTATTTATCCTCACCTTACCTCCTTTTTAAACAACTGAAATATGAAGGGTACTATAAATCAATCTTGACCATAGGTCAACGTCCTTTGAATTAATCGGGATTGTGGTTTATATTACACATACTGTTACTTAAAAATGAGGTAAATCTTGCCTACTCCAAAGATAATTGGTACGGAAACGGAATATAATATTTATTCCAATACCGACAGCCCGTCAGCCGATGAAGCCGTTAATCTGATGATAAATGTCCTGAAAGGCGAACGGCTCGGCTTGGACAAAAGAGCGGCTACGCCGACAAGATGCTTCCTGGCAAACGGCGGACTGCTCTACAAAGATGTGGGCGCGCCCGAGTATTGCACACCGGAGTGTCCGAATCCCAGAGACCTTGTGGTGTTTGACAAAGCCGGTGAGCTGATAGTCCGGGAACTTGCCAGAAAGGTCTCGGTACTGGCCAACTGCAAGATAGATATATACAAAAAGAGTTCTGATGGTCTCGGGAATACTTCCGGATGCCACGAGAACTATTCGGTCAGCCCTTCGCTTTTCAGAACTCTGACAAGCGGCCATCCGGATGAGCCGGCTATCACCGTTTGGACGACATTCCTGGCGATACGCCAAGCGCTTATCGGCGGCGGTAAGGTCGGTTCCGAGTTCGACGGTATGCCATGTCCCTTCCAAATGTCCCAAAGGGCCGATTTCATTGTCGCTTTCCGCAACAATCAGACACTGGCCGACAGGCCGGTCATACAGACCCGCGATGAAGCGCTGGCAGACGGAAACTTAGTAAGACGGCTTCATGTCATATGCGGAGACGCCAACCTTTGCGAGCCGGCCATCCTCATGAAAGGCGGCCTTACATCTCTAATGCTCATGGCGCTTGAGGACGACTTTTCCCGCGATAGGCCTCTCCCAGTGTTTGTTAGAAAAGTTCCCCAAATATTCAGAGCCATATCAAGAGATGTGAACCTTGAAAGAAAGTATGGTGTGTCAGTCGTCGGGCCCGGCGAACGTACTCATCGTCAGCTGACCGTACTTGAGATATTGGGCCAGTATTTGTCGGCATTGAACGACTATCTGGGTGAAATAAGCAGCCGATTCGGCTCCGATGAAGACAGCCACGCATACGACTTAACTATGGAAACCGCTTTTTCCGCATTCAGCGACTTGATGGATAGGAACTACAATGCCCTGTTCGGGATTTGCGACTGGGCAACAAAGCTTGTTCTGGCCGAAAGATTCCGCGGAAGAGGGCAAATTTCAGAAGAAGACCTTAAATCATATATTGACATGGGGTACGCTAACACAGACCAAAATTCAAGCGTTTATGCCGGACTTGTGAGAAAGGGGTTGGCAAAAAGAGTGGTTTCCGATGAGGAGATACAGAAGGCCTTAACCGTTCCCCCTTCGCATGGACGAGCTCCGCAAAGAGTCGTAATAATGCAAAAATTTGCTGACAACATCAAATATGTTGACTGGGGCAAGATAACACTTGCTCAATCAAATCAGGACTTCGGTATTGAATTTGATACCCCATTCGGCTACAATGAGCGGGTGTTCAATGACATCCTGGAGTCGTCCGGGACGCCGGAAGAGTTTTTCCGGGCCTGGAAGACACTGGCGGAGTAGGAGGAGAAATGCCTCAAGAGAAAGAACGAAGACATAGGCCGCCTGGCCCCGGTCAGCCGGAGAAAGAGCCGGAGGAAAGAAAGAGAACTCCGGCCGATGACGAGATAGACGACCTGATAGACGAGGCCGATGAGATAGTCAAAAAGAACAAGGAAAATCAAAAGAAGAAGCAGCCGAGACGACAGTAGGCCTACCCCCGATATTTATCGGGGGTTTTTATTCAGGGAACTAGAACTCAAACTACCACGAAGTTGTATAGCGCGTCTTCAAGATTAACCAGTCCGTTCTTTGAGGCAACGTCTAGTTCGGCGAGATGGTTGAATTTGGAAAGCAGACCTTCTTTGGAGAACTTGCGCGCTTGGCTGGCAGCTTTTCTGGCGACAAAAGGGTGAAGATATTTGGGAGTTGAACCGTCGGAGACGGAAAGAAGGTTCTCAAAGTGGTAGACGAGCATAACGAGCAGGTAGTGGGGGTCGTGACCTGAATTGGTGAGACGGTACAGCATTTCAAAGGCCTTGGCCTTGTTTTGACTGCCGACTGCGTCAACCAGGTCAAAAATACTATCGTCTTCTTTCCGGCTGACTAATAACTCCACATCCTCACTGGTTATAGACCTAGATGAAACCGCATTTGTGTGGGCGCATTCGTAGCGCGCTATTCGTGTGCTATAATTGCATAATTTGCTTATCTCGTTGGCTAAAGCCCAGCTTTCATTACCGACCCTGTCAATAAGCAAACCGGCAACCGGCGGGGATATGCTCTGACCATTTTCTTTGAACTTGCCCCTGACCCAATTTGATAATTTAGTCCCTTCCAAATAGTTGATAGTCCTGATCAGATTGGGTTTGACGGTCAAAAAATCAAACAGGTCTTTGTCGGTTTTTTTCAGCTCCTTTTCCGTTCTGTTCTCAACGAATACCAAGACGGTCTTTTTGTCAGCGGTTACTTCAAGATCACCCGTCAGTGAAGCGAGTTTGTTCGAAAGAGCCCGTCCCGCCGAGAAGGGGTTTTTGACGATGATAAGCTTCGCTTCGTCAAAAAAAGAAACGCTTTTAAGTGCGGACTCAAAATTGCTATAGTTTTTATCCCATTCCATCCCGTTAGAGGTCCGACTCGCCTTAAAGGCGTAGTCGGCAGACGCCGCCTCTGGTGGTGTCTTACCTCTAACGGGACCAAGGTCAAAGCGATAATGACTCATTCCGCTTTTGTGTTTTTTGTTGTAGGCATCAACGATGGTATCGACATTTTCTTTCAGTCGATAGCCATCGGAACCATGTAAGAAAATCAGCATTTTCTAAATTTAAAATTTAAAAATCAAAGTTTAAAATGACAATGTAAAATTCAAAGTTAACGAATTATAAAACCATTTTGACATTATTTCATTTTTACATTTTGAACTGTCATTTTCCATTTTGATATTTACATTTTTAATTAGTGATGACTTCTACCCACATTTTCCCTGGAACGAACTTCATTTCCCCGCCGTTATTATCGTAAAACTTAAGACCACCGTTGTTCTTCCAGGTTCCGCCGATTTTTATTCCGTTCTGGTAGAACTCGGCTTCGCCCTCGCCGACAGTATCTACGCTGATATAGTCAATGCTCAAGACCCGAGATGTGGTATACATCAGAATAACTATACTTGTTTCAACTTGTTTGCCGGTGTTTCTATCTGTTTCCGGTTCCCCTTCCCTTATTCTTCTATAAGAATTTATACTCTCGTCATAAGCCCATTCTACTTTATATGAATTTTCATAGTCAACCGATATAGCGCTGACAATATTGCTTAAATTTCTTTCCGGTTTCTCCTCTCCCCTCAAGTAGCCGGAAAATGTGTCACTTGAGTCATATCCCAGATCTCCCGCCTTATCTTCAATAAGTTCAATGTTAGTAAAGCCGTTGTGGGGTCTCGGAACAGAGTTTTTCCTGTAGAAAACCGTGCCCTCATACTTCATCGCGTCTATGTTATCCAAGAGCCCGTTATTCAACTTATTTAATGCTTCCCTCTCTCCTCCCCAGTGAGCATAGAGAGCCCCGAAGCTGGCCACCAGCGGCAAGAAGTCCTCCCGCGCAGACCTGACAGAGCCGATCTCTGCCGATTCTTCGCATTGGAAAATAGCCATCATCCTGGTTATGCCGTTAGGCGTGACCGGCATCTCAATGACAACGTCGGCTTGGCCTATACCGGACAGCGGTCTGGCTATGGGGTCAGACGCCATCATCACGGCAATTGGTCTTTTTGCGTAATTGTCACATACCAAGCCGGTCAGCGAGGCGCGAGGCCTTTGGTCTTCGTTCTTTATGCCGATGATAGTCGAACCGCCAAGCCACCAGAACAAGAACGCAACCAAAAAGGATCCGGCGGCAACTCCAGTTATAAAAAGAAGTTGATTTAAGTTAAGGGTTGCCAATTTATTTTTTAATTTTAATATGTAATTTTGCATTTTGATTTTTAAATTTTGATTTTAGCGAAGCGCTTGGTGCTTAGGACAAAAGTGGGCCGACCTGCCTCCTACTTTAATACGCTGGATCACTCCCCCGTCTTTCTTTGAACACTTCTTGCCGTGCTGATGATAGGCCTCGGTGTAATCCTGGTACTCTCCCTTTTCTCCTGATGGCTTGCGGTAGTCCTCTATGCTCGTACCTCCGGCTTTAATGGCTTTCTTTAGTATCTTTTGAGTTGAATTGTATATTTTTTTGAGAGCGGCCTCGGAAAGATTTTCTACCCTAGACAAGGGATGATAACCAGAGTCCCACAGTATCTCGTCAGAAT
>Ga0210057_1005119_pt1 | contig 17007 bp, 20 predicted proteins | sample CryGeyCG2114_010_2_FD_183968 | JGI IMG/M metagenome (GOLD analysis project Ga0210057, IMG submission 183968) | Groundwater microbial communities from aquifer - Crystal Geyser CG10_big_fil_rev_8/21/14_0.10 (SPAdes) (version 2) | ecosystem: Environmental > Aquatic > Deep subsurface > Groundwater ...
CTCAATTTTAAACTTTCCCAGCTGTTTCGGGATCTGTACCACAGCAATGCCGGATTGAAAATACAAGCCGATTGGATTTTCTTCCGAAATTTCTCGGACAAGCTTCAGACCGTTCCCCCGCCGTTCGGGACTGCGCCCGGAAAGATATTCCGTAAATGCTGTTTGCAGCGCATCGTAATCATTTTCAAGGCTTGGTTTTACGCGACGGAGTGTTTTTAAAACTCCCTGCCCGCGATCGGCCAAAACGACCAAGTGTTGGTTGATATCGTACACAAAAAATATACCCGGCACATCAGGCCAATTTCCGATGTTGTGCGCAAAAGAATTGTCGCCAATCTCTCCGGTAACAGCTATGAGCAATGAAACAATCTTTTCGGGAATAGTCCCCGCACTAAGAAGCAACATGCCAAAGCGTTCAAGGCGCGTCGTAAACCGATCGGCTCGTTCACAATAATATTCGTCGGGGAGCTCTGGGGCTTGTTCGCTTGCTGCCCACGCCTGGCCGATTACATCAAGATCTGCACGAAAACGCTTCAGGTCCGCTAAAAAATAATAGCGGTGATTCCCCTCGCTTCTCTGTGCCTTGAGCTTTCCCGAAGCATCCCAACGACGAAGCGTATCAACGGAAACGCCGAGGAATTCTGCGGCTTCACCTATACTTAATCTTTCGTTCTCTTTCACAGGCTATATCTTATCAAATCTATGCAAAATTGTCAAAATCTATGCATATTAGACGAAACCTATGCATAAGGAACCTGGATAAAAGCGTTAGATCAATTTCCTAGTACTAAGCTTCTTATCGTCCAACTTTGCTCGCCCTAATAGACGACGTTAGAACCTATTTCGTTGGATTAAACCTAGAAACGTGAGCCCCTAGTGGACGATGTTAGAACCTCTCAACAGTCTAGACAACAAATGAGGTAACCAGTGGATAGTGGTCAGTAGGCACTTCTTTAATTACTACATGCGAAATCTCCTTCAATCCCCTATATAAAACATGGTCGTATATATAACCAGCCATGTAGGTAGGTTGGTCATTTAAAACTTCTTGCATGTTGCTTTCAAAGATATCCCCTAAGAATGGTTTTAGACTAACGTCATTCATGTTGAAATCTCCCTGAACTAATAATGGCGTCTCCTTAGATATGACCCTTGAAACCTCCGCTCTAATTGCCTCCGAATCTTCGTTAAGTGGATTAACGTTAAAACGTTTAAAGGGTAATACGTGCAGAGTTTGAACTGTTAAGTTCTGTCCACCAATATCTATCTCGCAAGTAGTTATTCCCCTATCGTGTGTTATCCATATGTCGCCGTTCGGCTGTTGGGCTGTTAATTTAGGATTATTGAAAAAAGTAAATTGATGTTTGGATATTGGATACCTTGAGATAACTACCTGACTAAGCATCTGACCCTTCTCAATATGAGATTCATCGTATGGGTCGTTTACGAAATACTTGTAGCCTAACTCTTTAGATATATATTCTGCTTGGCTACTCGTTTTATCCGAATGAGCTTCCTGGAACATAATAATGTCTAGATTCTCTTTGCGTAGTAAATCTATGATTCTTTGCAAAACATTCTTGCTTAAATCTTCAGCATCCATTCCCCCACCAAGATTCCACTGAATGGTCTTAATTTCCATAATTAGAGCATATAACAACTTGCTTTTGAGCCCCTACTGGAAGATATTAGGACTTGTCTAATGCCTCAAAATACTTTTTAAGGCTTCTGAAGCGATCGTTGTCTCCCTCTAGCTCCTTATAAGTATCTGCGTCTACCCACATAAAGTTATCGTGTTCGTCGCTTAACTTTAACTCGCCCGAAACATATTTACATTTGAACCCCACAAGGTAGACTACCTTGTCATGATTTCTGTGGTCTTCTGGAAATTCGTGATACCAAACAGCAAAGGGGTCTCTGACTTCTATTTCCAATCCCGTTTCCTCTAAGACTTCTCTTTTTAGGGCGCTTATAAGGCTAGATAAGTCATCATCCTTAGCTTCTCCTTCTTGTATCTTTCCTCCTGGGAAATCTATCCCCCACTTGTGGTCGTTAAGAACCAAGACCTTCCCGTCTTTATTAATAAATGCTTTCTGTCCAACGCAAAATAGGGCGTCCTTCTTCATACTTTAGATCTTACCACACCATACCACCCGCTTGATTAGCTCCCCCTAATAGACGACGTTAGAACCGTCATTCAGAGACAAAATGAGCATATTTATATCCCGGATTTAGCTCCAGTGGGACGATATTAGAGTTTATGTGATGTTCTGTACCCTAATTTATTAGCAAACTCGTAGAGCGGCCCTACAAAAAGACCCATAGAGAATGCCCATATAAGTTCTGTAAGGGGCACATTGAAAACTCTTATATCAAACTTTGTTCCATAAAGTTGCCACCAATTAGCCATTATCTCTTCCCAATTTACGAATGAGTAATAAGTGATGAGATATAGGACAAACACGAGTGCTGTAAGCAATAAACCGCTATACATAGAGTTTCTAAATAAATCTCGCCTCTGCACTAAAATCAGAACTGCCCCTATCACAGCACCTAGGGAGCTTGAGAAGATTGAGTTTAACCCGAACATAAATGCCCCTATTCCAACAGCCCCAGAGATTATCAAGACCCAAATGAAGTTCAGTTTTGGTTGCGCATCAACACCTACAAATTCTCTCCTAGCAAAAACTCTATGGAGAATACTCCCTATACCCCCAATAGAAAATGCGAATAGGAGATCCTCCAAAAAGATAGGCTGCCCGAATACGCTGACATAAAATGGACTCATAGGGTTCCAGTAATCTTGGAGATAAAAAATCTGACTGATTGGTCCAAGTGGCATTAACAAAAAACTCATAGTAAGCTGCTCCCTGCGGGTTGGCTTACTAAAAGTGAATAGAATAGTCCAGGCAACTAAAAAAATAATGGAGAGGATTAAATAGGCAAATTCTAGCTTCACTTCCATAAATTCAGTATATAACAATCCGCTTGTATGGCTCCGTATCGTGGACGACGTTAGAACTGAGATTATGGCTTATAGCCTAAAAACGTAAGCCCCAATAAGTCATACTAATACCTGTTTCGTGGGGTTAAGCATAGAAGACACTTTTGGATGCTAAATCTAAGGATTGCAAAAGGATTGCAATAGGATAATGTGATACAAGTTTAGTTATGGTTAATAAACCTCGTCATAACATAAAAATGACCATAGTGGTGGCTCTAGCCATGTTTTCCCTCATTCTTCTCCCCCTAATACTCGCAGCGATTTATGGGACTATTATCTTCTGGATTGAATTCTGGTTAGTTCTTATCCCCATTTTCATTTATGCATTAGAAAAACATCTTCTTAAAAAACAGAAAGGAAGTAGTCATAAAAGTAGTAAAGAGATAAAAAAGAACTCAACTAAATTTTCAATAATATTTTGGATAATATACTTCGCCTATTTTTTACTTCAGGGCATAGGTAATTATGCGAAATCTAATGCCGTTTACCAAGATGTATATGGGGCACCTCAATTTAATGCTGATTTCATACAAGTGGCTTTAGAATTTGATATTCTAGGTCTGGTTTTAACGTTGTTGCTGGCTATTGTCTTGGGTTACTTTGGATACAAATTTATCAATGCCGGTAGTTTTCATATCGCATTTCTCGCAGGTTATTTAAGTGTCCCCTTCGGTTGGTTGATAACACCACTAGGATACATATTGGTTTCGCAAAGAAGGAAATTAGCAAATCAAATAGCCAAGAAGGAAAAGGCTCCCCTTATTGGACACGTTTAGAACTATGAATTGGGCGGATATTAGGAGAAATTTGGAGAATATTACAATGGAGTTTATTGGAACTAACATCTCTCCTTCTAACTAAAGCCGAGAACTTGAGCATATCTTTCTACGGAGTAATGGTCTCCGTACATCTTTAAACAATAATCATATTCATCCTGATTCATTACCCCTACCGTCTTTGATAGAATCGCCTCTATGCCAACAGTTCCTAATAAAGTCTTTTCTCTAACATCATAAGCAATAGATTGGATCGTGAGAGGAACTCCTGAAAGATAATGTTCAATTTTATAATCTAATCCGCGTTCAAGAATGCTATGCATATTCTCCAGCCACATAATATCGACTCTAATGTCTTCCCTTTGTAACCTAGGTTCTCCGTGTTTGGTTTTTTGCTCGGACCACCCAGCGGGTAAATCAAATATGTCTTCCTTGTGGGTCACAAAATCAAAATCATCGGTAGTAATGGAGGTTTGGTACAACTTATTGATGAGAGTTTTATAGACCATTCCTCCCACTAACCATACACTTCCACTGCTGTTCCCTTCGAAGATCTCCAATACCTCCTGATATTGATGGTTACCCACTAGCTCCTTTTCTAAAATTTCGGACAGTTGACCTGCTTCCATATTTAAAATCCTACCACACCGCACAACCCACTTGTTGGCTCCCCTTAATAGAGGACGTTAGGGCTTGCATTACTGGTCTTGTAGTCTGAAGAAGTAGAACTCAGCTTCTTCGTGCCCTATATTTTGTATCTCGTGATTTGTGTTCGCCGGGAATACAAATCTGTCTCCAGGTTCGAAAGTCTCTTCGTTACTATGCCCATCACGGACGACTCCGCTACCCTTAACAACTACGCACGTCTCTACGATATTGTCGTGCTTATGCATTTCCCACTTCTCGCCAGGAGGAAGGTAGCCATAAGTATAGGCCTCAAAGTATTTGGAGGTAGTATCGTCTTTGCCTAAGAGTAGTTTCCGGGAACCTAGTGAATGGGATGTTCCCTCAGTGGGTATATCTTTAATATTCTTTTTCGAGAACATATCAAAATCCTATCACAAAACCTATTAACAGCTCCCCCTAATAGACGACGTTAGAACCTATTTCAGGGCTTTAATACTTGAAACGTGAACCTCTAGTGGACGATGTTAGAACCTGTTTCGTGTATTTATAAATGAGTGAAGCCACCTCGCAAGTGGGCAGTCCTTTTGAGGGGGCTCACTCGGTTGGTGGCTTGGTTGCTCAGGGTCTGAGCAGTTCGTTGGCCTGGTCGCGGATGATCTTCTCGATCTTGCCCCTGAAGAGGCCTGCTCCCAAGGGAAGTTTCCCCGTGAGCCGAACCTGGTTGGGTTCAACGAAGAGTTGACCCTCCGTAGAGAACCCGCTGACCGAAAAGCTGAACGAGCCGACGTAGCCGTTCCAGTCCTCGCGAACGTTGCTCACCTTGTCGGCATAACGACGCTGGACATCGGTGAGAAGTTCCTTGATTCGCCTCAAGGCCTCGTCCTGAGGCAGGTTGTGTCGCAAGTTCATGTCGAGCCTTGCCATGCCCTACTCCTTCGTGTCGGGTGCGACTTTCAGATAACCACACGATATGATGATAGTCAAGATATGGCTCCCCCTAATAGACGACGTTAGAACCTATTTCGTTGGATTAAACCTAGAAACGTGACCCCCTAGTGGACGATGTTAGAACTTATTTGTGGATAGGCGTAAGATTGGAGTATGGGGAAATGGTTCAAAGATAATTGGTTCAGGCTCGGAATACTAATAGTTGGAATTTCCCTGGCAACGGCTGTCTTTATTATGTTATTTCATCAGAGACCTAGCGAATACCCAACACCAATTACTCGAGACAATCCAATTGATGTGGAGAATAGTCAGCCAACTGCCTATCCAAGCCCGGTAGCAAGTGATACCTCCGCAAAATTGATTCAGTGCATCGATGCCGCCAATGCGGAATTCAACTATGTAGTTAATATGTTGCAAATTGACGTGCAAAATGGGAAATTGGATAGTAAATATTTTTCGCCTAGTATTGATGCATTGGAAATAAGAAAAGAGGAACAGAAACAGGACTGCGCAATTAAGTATAAATAGACCCAAAAGTTTTCTCTTTAGTAGACGACGCTAGAACCTCTACTCTGCCGCAGGCCCAACACTTAGTGGATATATTTTGATATCCTTGGCTTTGTGTGGGAGTTGAAAGACCAAATATATATCCCTGAAACCAACTTTCTCAAGTATGTGCTTGTTGCTCCAAAGATATAAATAGTCTCTAACGTCATTTTCTTTATCTTCCAGACCAAATGGGCTGAGGTAGCCATATATTATGAATGTCATCTTGCTATTCGCAGAAGCCTTTTCCCCATATTTACGTAACTTTCTACGTATTGGTCTCTCAATATACTCTTTCACAAACCTCGGCAGGTCTTTGGGTGTATATCCAATTCTTCTCTCACCTCTAATTATTCTTTCAAAGTTTTCTCCTTCGAAGTCAGCCATAGTTACTTGGAATGACAAGCCATCCTTTTCGTAAACCACATCAGCGGGCTCTTCTGGCAATAGGTCGAATTCCACTTTTCCTTTCACTCCTCGCCTCCTAAGAAATGTTATAACGGCATTTAGTTCAATTTCTTTGCCACTAGCTATTTCTTTCTTCATTTTTAGATACTACCGCGACAAATCAAGGACTGGAGAATGCTATAACTTGTTTCTAGACAATGGCCTAAACCCTTCTTTCAATAAAATGAATATCAAAAGGGCCTGATTTTACTCCTCAGTCCAATGCTTACATAAACCGCAAACCACACACCCAGAATAAGCCAACCGCGTCTATCTCCACTGAGAACCATCTTTGCTGATACCACCGCAATAATTAGTGGGATAAATGGAAAAATCGCTATGGTCCATATCCATGCAAGCGCTTCTCCTAATTTAGATTTCTCCTTGGGTGTACTCATGTTGGAATTAACGCCTGAGTTGTCTACTCAGCACAGCGTTCTTTATAATATCAATTAAATACAGAATTGCTGCATTACTTGCACCCATAACTATCACAAACTCGGAGGCATATTGGGCTGTTGGTTAAATCATTTTCGTTACTCACATAGCTACACTTATACCCGCAATCAAACCTTTTGTACTGAGTGGTGCCATCCCTAAAGTACGCACTACCAGCCGACAAACAAGCCTCCTCGGACTTGTAGTCTATCCTCATCAGGGTTACACCATCTCCATAAAGGCTTAGCTGCCATGGCTTATTAAAATAAGCATATATCCCATAAACTGACCCGATTACTAATATGGCTACAATTACCTGTTTCATATATTTAGTCATATTTCATCTTCGTCTATTTAGACCCAAAAGGATTCCATGCGACTTTGCCTGTAGTTACATATACATAACTCATCCTAACTACCTGGAGAGCCAAGAAATATATTAGTGCTCCGAAAACCCAAGCATACAAAGACTCTGCTATCGCTTTAGAAAGAGGCTTTTTGTCTTTTACTGACTCTAGTTCATAAAGGGCAGGCTCAGCGGAAACACTAGAGTATACATTTTCCCTAAAACTAAAGAAGTTGTTAGTCACACGCTTTTGTTCACGCGCCCTTTCGCTAAAATTAATAATCTTTGAGTTTTCTATATAAGCAGCTATGTGGGGTTGTACTTCATCGTAGTATGCACAATAAAAATTCAGTGTGCGTTTGGTGTCTAAGTAGGTCGTATCTTCTAATTCATAATCATTGAATTCAAAATATTCATTGTATTGACTACCCTGTAAGACTACATACTCCCCATTCGATATACATCTAGCTCTATAAGTTATTCTTGAGGCATCTGAGGCATGGTAAAGAAAAACTGAAGCCATTAGATAAAATGGCAATGACAATATCCCAACCCCAATGGACATCACATACACTAACTTCATGAATCTTTTCCACATATCCTGATTATACACTTGCTTTATGAGTCGGGGACTGGAGGAATTTATAATCTGCTTAAATCGACTTGTTGTGCATTCGAGCTATAACACCAATGATAACTCCCCACAGTAGATGATTAATTAGAAATTGCAGAAGTATTGCTACTACTATTTTCATAAAAAGCGATTCGGGAGAAAAAAGAATAATACCAAAACTCATAAAATATAAAGGTGCTAGCGCAGTGTTAAAAATTCCGTGGGAAAGAATTCTGGGTACACCAAGACCGAGCTTATTATTACTCCAGCCCATTAGTCCAAAGAGGGCTGTATTAACTAGAATACCTATTAATATTTGGATGCTCATCTTCTGTTAACTTCCTAAGGTAACGTCTCACAAGCAACCCCATCCTCATCTCTATCTAGGCCGTGATAGTCGTCCCCAGGACCACCTTCTGATTCAAAGAAGTCCTGAGCTTCATATTGAGTAGAGAAATCAGAACAGTCATAATCTCCGTAATCTTCATAAGAACGCTCTTCCTGTGGATTATCTTGCCTGAGATAATTGTACTTCGAATCTACTGATTCTGACCCACTATCGCCCAAGAGCATCAGTGCTCCAGCAATAGCAACGCCTCCTGCAGCTACCCAACTAGCCACGTTTTTCATACCTTTATTGTACCAAATCCATGGGGGTGCCAGGGGTGAGGGGTTAAAATATATGATTTTATATGATTCTGCCTCGGAAAATCCGATATATTTTCTGGATAGGGCTTGAGGGGACAGTCTTGAGTTGTTAGATTGGATGTGATGATAAGAATGAATAATGAAAATCCGCTGTCCAAACGCTATAAAACAAGGGAATTATTGCCTGATTTGTCCAGGACAATTGAATTGTCTCGCCATATCCCCTTTATAAATATTGCTCATGCTATAAGAGCTAATTTTCTACCAGAAACTTGGCCAGCTCGATACTCAGAGCGTTGGTCACATAAACAGCCGAGTGAACACAAGGAGGGTTTCTGGTATCCACTAAAGGTCTTAAGGTGGGAAACCAGAAACGAAGAAAAGAGCGAGCTTACTTTAAGCTTTATTAACCATCTAGCCGGCATGGGTTCCCTCAAGCTGGTCCTCCACGTTTTACTGAAAATTTTGGAAATGGAAGAGCTTGGACTTAGGTGGTTATGGACAATTACAGATTTCATTATATTTGGTGAAGCATCTCCCCCCACCAGAGAACACCGGAAAACTGCAAATAGCATGGGAGATATATATCAACTAGCTGGTTACCCTAGCGCTGCTACGATTACTGACCGAAAACATGAAAAGAGGCGCAACAATCCCGATAATTGGACTAGAAAATTAAGTACGCTTTGGGAGTTAGGTGGGATAATTGACAATGGGATTTGGGGCGAGCGCAATAAAAACTATTCCGAGATTTTAAAAGAAAGTAGACAATTATCGAAAAAGGAGATTAAGAATTTGATAGCTCGACGAAAACGACTCGGGGTCCATTCTAACAACAAAATAAGGAGGGGAAATACTCAAAATAAAGAGTTAATTAGGTCAATTTTTGGTAGCGAAGATAGCTACAATAAGTTTAAGCAAAGAGCTAGGAAAGAGGGCTTTTACTTGGACTGACAAAATCTGTCCACGGCAGTCCTAAAGTTGTGTTCTACTTCTGTAAACACAACATGAGTATTAACAACAGGTTGTCGGATTTGGATGAAATCACCGCACTTAATACACCCTGTGATACGTTCCAGGCCATATCGGAAGTTTCGATTAGTGTAGACCCCTTAGATATCAAAAGGCTTGTGTTTGAATTTGAACCAACGGATGTTTTCTTTGAAAAAATTGGTGCCATTAGGCAGCGCAAATTAAGGGTCGAGCCTATGGTACTCCTCCACACCAGGAGAATGCTCTATCAGCAAGTGCGTTCCCTGAACGAGTCGAGAAGAATAGACTAAATGACCATTTCTTCAACACATCTGGATGAGTTCAAAAAGCTGTATAAAGCCCGCTGCCGGGTAGATTTGAGCGACAAGGAGGCGCTGGAGAAGGGCTCTCGGCTGATTAATCTAGTGAAGGTAGTTTATCAACCCGAATATGAATATGAACAAAATAGACGTCGGAAAATATGAGAATCTGCTCAAGCGGAGAAAGTTGGAACCGCAGAACCTCCCCATCCGCCCACAGAAAAAGAAAACTAGGCTCTACATTGATAATGAATACATCAAGCGTGGCTATGGGGCAAAATTCCCTAAATACGTCACTATGGTCTATATCGTATTAGCGATGCACGCAAACTATCAATATCAAACCTGTTTCCCATCAATAAAAACCCTGATGAAATTCTCTGGCACCAAGAATAGAAATTCCATAAATTATGCCATCAAGATACTCGAGGCTTTCAATATTATATTAGTCGAACGCTCAAAGGGGCGTATCTCTAACTCCTATATTCTTTTGAGACCTGAGGTTTGGAGACCGATAGATAGCATTAGCATAGATGCGATTAAGAGAAGAAGGGTGAGAACAGTATCAATTGATACTGGTCAACCGTATCAAAAGGACCCCTCCAACAGTATCGAGAGTGATACACGAAGTCATATAACGGAGTCATATAAAAGAAATTAAGACTTTTAATTTAACCTTCTATTACTATAATTAATATGTTAACCCACCACACAATGCTTTTATCCAAGGGGCTTTTTATTGGTAATGCTCTGAAAGGGGCGACCTGCCAGCATTACTACTCCTTGGAGCAAGTGGTTGGGTTAACCAGGTCGTCCCTTTGAGTTATATGGATAAACAAATGAAATACTTCTTATACGCCAGGAAATCGTCCGAGAGTGAGGATAGACAGGTGGCCTCAATTGAATCCCAGATTAGTGAACTCCAGCATCTGGCCACTAGGGAAAATCTACACATTATAGATACCTTCTCGGAAGCTAAGTCTGCTAAGGACCCTGGGAGAAAAGAGTTTAACAAGATGCTAGAGAAAATCCGCCAAGGTGAAGTTCAAGGCATTATATGCTGGAAACTCGATAGATTGGCTAGAAACCCCATAGATGGAGGCCAGATAGCTTGGATGCTCCAACAGGGCCTTATACAACACATCAGAACGCACGAACGTAGCCATTACCCTACGGACAATGTATTGATGATGAGTGTGGAGTTCGGTATGGCCAATCAATTCATTAGAGATTTAAGTGTAAACGTTAAAAGGGGCCTTAAAACTAAAGCTGAAAAAGGACAGTATCCAGGGCCCGCTCCCCTCGGGTATATGAATACTCCTATGAGCAACAAGGGTGAGCGTGAAATAGTTAAGGACCCCGAGAGATATGACCTAGTAAGAAAGATGTTCGATGTAATGTTGGAAGGGAAGTTGACCCCACCAGAGATACTCAAGATAGCTACAGACAAATGGGGTCTAACTAATGCCAGAGGTGGAGAGTTTGCTAGAAGCTCTATATATAGATTATTTGGAGATTCTTTTTACTACGGCACCTTCGAATATCCAAAAGGTGGTGGTAGCTGGTATCCAGGTACACACGAACCGATGATAACTGAAGATGAGTATGATAGAATCCAGGTCCTTCTGGGTAGAAGGAGTCAACCAAGGTCTAAAAAACATCAATTTGCATACAGAGGGCCCATATTGTGTGGAGAGTGTGGCGCTATGGTCACAGCAGAACACAAAAGAAAGATTCAAAAGAATGGCAACATACACGAATATATCTATTACCACTGCACTAAACAAAAGAAGGTTAAGTGTTCACAACGTAGTATCGAAGCCAAAGAGTTAAAACAACAAATAGAGAATATATTAGCCCGCATAGAAATCCCCCATGAATTTTATGAATGGGCTATGGATATCCTCAGGGAACGTAATAAAGAGGAGTTTGAGGCAAAAGAGAGGGGTCTAGCAGGCGTCAGAAGAAGATATGATAGCTGTATCAACAAGCTTGATAAGTTAATCGACATGCGAGCCAGTGGGGAAATCAGCGAAGAAGAGTTTTTAAGAAGCAAATTAGTTACGGTTGAAGAAAGAGTAAAACTACAAGAACTGCTAAACGACTCCGATGGAGAAATTGGGCAGTGGGTGGACAAAGCGGATGCTATATTCAACTTTGCTTCCACAGCGAGGAAAACTTTTATAGAAGGCCCTGATGAGCAGAGAGGAGCTATCTTGAACGCCTTAGGTTCGAACCCCACCCTCAAGGACGGAAAACTGTTTATACAACTGGAAGAACCGTTAGTGTTCGTGGAAGCTGCGTCTCAAGAGGCCAAGAGGGTAACGGGGATATTCGAACCTATCGAAAGTGGCTTGGATAGAGAGTTATTAAGGGAGAAGTACTCTAAGAGTCCTATACTGCTCCGGGGGTCGGATTCGAACCGACAACCAACACGTTAACAGCGTGCTGCTCTACCGTTGAGCTACCCCGGAATATCCGTAATAAGTTAACAGATTTTACTTCAGCCGTAAATAAAGAGCGGGCCTCACGGCTCGCTCTTTACTGTACTGACGTCACCTATCGACGTCTCTTAGCTGTACGCTTCTTAGCTGTACGCTTTACCGCTTTCTTCGCAGTACGCTTTACTGCGCGTTTCTTAGCGGGAGCTTTCCTACGGGCAGGCTTTCTGCGTGCAGGAGCTTTACGTGCAACCTTCTTGCGCGCTGCCTTCTTTCTCTTTACAGGCATGTATTTAAACTTATCTGATAACTGATACGAAGTGGCGACCACCCACATTCGTCAGCCTTAACTTAATTGTACGAAAAAAGAAGTATAAAAGTATATGTGCATAACTTACAAAAAATATTTTACAAACTTTTTAAATCTAAAATTCTTCCTAAACTTTCTATTTGCGTTTTTACATACGTTGGAATTCCAACTATACAACCGGAATCCATAATCGCTATTCCACCAGAATTACCTTGATCAATCTTTGCAGAAGTTTTTACATATCTCTCACCAGAACGAAATTCAAAACCAGATACGATTCCATCCGTAACGGTTAAACTTTCTCCTCCGATCCCAGGATATCCCAAAACAGATATATGATCTCCAATGCTTACAGAGTTACAGGTTGGCACGGCAGAGCCCTTTAGGGCATACAATGAAAGACTAGAAAGTAATCCTGCCCTTTCATTGTTATCAACCTCCACAGGCTTAAGGTATGCAAGGTCCACCCCATTACGGTAAAGGGTATGCCCCTTACTTTTGTAGACGATATAATCTTCGGAATTATCTGGATCTGGATAAACCGCTATTACACATTGCGAAAAACCATCTTCGTTAGTTTCAATAACGTGTAGGTTTGTCTGAACGTAATACGAACTCCCATCTCCAAAAACATCCCCGCTGAAAAGCACTCCCGAGCCCTGCTGAAGCTTATTAGTCTCAGTATTCTCAACACACACTAATCTCACAACAGAGGGGGCATATTGATTAATGATGGTTCCTGCAGAAACCGCCTGTGAAACAGTTTTTGAATCTTTTAGATTATCTAACGCTTCCTCTAATAGCTCTTCGCTTTCTTTGGCCTTCTCCAACTCTTCTCCCTGCAAATCAATAGTTTTTTGCTGTGAGACGATTGTTCCCTCACTCTCTCCACTGAGACGCGCAATCTGTTCTTGAGCTATTTTTAAGTCTTTCCTTGTTTCTGAATATAGACCGTAACTCGAAAGAGCCATCACCACCAAAAGGGCGAACCATAAAGTGTGTTTATTCTCCTCCATTACCCACAGCGGCTAAAACCGCAAGTTTTGCACTCTATACAACCCTCAGACATGACAATCTGTCCGCCACACTCAGGACATTCTGGCATATAGCCATAATCTGCCACACTCCTTGTAGAACTCACTTCGCTTTGACTTATAAGTTGCACCTCGTCCTCAACTGTGGCCATCACGACCTCTCCCTCAAAATCAATTCCCTCTCCACCGTTAATGTGTTCCTCTAATATCTTAGCTATCGCATCCGGTAGGGAAAGAATAGTTCCCTTAGCGGTCATAGTAACCATTGGTCCCCTAATACCCTTCAAATGATCTACTATGTATCCAGCTTTAATATTGGATCGAAGCGCTAAAGAAATTAATCTACAAATAGCTTCTGTCTGTTCCTGGAAATATCCCCCACTCTTCCCTAGGGTTGCAAAGACCTCAAATGGCTTCCCCGTTTCATCTGAATTGATAGTAATAAAGAGTTTTCCATATCCAGTGCGCACTCTATATGTCTTGCCGCTTAAAACCTCTGGACGTTCACGCTCTTGTGAGGTTATATCCGCACTTCTCGCTACCTCCAAAGTTACTTCTTCTCTTTCCACTACTTCTGTCCTTGCCCTGTTAGGATCTTCTGTTGTTTTCACAATCTCACTCTCTTCTTTTCCTATATTGAGAATCTGAATAGTACGGCTGCCATCTCTGTATACCGTGCAGCTCTTGCACTTCATCTTCCAAGCATCAATATATGATTGCTTCACATCTTCCACCGTAGCTTCGTTTGGAAGATTAATAGTCTTAGAAATTGAATTGTCTACGTGTCTCTGGAATGCAGATTGCATCGCAATGTGTTCTGGTCCTGAGATATCCATAGCCACTACAAAAGTATCTCTTAAGTCTTGTGGTAGTTCCGCTATGTGTTGAACTGTACCCTTAGCCACCACCTCTTCTTTAATAGCCTCTTTTTCTTCTTTAGAAAATCCCTTCTTATCTAACGCCTCTTCAAAATGTCTATTAAGATATTGATAGAACTCACCGTCCTTATCCTGCTTAATAAACGCGAGAGCAAAGTTAGGCTCCAATCCTGATGAGCAATCAAACATCATGGCGATCGAGCCGGTAGGAGCAACGGTAGTTAGGGCTGCATTGCGCATTTTCACTTTCTTCTTGCCCTTAGCAAATACTGACTTTTTCCAGTTTGGAAACTCTCCCTTCTCTTTCGCTAAATCGCGTGACGTTTTCTGAGCTTCTTCTTGGATAATTCCCATAGCCCTCTCTGCCATTTGATATCCTTCCTTTGAGTTGTATTTGATACCGAGCTGGAAGAGCAAATCGGCAAATCCCATAATACCCAAACCCACACGACGGTTCTTTATGGCCATTTCAGTAACCTGAGGAACTGGGAACTCAAATTTATCAATAACATTATCTAGCATGCGCACGGCAACACGCGTTACCTCTTTGAGCCTCTTTTCATCTAACTTTCCATTATTCGCAAAGGCAGCTAGGTTAATGGAACCAAGGTTACAATTGTCATAGGCGTGCAAGAACTGCTCTCCGCATGGATTTGAAGCATATATATCTCCCAAGTCCGGTAGGGGGTTCTTGCGATTAACCTCATCAATAAACACCACTCCAGGTTCACCATTAGTCCAAGCATAGTGAGCAATCTCATCAAATATCTGTCCTACAGTGATATCTAGTGGTTCCACTCCATTTACACTTCCATTGGGACTACGCAATACTTTATGAGGCTTCATCTTCTTTCCTTTCCAAACGCAGTACCACTGCTTATCTGGATGCTCGAGAACTTGTTTCATAAAACGATCCGTGAGTTTCACTGAAATATTAAAATTACGAATATCTCCTTCTTTTGCTTTGGAAATAAGAAAATCGTGGAAGTCTGGATGTTCAACACTAATCATTGCCATATTGGCACCATGTCTTCCTTGCTGCTTAATAGTGCCGAAAGCTGTGTCGTACACCTTAAGAAATGATGTGGGGCCAGATGAAAATCCTCTCGATGTTTTGGTTGGAGTAAATGTGGGACGCAATTCATCAAGCGCAAAACCTAAACCCGATCCTGCTTGTTGTAAAAGAGCCGCATCTTTCAAGGTTTGGAAGATACCCTCCATCGAATCTTTAATAGGTAGCACAATGCAATTAGCTACCACCTTAGTCCCTGCTCCTGAGTTGGTAACAGTTCTTCCTGCGGGAGTGAACTCTTTGTTCATCATCACCTCCAAGAAGTCTTTTTCTATTTTTCTAACCTCACTCGCCTTCTTACCGTAATTTATTTCTACTTCAGCTAAATCTTTTGCAACGCGCCCCAACATGTCTGCTGGAGTTTCCTTTTTCCCCTTCGCATCTTCCCAAAGATAACGCTTGTTCATCATCTTCAGGGCGTTCTCTGAATATGATTTGTTGATTTTATCTTTGAGTTGCTTATTCATTATGGTGGTGGGGAGTTGTCTTAGATCGTAGACTCATTTTACTCACCCTACTCTCTTTCTCAAAATGCGCCACCTGTGGATAACAAAAAGACTCTAGTCGAGAGTCTCTTTTTTTATCTAAAGTTTTTCTTTTAACGTCTCTTTCTGCGTCTTAAAAAGGCTGGAATCTCCCAGATATCCTCACTGTCACTCTCCTTAGTGCTTTCATTTTGTCCCTTACCCTTCCTGCGAATCCTCTCTGGCATCTCGCTATTGGATTCTTCATCTTTTTTCTCTTCCCCCACTTCTCCCTCAACTTCTCTTTCTTCGAGGGGTTCATCGCTACCCATACTAAATAGCCCAAAACGATCCGGATCTCTTAATTGATGTGAGCTATTAAACCCGGTAGCGATTAAAATGATTTTAATTGTGCCTTTAGAAAGCCTTCTATCGTGATATGCTCCAAAAATTATTTTAGCTGCCGAATCTACATTCTCGGTTATGATTTGTGCCGCTTCATTAATTTCTGACATGCGAAGATCTCTTCCGCCAGAAACCGAAAAGAGTACTCCCCTCGCTCCATCTATGGAGCTATCCAACAGGGGTGAATTAATTGCTTCATCTACCGCCTTGGCTGCTCGATCTTTTCCTTTCGCCATTCCCACTCCCACCACTGCGGTACCCGCATCTTTCATAACAGCCGTTATGTCTGCAAAATCTACATTCACTAAACCAGAGGCGGTAATCATATCTGCGATACCCCTCACTGAATTTTTTAATACCTCGTCAATTTTATCAAAAGCCTTTAATACCGGAGTGCTCGCATCAATGATGTTGAAAATCCTATCATTAGGAATGACGAGCAATGTATCTACTCTATCGCGCAGTTTACTAAGACCCTCCTCTGCAATACGCATGCGCGCAGAGCCCTCAAAGGAAAAGGGCTTCGTAACAACCGCCACAGTTAAGATACCCATGTCTCGTGCAATATCTGCAATGACGGGAGTAGCGCCTGTACCGGTTCCCCCACCCATACCGGCGGTTATAAAAATCATATCTGTGTCCTTCAATACCGCTTCTATCTCTTCTCTATTCTCTTCTGCGGATTGCTGCCCTAATTCTGGGTTCATACCCGCACCCA
>Ga0210057_1005120_pt1 | contig 17005 bp, 13 predicted proteins | sample CryGeyCG2114_010_2_FD_183968 | JGI IMG/M metagenome (GOLD analysis project Ga0210057, IMG submission 183968) | Groundwater microbial communities from aquifer - Crystal Geyser CG10_big_fil_rev_8/21/14_0.10 (SPAdes) (version 2) | ecosystem: Environmental > Aquatic > Deep subsurface > Groundwater ...
ACCGTTAAAACTGTCAGCGGCGCGAACCACGGTTTTATCCAGTGTGAACAAAAAGTAATAAATATTATAAGACAATGGATTAAAGAATAAATTTTTTTGCTGCGGTGAAAGCCAGAAAATCCGTCCGTGAGGGCGGTTTTTTTGTTTGCGCGTTTTATATCGGAAGAGCTATAATGTAAATATGGAGTTTAATACGTAAAAATAGACTTATTTAAAGGATGTTGAATTTATAAAATTATGGAAAACAAACAAACTTCATTAGCCATTTTTGAAACACACAAGATCCGTCGGTACTATAATGAAAGAACCGAAACTTGGTATTTTTCAGTGATTGATATTATTGCGGCTTTAACGGAGCAGATAAATTTCAAAAAAGCGAAAAGTTATTGGACAACGCTTAAAAGCCGCTTAAAACAAGAAGGAAGTGAGTTGGTCACAAAATGTGACCAACTGAAATTACAATCTGCTGATGGAAAGTATTATAAAACCGATGTTGCGGATGTAGAAACAATTTTACGCCTCATTCAATCTGTCCCGTCAAAAAAAGCCGAGCCGATCAAGCTTTGGCTGGCAAAAGTCGGTTATGAACGGATGCAAGAAATGAGTGATCCGGAAAAAGCTTTAAACCGAAGCCGTGAATATTGGCAAAAACAAGGCAGAAGCGAAAAATGGATTCAACAACGAATGACGGGGCAGGAAACCAGGAATAAATTAACGGATTATTGGGCAGAAAATGGCGTGAAAAAAGTAGATGAGTTTGCCGTTCTCACAAATATTATTCATAAGGAATGGAGTGATTTGTCGGTAAAAGCCCATAAAAGTCTTAAAGGGTTGAAAACGCAAAATTTGCGCGATCATATGAGCGAAGAAGAGTTAATTTTTACCGCCTTGGCGGAGCTTTCCACGAGAAGAATTGCAGAAACGGACGAAGCAAAAGGTTTTGAGGAAAATAAAATTCCAGCAATAAAAGGAGGGAGAATCGCTAAAGACGCGCGCAAGGCGCTTGAAGAAAAAATTGGAAAGTCAGTCGTAACCGGAGAAAACTATCTGCCGCCGAAAAAATTTGTTAAAAAATTGAAATAGAAAAGTTGTCAGTTCGGGAGACTTTAATGCCCTGTTGGGGCGGAAGTAAAATTTATTAATTATTTTTTTATACCCCATCCCCATGGGTGGGGTTTCCTTATAGGTGAAAGATGTTGGAAAACTGTTTAGGTTTTCTAATATAATAAAATAAGCGGATACTCCGTCCGCTTGCGGCGTGGTAATTCATTTTTATAAAATAATATTATGGAAACAACAAAAATAGCGTTATTTAAAGGAAAAAAAATCAGAAAAATACTCTTTCAAAATGAGTGGTGGTTTTCCGTGATTGATGTCATTGAGGCATTGACGGATAGCTCTCAACCAAGCAAATATTGGACGGCGATGAAGGCGAGAGTAAATAGTGATGATGGTATTCAGTTGTCTACAATTTGTAGACAACTGAAATTAGAGTCTTCTGACGGCAAAAAATATGAAACCGATTGCGCCGATACCGAAGGTATTTTCCGTATAATTCAATCAATTCCCTCACCCAAAGCCGAGCCGTTTAAGCGCTGGCTGGCGCGCGTCGGTTATGAGCGGGTGCAGGAAATTGAAGATCCGGAATTGGCGGCTAAAAGAACCAGAATGCTTTATAAACTCAAAGGATATCCTGACGATTGGATTGAGAAACGGATGCGCGGTATCGCTATTAGGGAAGAACTGACGGATGAATGGCAAAAGCGAGGCGCGAAAGAGCAAAAGGATTATGAAATTTTAACCGCGGAAATATCTAAAGCGACTTTTGGCGTGACGCCAAGTCAATATAAAAAATTGAAAGGGTTAAAGCGAGAAAATTTGCGCGACCATATGGATGATTTTGAATTGATTTTTAATATGCTCGGAGAGCGCGCTACGACCGAAATTCATCGCAATGAAGATTCGCAAGGAGTGAAAAAATTAAAAACGGACGCTAAAGCCGGCGGAAGTATTGCCGGCAATGCCAGGAAAGAGCTGGAAAATAAATTAGGACGCTCAATTATTACGAAGCAGAATTTTAAAACTTTGCCAGGGCGGAAAAATTAACGTAATATTCAAAAGATAAGGGCGAAAATTTAAAGGATGTTGAATTTATAAAATTATGAAAAAAATTACCACACAAGGGTTGCAAATATACACATTTCATCAAAATGAAAATGATTATATTTCACTGACTGATGGCTCGCTACAAGAATCCTTTGGAGCCAAAGGATGTGGTAAAAAATTGGATGAGAAATTATTCTACCATAGAGTTTTTGGGTGTTTGGGAGCGTATAAATAACCCTCATTTCAAAGGGGTCGAATTCGACTCCTTTAAAAAAGACGCGGGCGCTAATAGTTTTACACTGTCTCCGCAATTATGGATAGCAAGGACAGGCGCTGTTGGAATCATTTCACGGTCAGGTAATAGCGGGGGAACTTTTGCCCATAAAGACATCGCTTTTGAATTTGCCACCTGGATATCTCCGGAGTTTAAGTTGTGTTTAATCAAAGAATTCCAAAGATTAAAAATTAAGGAAAATGAAAAATTAGCTCTTGGCTGGGACGCCAAACGAATGCTTACAAAAATCAACTATCGTATTCATACCGATGCTATTCAAAAAAGTTTAATGCCGAAAGAAATCTCTAAAGCGCAGGCAAATATTATTTTTGCCAACGAAGCGGATGTGTTGAATAAAGCGCTTTTCGGCATGACTGCCAAAGAATGGCGGGATAAGAATCCCAAGTTAGCGGGAAACATCCACGATTACTCCGATGTTACCCAGCTTGTTTGTTTGGCAAATTTAGAATCGTTTAACGCGGAATTTATCCGGCAGGGGATTTCTCAAACTGAACGGCTTTTAAAATTAAATGAAATTGCCATTATTCAAATGCGGTCGTTGCTTGATAATGGGTCTGTTAAAAAATTAAAATAGAGAAGTTGTCAGTTCGGGTAATTTTAAGGCCTTGCTGGGGCGGAGAAATTAGCGGAGGGATTTTGTTTTGTCGCGGTTAGCTTGGGTTTTAAAACCCAAGCTAACCTAATAGAAATTGCGGCGAAGCGGAAAATTTTTTTTAAATTAGCCGTTAGGTTTAGATGTTAATTTATTAAATGTATTATGGATAAAACTGAAGAAATATTACAACTCGCAGAAGAAATTTTAAAAAATATAGAGTTACAAGAGATATCACTTAGTAATATTGTTTTACGTTGTGCTAGGTTAGCTCGAATTACAGGAAATCAATCTGCAATGGATTTATTTAAATATGAACTAACTGGATACCCCTCAGATGATCAGGGTTTTGTATTATTTGGAGCTTTTGAACTTGCGAGATATGCGAATAGAACTTTTCGTCAAAAAGATGAATCTGGAATTATAAAAGAATGTCTATTCCCTCAAACAGTCACGGAATTAGAAAATGAGCTTGAAGCGGCAAAAGAACAAATGAAAGTGGCATTTGACAGAAATGTTTCTGTTTCTTCCGCAAATCCCACTCAGTATGTTTGGTCGCCGATTGGAAATAGCATTGAGAGGGCGGGTTTAAGACAAATTATTACCGAAAAATCAAAAAAATTAGATCAGCTAAAATCGGGGTATTATAACTATGTACTTGGAGTTTACTACGAGACAAGGTTTGAGAATATAACAGAAGATATATTTAGAAAGAAAAAACTCATTGTTGATAAAGCATTATCCAATTACTTGCCAGAAGCATTTAAAAAATTTGTGTCAGTATATGATAATTTGCAATCAAAAAATTCGGAAGATTGGGCGAACGCAGTACATTCTTGTAGGAAAATATTAAAAGATTTAGCAGATTTTTTATATCCAGCTACCAATGAAGAAATTGATATTGGAAATGGCAAAATAATAAAACTTTCAGATGAAAAATTTATTGCTAGATTGAAGCAATTCATTAAACTTAATATAGGTAGTGAATCATTCACGAAAGTTGTTGGTAGTAGCTTAGAGTATATTGGAGATAGGATTGATTCAATATATAAATCAACCAATAAAGGATCTCATGCAAAAGTTGAACAAAAAGAAGCGGAAAATTATGTAATGCATACCTATATGCTTGTTGGGGATATTCTAGATTTGTATAAACCCAAAGGTAAATAAGGAGTTTTGGCTCAGGCATTCACCCTATAATTCTCTTATTAATGTCAGCAAAAAAAACGGACGGGCTAAAATCCCGTTCGTTTTTCGTTAGCTTGGGTTTTAAAACCCAAGCTAACTGTGAAATTTATCTAACTACGGAATATTAACCCCGGTCAAATTAGTTTCGTAATGGATTTTGCCCATTAAGTTATAAAAGGGCACGGCGTTAATTTCTTGGTACAGAGCGCCGTTAGTCGTAATACTTTCCGCGCCGAGGTCATAATAATTATTGGAGTCGTGGCTCGGAGTATAGATAACTAAATAATAAATTCCGCTGGAAGATAAGGTAAGCGGGCGGCTAAAGTCGGCGCGCACCCAGCTATTATCGCTTAAAGCATTAGCCGAAATTTTAGCGCGTTCAACCGCGGCGTAAGCCAAATCGGCGCCGTTTTTGTCCGAGCGAATGGCGGCGCGGACCAAAAACGGGGGATTGCCGACGCGGGAGGCGGCGAAAGAAACTCCTTTAACCGTAACTTTATTATTAGCCGCCGGGCCGTTTGCCACAAAAGTCTGCGCGTAAAGTTCGTCGTTATTCGCGCGGCCGAGCCAAAAGGTAGTGTTAAATGTTCCGCCCAAAACTTGCGTTTCCCTGCCTAAATTGCTTAAGTCAAAATTTTGCGCGATAGGAAATATTTGGTCTAAATTAACATTCGTCAACGGCCGATAATCGCTTAAACTATTTCTAAAATTAGCGACTTCATCTCTGGTTAAAAGCAAAGTGAAAGCGTTATCCGCTTGGCCGCTGATGCCGGTCGTCCAGTCGTCATATTCCACATCCGGATTGGAAAAAAACGGCATGCGGGTGCAGGTACCGGCGCAGGAGCAAGGGTAGGCCATTATTGAGCGGTATTTGCAATCCGGGTCCTGCGTGCCGTGGGAAGATTCGTACAAGCCGGTAGGACTGGCGTTTGTTTCTTCGTGCCCCGCGCCCATGTTATGCCCCAACTCATGTATATAGCTTAAATTAGAAATACAGTCCAGCGGAACGACGTTAAAAGCCCGTGAGGCAAAATCATCTTTATTCCCGCTGTCCATCTGATAGCCAATGCCGCAGACATCAGTGCCATCAGCAAGTTTGGCGTTGGTAACGAACAAAGTAACGATGTCGGCTTTATACTGGTCGCGCAAGGTGTGGACATTATCCATCACGCCATCGCTTAGGTCTTTTAACGCGGTGAGTTCGGTTGAGGAATCGTTACTCGCCGGTTCCGCGTAATTAACTTCTACCGTGTGGACTAATTTTAATTTTTGCGGGACTAAACTATTTTCATAAGCCATGTTGGCATCCGCGACCGCCAGGTCAATTAAACTTTCTATCGCCGCCGTACTGCCCGCGTCCTCGCGCGCCTGTTTGGTATAAACTACCATCACGTCAATCGTAGTCGTGCTCATATCCATTGGCACAACCGCGTCGGACAGGTTGGGCATTGAAGAAACAATATTATCATCCCGCGGGAATTTTTTCGGGTCAATTTGGTTGATGATAGTTAAACCGTTTCCCGCCGGCCGAATTTCATAAATTTTGTCCGGTAAATAAATATTGCCTGTTAACATATCGCCTTTGGAAATAAGCGTGGCAAAACTGTTTTCTATTCCTTCAATCGTGCCGTAGCTGACAAATTTATTTGGGGAAATTTCCTCGGTTTTTTTTAAAGCCGCGATTAAGTTTATTTTATCCGCTAAATTAAAAGACAGGCGGTTTTTTAATTTTTGCTTGCCGCCGCTCGCTTTTTCCCATAAAGAAGTCGTTTTTAACTTAACAACATTTCTTTTGACTTGCGCTTTGTTAAAACGCAATAAATTTTTCACTTTGTTTTTTTCCGCGCTGGTAGGCGTAGAAAACAAAGCCGCCGGCGCCGTGACTTTTACGCCCAAAACATCCTGATTCGCGGGGGAGGGCAAATAGGGAGCAATAATTAAAGCAAGAATGATAGTTGTACCGGCGGTAAAAAGAGTTAAACCGGAAAGCACTAAAATTTTTTTCCACCACATAAGTTTATGGTTATGAGTTTTAAATAAGTTATGGTATAATTATAACATATATTATCTTCTATTTAAAACTTATGAAACGTTTATTACTTTTAGCAGTTATTTTGTTTGTTGTTAGCGGCGGCGTTTGGCTGGTTAAGCAAACGCAGGCGCAAACCGCGTTGCCTGATTTAATAATTAATTCCGCATCCCTTGATGTAAAGGCCAATAAATTAAGGGTGGAGGTAAAAAACCAAGGAGCGGCGCGCGCGGGCGGGGTAGGGAATTTTCGCGCGGTAAAACTCGCTTACTTTTGGGAAAACGCAAGCGAACAAAAAATAGGCAAGCCAGTGGAAAAGTTAGTCCCTTCTTTAAAGCCGCAAGCGTCTTACACGATTATTTTTAACAAAAAGAATCTTCCCACGACAGCTATTCCCAAGGGCGCGAAAAGCATCAGATTAAAAATTGATTACGCCGACGCCATCGCGGAAGAGGATGAAGATAACAATATTTGGCTGGGAAAATTAGTTAATAATAAAACCTTTGTCTTTTCTCCCGTGAAACCGGTAGAGGAAACGGCGGAAGAAAATGTTAATTGGGAAAATCCCACTTATGAAACGGTTTGTACGCAAGATTACAGCCCTGTTTGCGGCACTGACGGCACGACCTATTCTAATTCCTGTTATGCCGCTAAAGCCGGCGTGCGAGTTTCCTACATTGGAACTTGCGCTGTTAGCAGTGAATCGCCGGAATCAGCCAAAAACCCGACTTACCGGGCAGTACCGAGCGAACCTGCGGCCCAAACGCCAGCGGCAAAACCGACAACACCAGCGCCGGTTGTGGAAACTGCGCCTGACGCCTTGCCCAGAGCAAATTGCATGGTGAGCGTAGAAACAAATCCAGTCAGCGGGGGAGATTATGATTTAATCATCAAAGACGGCTCTATTTATTATAAGCCGGTGCCGGCCGTAGCCGGCAAATGGCTGCAATTTCGGGGAACGATTATGAATGTCGGCGCTGATTCCACCGGACCAATGCGATCGGAAAATATTTATGCCAATGCCAATATCGGCGACTCTGATTTTTATTTATGCGTAGATACCAATAACGACGGCCGGTGGGACGTGGTTAAGACTTCATATACCAATCCTTTGGCGAGCGGGCATTATGCCTTAAAAGGAGTGGATTGGTTTGAGCCAATTAAGGGCACCTTCCGTTATCAGCTCTGCGCCGACGGAGGAAATAAAGTGATAGAAACTAACGAGAGCAATAATTGCTACAGCGGTACGATTACCGTACAATAATAATAGTAAAATTTTTCATCAAAAAGAAGGCGGGGTTTGCAAACCTCGCCTTCTTTGTAATTAAATATCTTTATTATTGCGCTGGTACTGGTTCCTGTGCTGGTTGTTTCGCCTGCAATTCCTGGCTGAATTGTTGGAATTCTTTCGGTAGCGTTATAGCCTGGAATTGATTTTTTCCCTGCTCCCAAGGCATAGCCGCGCCGCCGCCCAGCTCATCTACTTTATCGCCAAACTCGGTTCTTAAATCGGCTAACGCGTCCAAGCCGTCAGAAATAGCATCTTGATCCAGCGGCTTGACTTTAAGCAACATTAAAATTTCATTGCCTTTGGTTTTGGTAGTCGCTAAAATCGTTTCCAGTTCTTTGGTATCAACCTTTTTCTTTTTTAACGTGTTAATCTGCTGTTGCGCACTCGCTAAACCTTTTTTATAGTCGGTGGTAAAGCGGCCTAAATTCGCCATGGTTTCAATCACGCGCTGTTCTTCATAAATATCGCTTACTTTCTGAAAAACGTTTGCTTCCAGCGCGTCAAAAGCGCCTTCGGTGTCGCCGGACTTGACTTTTTGTTCCGCCTCGGCGCGGGCGGCTTTTATTTCTTCTATGCCGGCTTTAAATTTAGCCAAGTTTTCCGTTAAATCAATTTTTTTCGCCTTCAGCTTGTTGACCGTTGCTTCTAATTTTTTTGCCACCTTGCCCATATTTACGATTTCTTTATTAACCTGTTTGGTAGCTTGCGGCCAGCGAGCGAGCATTTCCAGTTCTTTTCGGCTTTCACCCAATTGGTCCATAATATCGCCGACTTCGTCAAAGCCGAGCGCTTCCAGTTCCTCAATTGATTTATTGGCGTTAATGGCGGCGATGATGGCGTTAATTTTCTTTAAATTCTCCGTTGTTTCCGTCGGGATGGTTAAACCTTGTTTAGTTAACTTCACTAGTGATTTTTTAAAAGTGGTGATAGTTTTTTGCATGCCTTTGGCCGCTTTTTTCAAACCGGCGAGCATTTGCGTCTGTTTCTGAATTTTACCGACAGAATTTCCTAATTCATTCATCAGCGTGGAAAATTCGTCCGTATCCACCACTTCCACTTCTTCGCTGGTTTTGGCGTTCTTAATCGTGTCAATCATTGTTCGCGCTTGCTTTAACTTTTCTTTTACTTCCGCGGGAATAGCGGTTTTATTTTTTTCCAATTTCGCGTATTGCGCTTCCATTTGCTTTAGCCCTTTTTCCATCCCGTTCACGCCTTGCTTCATGCTTTTTAACTTTTGTTCCTCACAAATTTAATCTATGTATTATTATTGTAATTAATACAATTTATGTAATTAATACAATAACTAAGAATTATATGCTGGAAAAATTATTTTTGTCAAACTTGCGCCATCGGGTTTTAAATTATTTTTTTGTAAACAACAATAAAAAAAGCACCTCTTCTGAAATTTCCAAAGAAACAAAACAGGACCCGGGGAATGTTTTGCGCGAACTGCAAAGGCTTGAAAAATTTAATCTGTTGGTTTCCGCCGCTAAAGGCCGGCGCCGGCAGTATTCTTTAGATTGGGAAAACGAATACGTAAAAAAGATGAACGAACTGTTTAATCTTGAGAATAATCTTAAAGCGGACAGCTGGTTTTATATGGAGGAGATGCCGAACTACTATCCGCAGATGGCGGCAGCCGCTTGGAGCATAAAAATCGGCAATGAATTTTTAAAAAATTTTGGCCTTAAAAATAGGTTTTCCGCGTCTTTAACTATTTACAGGGATAATATGTGCGGACTGTTAATGTTAAAAAATGAGTTTAATAATTTAGCCCGGGAGATGATTGATAAAATATCCACTGATTATGGTTGGGCTAAAAAGTATATTAATGAATTAAAGAAAAAGCAAAATATATTAATTAGAGAAACAGATAAGCTGAAAAAAATAAATTTGGCCAAACTTTCCAATAAGCAGTTGTTTAACTTATACGACGAATACTATAACAGGCACTATGTGAATCTGCATCGCCTGCATTGGGTGCATTCCTGCCTTGATTTCGGCGATAATTTATTTTCCCATCATTTAATGGACTATTTAAGAAGCAGGATGGGCAATCATAAATATTCATTAGGGGATATTTTTTCCGTCTTAACCACCCCGCTGGAAGAAGGCAGCGCCACGAAAGAATACAAGGACTTATTGAAAATATTGGATTTTATAATTAGGGATGTTAAGTTAAAAAAACTTTTTGCCGGCGCTGAAACCCGAATTATCAAAAAAAAATTGCCGCAAGCCAATATTTTAGCGGATAAAAAAATAAAAGATCACGCCGAAAAATACGGCTGGATAGGCTACGGCAGCGTCGGCCCCTGCTGGAGCGAAGAGTATTTTATTGATATTCTCGCGAGCCTAGTAAGACAAAAGGCGAAACCGCGGAAATTATTGCAGGATTTAAAGACGGAGCAGAAGAATCTGGCGCACAAGCAGCAAAAATATTATAAAGAATTAAATATAAGCGCAGATGAACAAAAACTTTTTACCATTGCCCAGGGCATAATTTATACCAAAGGCATCCGCAAGGACAGCATGTTTTACAGCTGGTCGGTGATTGAGCATCTTTTTAGGGAGATGGGCCGGAGATATTATTTATCAATTAATCAGATACGCTTTATGTACCCGCATGAAATCAAAGAGCTTTTATTAAAAGATAAATTTGATGTGCAAAGAATAAACATGCGCAAAAAGTTAAGCGTTTACCACTCAATCGGCGGCTACGAGGACGACCATATTTTAGAAGGCAAAAAAGCGGAGGAATTTTTGGAGAGTGTTAATATTATAAAAGAGGAAATAAGCGATATAAAAGTTTTGTTGGGTGATACGGCCGCTTCCGGCCGGGTGCGGGGTGCGGTGAAGATAATCAACCTGCCGTCTGATATAGAAAAAATGAAAAAGGGAGACGTGCTGGTTTCTATCGCCACCACCCCCGATTTAGTGCCAGCCATTAAAAAGGCCGCGGCGATTGTAACTGATATGGGCGGTATTACTTGCCATGCGGCCATTATCTCCCGCGAACTTAACATCCCCTGCGTTATCGGAACTAAAGTCGCGACTAAAATTTTAAAGGATGGAGATATCGTTGACGTTGACGCGACCCACGGCAAAGTTAATATCATAAAAAAAGCAGGCAAAAAATAATTTGAAAAATAAAGGGAATTAAGCTAAAATTAGAGTAATATAAAAATAGCAAGTTATGAATAAAGCAAGATACATGAAAGACAATGACCCCTGGATGCTCGCGGAAGACGTTCCGGATATTGATTTTCATTTCGCCCAAATCTGGCTCTCCTCCTTTGTTAATGATTTAAAAAAAGCGGCGGGAGTAAATTATAAAAAAATACTGGCTGTTTTTCGCGGCTATAATTTAATATTTTATTACGGCGAAAAAGATTCCAATAAATTCGCTGAATATGTACTAAAAAAAATAACCAAACAGCCGATGTTTGGCAGAAAAATGAATAAAAAAATCAGAGAGCATTCTGATAAATTGCGCGCATTATGCGCGTCAATCAAAGCAGATAAATTGGCAAAAATGAGTAATAAAGAATTAGCTGATTTATATAAAAAATTAGACCTAACGCATACTAGTTTGTATACCTGGGGCTGGTTGCCAAATGCCGTTGATATGTTTCACGGTAATTTTACCAGCTATCTGCAAAAAGAATTAGCCAAAAAGGCGGGAAATGATAGGGCGGCGGAAACTTTAGTTAAGTTGTCGGTTTTTCCGGAGACGACCGTTATTAATAAAGAATACCAGTCATTTTTACAATTAGCCGCTTTAAAGCAGTCCGGCGTTGCCGCAAGTAAATTAAAACAAGCGATAGGGCGCCATTTAGAAAAGTATTTTTATTTAAGGTATCTATGGCTTGGCAAAGAGGGCGTTTATACCTATAATTATTACGCGCAAGAAATAGATAAATTCATCAAGTCCGGAAAAAAAGCGCAAACGGTATTGCGGGAAGAACAGGAGAAACTGGTTTTAAGTTTGGAAAAAAAGCAAAAGTTATTGCGAGAGTTGAAGTTATCAAAGCGGCTGCAAGAGATAATTAATGTCTACGCGGAGTTCGCGGTTACCAAAGCGTATCGCCGCGACGCGCAAATTTTTTGGTCGTACAAAATGCAATTCGTTTTTCAGGAATTATCCAGCCGTTTAAAATTATCAATCATGCAGATTCGGTTTATGTTTCCACAGGAAGTATCTACTTCTTTAACGCAAGGAGCGGCAGATTCTAAATTAAAAAAAGAACTGGACGAGCGGACTAAATATAGCATTTATTATGCGGAAAAAGGAATTGATATGATGTTTTACGGACCGGAGGCGGAAACGATTGAAAAAAATTTAGTAAGAAAAATTGATAGTTCCGTAAAAGAAATCACCGGCCAGCCGGCTTGTTTAGGCAAGGTGCGAGGAAGAGTGCATATTATTAATACGCCCGCTGATATGGCTAAGATGCAAGCGGGGGATATTTTAGTAAGTATCGCCACTAATCCGGATATAGTGCCGGCAATGAAAAAGGCGGCCGCGATTGTTACGGAACAGGGCGGCATCACTTCGCACGCCGCAATCGTCAGCCGCGAACTAGGGATACCTTGCGTTATCGGCACCAAAATCGCGACTAAAGTTTTGCGTGACGGGGATTTAGTTGAGGTGGATGCGAATAAAGGAGTGGTAAGGGTTGTAATGGGAAATGGATAAAAATAATGAAGAAAATTTATTAATATAAAAATTATTTTATGCCGCAGTTTATCAAACACTTCAAAGATTTATCCTATAAAGACGTCGCTATTGCCGGCGGCAAGGGCGCGTCTTTAGGCGAAATGTTACGTGCCGGAATTCCGGTACCGCCCGGTTTTGTTATTTTAGCCAATGCCTTTGAATATTTTATGAAAGAGACACCCCGTTCGCCCGTTGCCGAAACTGGCCTTGATATTGACGCCCAACTTACCAAAGTAAATTACGATGACACTAATTCCATTGACCAGGCGTCAAATGTTATTCGCGATATTATGCAAGATACGCCGATACCTAAAGAATTAGCTGAAGAAATTGCCAAAGAATTTAAAAAGCTTAGGGCACCGCTAGTCGCCGTGCGCAGCTCCGCCACCGCCGAAGATTCATCAGTTGCTTCCTGGGCCGGGGAGCTGGAGACTTATTTGAACACCACAGAGAAAAATTTACTGGAAAACGTGAAACGATGCTGGTCCTCACTTTTTACGCCGCGAGCGATTTTTTACCGCTACGAGAAAAAATTAAGCGACCAGCAGGTTTTAGTTGCAGTAGTCGTACAGCAGATGGTGCAATCGGAAATTTCCGGCATTGCCTTTACAGTACACCCGGTTACTAAAGACAAAAACCACATGGTAATTGAAGCGGGTTACGGCTTGGGCGAGGCGATTGTCTCAGGACAGGTGACGCCTGATACTTACATTATAGACAAACGAGATTTTAGTATTATTGACATTAACGTGGCGGAACAAAAGAAGATGCTGGTTAAAAACGCAAAGGGAGGCATAATCTGGAAAAATGTGGCGAAAAATCAGCAGGAAAAACAGACTTTAACCGGTAAAGAGATTATTGAACTGGCGAAATTGTGCGCTAAAATAGAAAAACATTATAAGCATCCGCAGGATATAGAGTGGGCCTTTGCCAAAAGCAAATTTTATATTACGCAAAGCCGGCCGATTACTACTTTATAAATTTTCTCACCCCGCCCCCGAGAAAGAGGGAAAATTGCATAAATATTATTAAATGATATAATATAAATATGCTCGATAAAGATTTTATCCAGCACCGTGCCCGAATACCCTGCGGTCTCTGCCGCAGGGATGAAGGGCTATCATCATTCTTGCCGCAGGGTTTAATACCCTGCGGTCAAGGTGCTGGATTTATCAAAAAAATGAAGCAGCGGTTACTGGAAGAGAAAAAAGGTGTGGAACAAAAGATCGCTGATTTAACCAAGCCAGAGAAGCCGATAGACAATCCGGACGAGGGCGATATTGCCCAGGATGCGGCCGAGGATATTATAGAAGAATTATCGTTTGAGGCATTTAAAGATATGTTGGAAAAAATAGATGCCGCGTTAGAGAGGATAAAGAAGGGGACTTACGGCAAATGTTTAAAAACAGGAAAAGATATACCACAGGAAAGGCTGAAGGAAGAGCCCTGGGCGGAAGAGCGCGCGCCGGCCGATCAATAATAATTTTTTTTAAAATAATGTAGGGGCAGGTTTTAAACCTGCCCCTACATTATTTTATTGCCCCTATATTGATTTATATTTTTTTTATTTTTTTGCAACCAAGGCCCTTAAATCATATTTTTTTCCTTCTTTATCCCATTTTTTCAGAGTTTTTAGAGCCTTGGTTGATAGAATTAAGATCATTTTTTTGCCGGTGACCGGGTTAATCAGGCGTTTTTTTTGCAGATTAACGCAAAATTTTCGCTTAGTGGCAATTTTGGAGTGGCTGCGCCTGTTTCCTGCCCCGGTTTTTTTTCCGGTAATTTCACATTTATTCGGCATAGATTTGTTTATTTATTAATTTACCCGCCTGGATCAGCTATGCTGAAAGCATTGCAAGCAGGTTGCTTTATTGATTTATTTAGTATAAACTATTGTTTAGATATTGTAAAGATGCAGATTGCGCAGATGCAGATTGCGCAACGCTGTTAAGAGAGTATTTAATAAACTAATAAATTAGATTATGAATACACCATTTAATAATTATCTGACAAATCTAGAAAAGGCGGCTAAAATTTTAAATTTATCCGAAAAGGAAACAGCGGCTTTGCGCGAGCCAAACAAGGTGATAGAGAAAAAAATTAGTGTGGCGCTGGATTCTGGTGAGCAAAAAGAATTCAACGCTTATCGGGTGCAGTTTAATAACGCGCGCGGCCCGTACAAAGGCGGCATCCGTTTTCATCCGGCAGCGGATATCAGCGAAGTAAAAGCGCTGGCGGCGCTGATGGCGGTAAAATGCGCGACGGTTAATATTCCCTTTGGCGGCGGCAAGGGCGGGGTGCAGTGCAATCCGAAGGAGTTGAGCGCCGGCGAACTGGAAAAAGTAGCGCGCGCCTGGGCGCGGGCAATGGCGGATGATATTGGCGTTGATAAAGATATTCCCGCGCCGGACGTTTATACGACACCGGAAATAATGGCTTATATTTTGGACGAATATGAAAAAATAAAAGGCCGGAGCGAGCCGGGATTAATTACCGGCAAGCCGATAGATCTCGGCGGCAGCTTGGGGCGGGGAACTGCTACGGCGCAAGGCGCGGTTTATGTGCTGGAAGAATTAATAAAGATGCTCGGTAAAGAGCAGGGTCAATTAACTGTGGCGATTCAGGGTTTTGGCAACGCCGGTTATTTCGCCGCAAATATTTTGCATAATTTAGGATATAAAATAGTAGCGGTGTCGGATAGTAAAGGTGGAATTTATAATGCCACTGGCTTAAATCCAGTAGAAATTATGAAAATAAAAGAAGAGCAAGGAAGCGTGACCAATGCGGCCGGCGCTCAAATTATTACTAACGAAGAAATTTTAACCTGCGACTGCGACATTTTAATTCCTGCCGCGCTTGATAATCAAATTCGCGAGGACAATACTGCCGCCGTTAAAGCAGGGATAATTTTAGAAATCTCCAACGGCCCGACGACTCCTGCGGCGGATAAAATTTTGCGAGAGAAAGGCGTTGTTGTCGTGCCGGACGTGCTCGCAAACGCCGGCGGCGTTACCGTCAGTTACTTTGAGTGGGTGCAGAATAGGATGGGTTATTATTGGACAGAAGAAGAAGTATTTGCGAAACTAAAGCCGATTATGGTGAAGGCGTTTCAGGATATTTGGCGGTTTGCGGAGGAGAAAAAGATTGCCTTGCGCGACGCGGCGTTTATTTTAGCGGTGGAGCGTATTGTAAAAGCGATGAGATTACGCGGACGAGTTTGAAAGTTATAAAGTTCGTAAAGTTTATAAAATCATTATTTAGCTTGTCATTCCCGCGAAGGCGGGAATCCCATGAACAGCACGTTAACGTCGGGATCCCCGCTTTCGCGGGGATGACAGTAAAAAATATGGCAACTAAACAACAAATCTTGGATGATTTTACAGCAGCCTTTAAAGCAAGAGATGAAGCAAAAAAAAGAACTTTATCATCCATCAAATCTGAAATTTTAGTGTTTGAAAAATCTCCCGCTTTCGCCAAGGTTGCGGCAGGCAAAGCGGACGGCAGTAAAGTGGACAGCCAAAAATTGACGGAGATTCTAAAAAGCATGGCGAAAAAGCGGCGGGAATCAATTGAGGCATTTGAGCAGGGAAACCGGCCGGAGCTGGCGGTCAAAGAAAAAGAAGAGCTGGAAATTATTGAGTCATATCTGCCGGAACAAATAAGCGAGGAACAGGTAAGAAAGGTGATAAAAGAAATTGTAGAGACTAATGGCTATGCGTCTCAAGATTTTGGCAGGGCCATGGGAATGGCGATGGGGGAGTTAAAAGGCAAAGCGGACGGGAATATTGTCAGTAAAGTTTTGAAAGAGATTTTGGGACAAAGTTAAATCTGATAAAATTGTTAAATAAAAAAGACGGGGTTTATCCAGCACCGTGCCCGAATACCCTGCGGTCTCTGCCGCAGGGATGAAGGGCTATCATCATTATTCTTGCCGCAGGGTTTAATACCCTGCGGTCAAGGTGCTGGATTTATTACCCGCCTTTTTTATTAATTATTTCTTATCCTGCTTACCTAGTAGCTCCACTGTAGGCGACAGCACGAACAGCGTCCCAGTTTGTCGCCGAAGTCGGCGCGTAGCCAAAAATCGCTTTGAAACTCTTAATCGCTGTTTTTTCCGAATTAAGATTGCGGTTTGCCGGCCGCAGGCCATAAGCCATAACCGTTACGGCCGCGTTATCGTGCGCGTCGCTCATTTTAGCATCGCGTTTATAGATAGTCTTAAAGGAAGTTTTGGCTTTACTTTCAGCGGTTGCGCTGGTTACCGACGGCCAGCGCCCGTTAGCGATTTTTACCACATCACTCCACTCTGCCGCGGTAGCCGGGATTTTGCCGAAAGCGGCCCGATAACTGTTAACTACTCCGCCGCGTTCGCCGGCTCCCAAAGATTTGGTTGCCGGAGTGCCATAAGTGACAAAGTTGGTAATTGTGCTGCGAACCTGGGCGGTAACTCCCGAACCAGCCACTACTTTAGAAACGACAGTTTTATCGTAGCTGGCCTCGCTGGCCGCGTTTCTAACCACTCCCATTTTAGCAGTAACCTGGCTAACATCGCCGGAGGAAACTGTAGCCGCGTCGGTGGTCATCTGCTCTAAGGTAATATTGCCGCTTTTATCTTTAGCCGGTTCTCCCACTGCCGGAGTTGCTGTTGTTGTTTCAGTGACAGCAGTTTCAGCGGTGGTTTTAGCAGTGGTTTCGGTTTTTTTAGTTTCAGTAACATTATCACTGCCTCCGCCGCCACCTCCGCCTCCGCCGCCACCTCCGCCTCCTACGCTAGTACAGGCGTCTGA
>Ga0210057_1005125_pt1 | contig 16987 bp, 20 predicted proteins | sample CryGeyCG2114_010_2_FD_183968 | JGI IMG/M metagenome (GOLD analysis project Ga0210057, IMG submission 183968) | Groundwater microbial communities from aquifer - Crystal Geyser CG10_big_fil_rev_8/21/14_0.10 (SPAdes) (version 2) | ecosystem: Environmental > Aquatic > Deep subsurface > Groundwater ...
TCAAGAGTTTGGGCGCAGAAATGATTGCCGATGAGGTGAAAAAAATTGAAAAACTGGTAGAAAATTTCAGAATTACCACTCAAGCAGGCAAGCAATATGAAAGCAAAGCTTTAATTGTAGCGACCGGTACAGAGAGGAGAGAATTAAACGTTCCTGGTGAAGAAAAATATTTGGGTAGGGGGGTATCTTACTGTACGACTTGCGACGTAACCTTTTTTCGCGGCAAAACCGTGGCTTTGATTGGCGGCAGCAACGCGGCTGTTGCTGGAGCGGTTCATGCGGCTAATTTTGCTAAGAAGGTTTATATTATCTACCGCCGCGACCAACTTCGAGCTGAGCCGATGTGGACTGAAGAGGCTTTGGCTAATGCCAAAATCGAGGTTATTTACAAGACCAACATTACTGAAATTTTGGGTGATGGTGCCAAAGTGGCAGGGGTGAAGTTAGATAGGTCTTATCAAAACTCCTCAAAGCTGGATTTGGACGGCGTTTTTGTTGAAATTGGCGGCGTGCCGGTCAGTAGTTTGCTCAAAACACTGGGAGTGAAGATTGATAAAAACGGTTATGTGGACGTTGACAAATGGATGAAAACCAATATCGAAGGTCTTTTTGCGGCCGGTGATTTTACTGATGAGAGTGAAGTTTTAAAACAGGCCATTACTGCCTGCAGCCAAGGTGCCGTTGCCGCCTTTTCTGCTTTCAAATATTTGACCAAAAAACAGGGACGCTCTTCTGGCAAAAACCACATAAATATGAGATAATTAGAAAGATGAGAAGCAGTCAGAACAAAATCCCCCCTTTTCTTCAGGGGGTTCTTTGGTCAACTAAAATTGAAAACCTTGATCCTAGAGATGACAAAATTTACATCATTAACCAAGTTTTATCTTATGGTAGTTTATCGATGATAAAATGGCTTTTTCAAACTTACCCAAAAGAAACTATTTGTGATGTTTTTCTTCACCACCCAATTAAAGACTATTTTCCTTCCCGTTTTAATTTGGTTAAAAACTATCTTTTGAAATTAGAAAATCGAAATCTTGATCCGAAAAGTTATGTCAAAAATATACCTCGAAATTTTAGATAAACCAAGGAAATCAACCCTCAATAAATTAGGAAAATTCTCCTCTTTAGGGTATCTTGCAGGCGGAACCGCCTTAGCCTTGCAAATTTCCCATCGGGTTTCTCTAGATTTCGATTTTTTTATCCGCAAGCCCGCGAGCCGAACCTTAGTTAAAAAGTGCCGAGAAGTTTTTGGCGAGGAAATCCAACTAGTCAGAGAAACTGCCGACCAACTCACTATCCTTACCCCTTCAAACATTAAAATAGATTTTGTTTATTATTGGTATCCTCTGATTAATTCTCTTATAAAGAGCCCCCCAGTTAATCTTGCCTCAGTAGTTGACATTGCTGCCGACAAAGCCGAGACTATTGGTCGAAGAGCTACTTGGCGAGATTATGTGGATATTTTTTTTCTTCTTAAATGGAAACTTTTTACTTTAAACAATCTAATCTCTAATGCTTTGAGAAAATTTAAAGGGGAATTCAATGAACTTTTATTTTTAGAGCAACTAGTCTATTTTGAAGATTTAGAAATGACTAATATAACCTTTTTAAAAGAAGAGTATTCTGAAGCCGAGGTTAAACAATATTTAGGAAAAAAGGTCAAGCAGCTCCTGAAAGAGCAGAAGTTTTAAAACAAGTATCTTCAGCGGCGGAAGGTTATTTGATTTTTACTGGTATTTACTGCTATTTGTTCGCCGGTTTCAAACGCTTCCCTTGCAAGTTGGCTTAATTTGCCAGAAACTTCATTTTCTTTAGTTTTGTTTTGTGGATCAGTTACTTCTAATAAAAAAGAATTAGGTGTAGGCGGTTTTCTAAATCTTAACCTCGTAGTTCCTCCACCACTTTTTAAATAAACAAGCCAAGGGGCTCCATCAACAAAAGATTCCAACTCTTTTACTATTGGGGTTTCTCCGGCATTAAACTCAACTTCTTCATCTCTTTTGTAAATATATTTATCAATAGGAGGCAGCCAGTTCAGAAAATTTGGTTGAATTTGATCAGCAGTCGTTTTTCCAGAGGCTAAATCCAAAAGACCAGTTACCATTTCTTTAAAAGCGTCTTTTGGAGTAATTTTTTCTTTGGTTTCTACTATTTCAGCTACTTCCATTGTGTCCATGATTATTTTAAATATTATACTTCGCAGTAACGCTCGTATAATTCTCTTCAATTATAGCATATTTTTTTTCAAGTAATCAACAAAAAACAAGATCACTTTAACCTTTCAGTACTTACTATTGAGAACAGCAAGTAGGGCAGATTTCACCCTCCATTTTCCTACCTCCTTTGAATCTTCAAGACTAAAACTGAATATATTTCAAAGCAAACCCCTCGCTTTGCTTGAAAAAGTTGTCTTTAATAACCAAAAAAAATGGGCAGCAATTGTCCATCCTTGATTATCAAGATTGGGGATAATTATATAACAAAATTTATTATTAATAGAAAAAGCCCCTCTCAGAATTTTTATCAGCTAGGCTGAAAAACTCTAAAAGGGGCCATATATAAACGAACTCTCTTTTCACTCTCATCTTTCACCTCGCTAAATCTAAGGTGTAGATGGGATTGTAAGAGTGGGACTCACCACCAGAGGAAGTAATGGAATGTGGTTCCCGGACGCTGATTGTATTCATAGTGGCTAGGTGGCGCCGGCTCAGGAGGCTGATCTGACCACGATTGGGGAGTAGCTAGGAAGATGCGCAAGGTAATAACTATCCCTAGAAAAAAGATCACAAGACATAGTGCGCCCAGTCTTATGTCTGTCTGATCCTCCTGTTCCTCCTGAGACTTCGTGTCTCTTCTCATTTTCCTTCTCCTTTTTCTTTTACTCGAAGACGAATCTTCAGCGTGTCCAGTAGAGGGCCCGGTCCATTTCTCATTCATTTCCCTTTCTCCTTAGAGATACTTGGTTCCGATTTAGTCAGAACTGGCGGATGACTATTCAATTGTTAAAGTGCCGGTCTTGCCAAAAGCAGACCAAAACTGAATATATTTCAAAGCATGGTGTTAGGTTTTTTTGGCGCTTGTGCCAGTTAAACCTTTCACTTTTGCTTGAAAAAAATTAATCTTTAATAATCAAAAAATTGAACAGTAAAAATTGTCCAACTTTAATTATTGTAAGATGGAATGATTATAACAAAAATATCCCTGGAGTCAAATTTTTAACAAAAAAACAGGGGTGTGGCAAAAGGGATAGTGTCAGGACTGACCCCCAGCCCACCCCGAAGATCGCTCCAAAGCCTAAGCCTAGCCCCAAGACCAATACAACTCTAGAATCAACCTTACCAGCCTCATCGATTCTTTTTACCCGGTCCATTTTCTGCTCCTTTATGTTAAGGTTCTTGCCAAGATAATAAAAATATACTACTATGTATTATAGGGATATTAGATATTGACGACGGAAAAGTTGGATGTTAGAATCACCTTCATGGAAGTAACAATTGACAAACAAAAATGCATCGGCTGCGGCACCTGTGTGGCCATTGCTCCGAAAAGTTTCAAATTGGGCGACGATGGCAGGGTGGAAGTAATTGACCCCGCTGGAGTCATCGAAGGTGACTTGATAGCGGGGGATTCTGAAGCAAAAGTTAAGGAAGCGGCTGAAAGTTGCCCTGTTTCTGCCATTACCCTAAATCAATAAACAAATGACAAATAAAGAAATTAATAAACCAGTCAAAACCATTAATTTGACTGCCCCAATAATTTTTGTTTTAGCCGTAGCGGCTGCTTTTTTGCTGGGAATGTCTTGGAAAGAAATAAAAGGCGGTAAAAAATCAGAGCCTTCTTCGGAGCCTTCGGTTGAGTTAAAAGTAGAGAAAAAGAATCAAACGCCAACGCCAGAGGTTTTGGGAGAAGAATTAGAATCCACAATTGGTAATTTTTTGGTTACTGAAGACGAAATTTGCCAGGAAAACGACAAGCCAATCATCTATATGTTTGGTTACAGCGGTTGTCCTCATTGCACTTGGGAGCACCCCATTTTTGAAAAAGTAGTGGCTAAATTTGGTGCCTTGATTGCTCTTCATGACAATATGGATAAGCAGGAAGCTGACGGAGAGATTTTTCAGCAATATAGTCAAATTAATCAAGGTGGAGTGCCATTTTTAGTTCTGGGTTGCCGCTATGCGCGGGTAGGGAGTGGCGAACGAGCCGGAGAGGCGGCAGAAGAGAAAAACCTCACCGCTCTTATTTGCAAATTGACTAATGGCCAGCCGGAAAAAGTTTGTGCCGAAGTTGAAGAATTAATTGGCCAAATTAAGAATTAGGCTTCAAAGCATTAATTTAGCCCGATAGAGTTTGCGAGCAAAAGGATCTAAAACAAGACCCATTCCTTCTAAAGTTAGAGTTCCTAAAAGTAAACTGTCGTTTTTTTTACCCACAACCACTGGGCCCGGAGCCCGATGGCTCTTGAATTCAAAAACTGCCTCGGCAATTTTTCTCTTAATGATTCGGCCATCAGCTAAAGCAAACTTTTGTTCGCGATGAGGTTTGATGCCAATTTTGTCAAGCAAGGGTTTAGGAACAACAGAATAGCTTGCTCCGCTATCGATTAGAAACTCTTTTTCAATTACCTTAGTTTCGTCTTTGGGATTTTTGACCTTGAGAACCACAACTGTTATGCCCATAATTATTTTAAATATTACAGCATACTTCTTCTTTTGTCCATTCACAAAAAAAGAGGGTGCTTAAAAGCTGCAAAAAGGTTTTTGCAACCAGCCCCAAGACCAGCCCCAAGACCAGCCCAACCCAAAGGCCAACCTTATTAATCTCTTTTGTTAGATCAGAGGTAGAAAGAGAAATAAGGATGACCGTCCAGATTGCAGCTTCCAAGACATCCCACCAATGTGAGATCTTGAGAGGAAGGCTGTAAGACAGACTTGGGATTATTACAGTCTCAGTGATCACCGGTACCTCTCCGGTGATCCAGTACCAGATGCCCCAAAAGAGAGCAATAACCCCAGCGGCAACGATTGACAACCGCACCATCAGCTTCTTCCTTCGTTCCCAGTCCATTTCTACTTTTCTTCCTGTTTGTTAAGGTTCCTGAACAAAATATTGGCCCGAATCGTATCACATATTATAGGATTTGTCAAGTTGACAAGGTCTGATGCCAATTTTGTCAAAGGCTTTTTTGGGGTCAATGGCGGAATTTTTTGGTCGCTGTTGACAAGAGTTGGGGGCGGTGAAGTATAATTAACTTCGTGAATATCATTCATTATCTTATCAATCAGGCGAAGGATCTAAAACAAGACCCATCTCTTCTAAAGTTAGAGTTCCTAGAAGTAAACTGTTAGTGTCAACGCACAAAAATGGCCAAGAAAAAAGGAACCATCAACGGTTTACAGGGGAAAGCTGTGAGCTTTCAACTGAACCCTCCGGTTCCTTCTCTTTTTCGCAATGATAGGGATAAGTTCAAGGCTACCTAACGAAAAAGGAAGTAGAACGCTCCCCAACGGGAGGCAGGTCCCATCCTTATTCCGGGTGATTGGAGAGTCGCGAGAGTTGCGTCGGCCTCGCCCGATACGATCCAGCCGGCAATTATGAACGTGAACAGAAACATGGGAAGAACGGATACTATCCAAAGGAATGCCCCCAACCCTTTCGGAAAAAGCGTCTGCTTCTCGCGTATGGCGTCCGTCCATGCCATGAGCAACAGGAGAGGAAAGACCCACGTCCCGCTAAAGACACAGAAAGAGAGGATACCACCCTCCTCCATCCAACTGTAGAACGGTTGGAGCCCGTAATAGCCCGCCGCTACTACGAAGTTGCAACCCAGCGTGATAACCCCCCCGACCGTGAATATTAATACCGCCCACCATGAAGTAAATTCCGGCTCAGGTGCCGCCTTCGTCTTCTTTATTTTTTCCATTTCTTTTCTCCTTTTTTCTAATTTGTCGTGTTTGCACCTTGGCCTTTTCTTATCCCTAAGCTTTTAAAGTGCGAAAAAGAACGGACTTATGCTAACATTTTTTAACTAGCTTGTCAATATTATGGAGCGCTTAAAGGGGATTTGTTGTTGACAAGAGTTGGGGGCGGTGAAGTATAATTAACTTCGTGAATACGATTCAGTATCTGATTAACCAAGCGATTTTTCGGGGTGTTTCTGAAGAGACAATTATTCTTTTGATTCTTCTGCCTTTGGTAGCCAGTGCCGTGGCCGCGGCCCGGCACTTGCTTGGTTTTAGAGGTTTTGGCATTTTGATTCCGACGGCGATTGCCGTTACTTTCGTCGTCACCGGGATTAGCACCGGCATTTTTGTTTTTTTGACCATTTTGGCAGTGGCGACTTTGGCCCGCTGGCTTTTGAAAAAACTCAGGCTTCATTATCTGCCGCGGATGGCTCTTTTGCTTTGGTTTGTTACTTTAGTTGTTTTGGCTTTAATTATAGCCGCGCCTTTTTTTGAACTTCAAGAATTGACAGCGATTTCTATTTTCCCAATTATCATTTTAATTTTGCTTTTTGAAGATTTTATTGGTGTCCAGATTGGCAAGTCGTTTCGGGAAGCAGTTAGATTGACAACGGAGACAATTATTATTGCCCTGTTGGGTTTTGTAATTTTTAAATTTGAGCTTTTAAGAAAATGGGCTCTGGTTTATCCCCATTGGCTGATTTTGGCTCCAGTAGTTTTAAATCTGCTGATAGGCCGATTTACCGGTCTTCGTCTTTTTGAGCACCGTCGTTTTAGAAGATTATTAAAATAAAATTGACCTAATTGACCTAATTTCTAATTGACCTAAACAATGTCTAATAATCAAATAGCAAATCACAATAACCAAATAATAACCAATAACCAAATTCCAATAACCAAAATATTTGAGATTTGTAATTTGAAAATTGGAATTTATCCTTCGACTGGCTCAGGATGGTGAGCGAAGTCGAACCATCCTTCGACTGGCTCAGGCCTTCGGCTCTGAGGACTTCGACGGTGAGCTCAGTCGAACCGCTCAGGCTCGAAGAGATGGTGAGCGAAGTCGAACCATTTGGATTTTGGAATTTGAGAATTGGTGCTTGATTAGAAATTAGAATAATTAGTAATTAGAAATTTTCGTATATGAGTAAAGCAAACCAAATTCTGGGCATGAATGCACGCAACTGGATTTACCTGAAGTTAAACACCAAAAAGGGCCGCCGGATTGCTGATTCTAAATTATTGACCAAAAAGATATTGAAAAAATCCAACTTGCCAACGCCTGAATTATTGGCGGTTTTTAAAAAATCTCAAGATTTAGTTGATTTCGATTGGCTTTCTTTACCAGATAATTTTGTTTTAAAGCCAGTTTCCGGTTATGGGGGCGGGGGAATTATTGTGGTTAAAAAAAAAGCTAAGTGGGCAGGCGAATGGTATTTGATGGATAATTCGATTGTTAATATTTCTGATTTGCGTTTTTGGATTTTGGACATTTTGGCTGGCCAGTTTAGCCTTCACAATTTGCCTGATCAAGCCATGATTGAAGAAAGAATCAAAATTGCCAAAGTTTTTCGCAAATATGCTTTTCAAGGGACACCTGATATTCGAGTAATTGTTTTTAATAAGGTGCCGGTGATGGCCATGCTGCGTTTGCCAACGGCTCAGTCAAAAGGAAAAGCTAATCTTCATCAGGGAGCGATTGGCGCTGGCATTGATTTGGCAACCGGAATTACCACTTACGGAGTTTGCCAAGGTAAATTTATCAAATTTATTCCCAATACTAAAAGGAAGATAAATGGTTTAAAACTGCCAAATTGGAACACTATTTTGACTCTGGCGGTCAAGGCTCAAGAAGCGAATCCTTCCTTGGGATACGTCGGTGTTGATATTGTTTATGATAAAGAACACGGGCCGGTGATTTTGGAATTAAACGCCCGACCAGGACTAGAAATTCAAAATGCCAATCTTTCACCTTTGAAAAAAAGATTAGAGCGAGTTGAGGGATTGGAAGTCAAAGATGCCGAGCAGGGTGTTCGAATTGCCAAGACTTTGTTTGCGGAGAGATTTGCCGACCGAGTGATGGTTGAAGAAGGGATTAAAATAGTTAAGACGTGGGAAGATATTAAAATTCGTTCGGCAGATAAAAAAAAGATTGAAGTGAGAGCCAAAATCGATACTGGTGCTTGGCGGACTTCAATTGATAGGGGTTTAGCAACCCAACTGGGCCTGTTGCACCCAGACAATATTTTATGGAGGAAGTTTTATAAAAGCGGTTTAGGCAAAGAAGAACGAGAGGTAATTGATTTAACCTTTTTTTTAGCTGGCCGGAGGATTAAGACAATTGCCAGCGTAGCGGAGAGGACAGATTTGCGGGCACCGATAATTATTGGTCGACGGGATTTGGAGGGCTTTTTGGTTAAACCAAGGAAATGAGCTAGTGATGAAAAATTTATTGATTTTAACAGGCAAAATTGGCCAAAAAAGAAAAACTTTGGTGGATTATCTGAACAAGAGTTTAGCTGGCCGAGCTAAGGTTTTCCTGGGTTTGTTTGCCGACTTGATTTTTGAGATTGAGGGAAGAAAAGTTGAAGTTAGGCTTAATGATAAGAAGATGACTGATTTTGATTTGGTTGTTTTCCGGGGTGTGGGTGCTGATTTTTTGACCGTAGCGGGTGATTTGGCTCTTTGTCTTGAGCATTTACAGGTTGAATATACGGATACGGTTTTTAAGCAAATCGGACCGTTTAGCAGCAAAATGACGGCGCTCATTCAACTTTCGCTGGCAGGCTTACCGATGATGCCTAGTTATTATTGCCAACGACCTAAAATTCGGGAGCGAATGGGTGAGATTATTCATAGGTTTGGTTTTCCCCTGATTGCCAAAGACCTTTCTCTTCAAGAAGGCAAGGGCGTGTTTTTGCTTAGGAAAGAGAAAGATTTTGATTTTTTAAAAGTGGTTGGGCCGGAGCAGCAGTTTTTGTTTCAAGACTTCTACCCTCATAGCGAAGAATATCGATTGCTGGTTTTGGGTTATGAGCCAATGGTTTATTACCAGAAAATAAGAACCGACCCAAATGAATTTCGGGCCAATACGGCGCTGGGAGCAAAGGAGAAATATATGGCGGTTAGTCAGGCGCCCAGGAAAATGAGGAAGATAGCGGTTAAAGCGGCACGGGTGTTGGGTTATGAGATTACTGGGGTGGATTTTTTGGTTGATAAAAAGACTCAAAAGATTTGGATTTTGGAAGCGAATCGAGGCCCGGGTTTTACTTATGATTTGCAAGCTTCTCCCGAATTGCCGGTTTTTGCTTCTTTTATTGCCAAGAAATTAAGGGTGAAAAATGCCACTTAAGGCCCCGATATCATTTTCGCCTGACGGCTCAAACCATCGGGGTTCTGCTGATGCTGGCAAAGCCAGCAAAATAGCCAGAATAGGCATGTGTTTTTCCCGGCCTTTTGAAGGCAGTGACCCTTTGAGCCATATTGGCAAAAAACTACCGGTTTACATTAGGCTTTTAAAACTTTGCCAGCAAAAAGGCTGGCAGGTTTTTGTTTTGACTCGAAGAACCTATCAAGGCAAGGGAATTTTTAATGGTGCCTGGCATTTCGATAAAAATAAGTTTAGTCGTTGGGAGAAACCGGTAAAGATTGATTTAGTTTACGATCGAGTGGCGGGAATGAAGTTTCCCCCCGAAGTTGATTCAGGGGTGGCGGTGGTTAATCGGCGGGATTTTAAATTTCTTTGCTATAACAAATGGTTGGCTTATCAGAAAATTGGCCAGTTTATGCCCAAGACTTTTTGGGTTGGCGGGAAAGAGGGATTGACTTCGGCTTTAAGCCAAATCAAAACTGACTGGATGGTTTTGAAACCCCACAATGGTATGAAAGGAATTGGCGTTTATGTTGGGCCAAAAGAGAAAGCGATGTCTTTTAAATTTTCAGAAAAAAAGATTTATTCTCGATACATTGCTCAAGAATTTGTGGATACCTCTGGGGGGATTCCGGGAATTGTTCGAGGCAAGCATGATTTACGGGTGGCCGTGGCAAATGATAAAGCCATTTGGTCTCATGTGCGGACGCCACCACCGGGGAGTTTTAAGGCTAATGTAGCCCAAGGAGGCAGTATCAAAGAATTAGATTGTTCAAAATTACCCGCTTCTGTTAAAAAAATTACCTTTCAAATTGCTGAGAAATTTGATCAAGAGTTTGATAACCCTATTTATAGTATTGACTTTGGTATGAGCAAAAACGGTCCGCTGATTTTTGAGCTCAATGATCAAATAGGTTTTCCCCTTTGGGAAATGCGCGCTCGGGATACTTTTTTGCAGGAACATATTAAAAATTTTGAGGAAAAATTAAATTCATGAGAAAGAAAAAAGTGGCGGTGGCGATGTTCGGTGCATATAATTGCCTATTGACAAATAATATTCTTTGTCATAAAATTGCTCCGTGAAGTATTTTGATTGGAATAAAGAGAAAAACGAACTTTTAAAAATTGAAAGAGAAATCTGTTTTGAGGATGTTTTGATTGCGATTGAATCTGGTAATCTAGTCGATATTCTTGAGCATCCCAGAAAACAAAAATATCCAAATCAAAAAATCTTTGTCGTTAATATTAATAATTATATTTATCTAGCCCCTTTTGTAGAAGACGAGGAGAAAATATTTTTAAAAACCATTATTCCTAGCCGAAGGGCGACTAAAAAATATCTTATAAAAGGAGGTAAAAAATGAGATACTTTGAATTAACTGCCGAAGAAAGAAAAATCCTTGAGGATTTTGAAAAAGGCAAATTGGTTGGTGTTAAAGACGCCACCAGGCAGAAAAGACTTTACCAGAAGTATGTCCAAAATACGCTGAATAAAACTAGAAACATTAATATTCGGCTTTCGGAAAGAATTTTGGCTAAGCTTAAGGCTAAGGCGGCTGAGCAGGGAATTCCTTACCAGACGCTGGCCTCTTCGGTTCTTCATCGGTTTACTGGTGGTTAAAAAAAAATTCACTATTAGGGGTTTTTTGGTAAAATAAATTTATGAAAAAAAACCTTCGGCATGCTCAGGGTAAAGTTGCGGTGGCGATGAGTGGCCCCGTAAAATCGCTTCGCTCACACGGGGCTAATCAGAAAGTTGCAGTAGCACTTTCTGGCGGGGTGGATTCGGGAGTGGCGGCGGCGTTATTGGTGAAGCAGGGATATCAGTGCGCCGGTTTCCATATGCACCTTTGGAAAGAGCCGGGCAGTGATGTGGAGAACAAGTGCTGTAGTACGGAGTCTTTGGAGGCGGCTAGAAAAACAGCTCACCAGTTGGGAATGCAGTTTCATACAATAGACTTTTCTAAAATTTTTAAAAAAAGAGTCGTTGATTATTTTTTGGAAAGCTATGCGGCTGGCTTGACGCCTAATCCCTGTGTAGTTTGCAATCAGTTTATTAAATTTGGAGAATTGTTTAATTATATTAAAAAACTGGGGTTTGATTACTTGGCTACAGGACATTACAGCCGCCTTATGGCGGAAATTCCAAATTCCAAATTCCAAATTTATCATCTTTTACAGGCTAAAGACAAATCCAAAGACCAGTCATATTTTCTTTACAATCTCACCCAAACCCAGCTTGCCCAGGTTTTGTTTCCTGTTGGGGATTATGCTAAAAAACAGGTCCGGGAAATGGCGAAAAAATGGCAATTACCGGTGGCAGAAAGACCGGAGTCTCAGGAAATTTGTTTTTTTCCAGAGACTGATTATCGGCCGTTTTTAAAACGCCGGCTGGGTAAAAAAATCATGCCGGGAAAGGTGGTTAATACTCAAGGGCGGATGATTGGCAGACACCAAGGTTTACCCTTATATACTATTGGTCAGCGGCACGGGTTTGAGATTACTGATAAAAAAACCATTGGTCCTTTGTATGTAATTACTAAGAAGCCTAAAGAAAATCAGTTGGTGGTGGGTTTTGGTAAAGAGACGGAAAGAAGGGAGTTTGAAGTAGAGCAGGTCAATTGGATTGATCAAAATTCAAAATTCAAAATTCAAAATTCAAAATTCTATGTTCGGATTTGCCATCAAGGAAAACTAATGCCTTGTCAATTAACTCGAGTATCTAATATCAAGTATCGAGTATCTCTCATTGACCCCAGCCGTGGTATCGCCCCAGGCCAAGCAGCGGTATTTTATGGTTCGGCAAGCCCTTTGGCCACGAGCTCAGGGCCGAGTGGCTCACCACAAGCTAAAGAGGTGTTGGGGGGAGGGATAATTTGCTATTGACAAGAAGCAAGCCTTTTGTTATTATCTTTTTAAGATGAGTTAAAGAATCTTGGCCAAGTTTTCGGCAAATTTTGCCCCGCTTGGCGGGGTTTTTTATTCTTCGGTTCCTTGACAATCTGATCGTGGTAGAAACCCCGCTATCATCCCGCCATCCGGCGGGACCAGCGGGGTCCCGACGGTGCGAGCCATCAGGTGAGCATAATGTCGGGGGAGTTTTATTGCACTTCGGCAAGCTCAGTGCAAATACTGAGTGAAATCGAAGTATTTGAGAGTTTGATCCTGGCTCAGGATGAACGCTAGCGGCGTGCTTTAGGTATGCGAGTCAAGCGGTCCCGCCTTTGGCGGGAAAGCGGCAGATGGGTGAGTAACGCGTAGGAATCTACCTTTTGGTGAGGAATAGCCCCGAGAAATCGGGAGTAATACCGCATGATCCCGCGAAGCCCGCAAGGGTGGAGTGGGAAAAGGCCATAACTGGCCGCCGAAAGAGGAGCCTGCGTCCTATCAGCTTGTTGGTGGGGTAATGGCCTACCAAGGCGATGACGGGTAGCTGGACTGAGAGGTCGGTCAGCCACAATGGCACTGAAACACGGGCCATACACCTACGGGTGGCAGCAACCGGGAATATTGCGCAATGGGGGAAACCCTGACGCAGCGACGCCGCGTGGAGGATGAAGGCCTTCGGGTTGTAAACTTCTGCATCCCGACGATACCGTCGGGATAGAAAGCACCTGCAAACTACGTGCCAGCAGCAGCGGTAATACGTAGGGTGCAAGCGTTATCCGGATTTATTGGGCGTAAAGAGTATCGTAGGCGGTCCGATAGATTTTTCGTTAAAGACCCAGGCTTAACCTGGGGATTGCGAAAAATATCATCGGACTTGAGGTCGTTAGGGGGTACTGGAATTCCTGGTGTAGGGGTGAAATCCATTGATATCAGGAAGAACACCAAAGGCGAAGGCAAGTACCTGTGACGAATCTGACGCTGATGAACGAAAGCTAGGGGAGCGAAAGGGATTAGAGACCCCTGTAGTCCTAGCCGTAAACAATGGGCGCTAGGGAGGCGCATTTCGTACCTCCCGAAGCTAACGCATTAAGCGCCCCGCCTGGGGAGTACGGCCGCAAGGCTAAAACTCAAAGGAATTGACGGGGATCTGCACAACCAGGGGAGCATGTGGTTTAATTCGACACGAAGCGAAGAACCTTACCTGAACTTGACATCCCGCCTATGCGAGGTCCGAAAGGGCCGAGCTTAGTGGCGGGACAGCTACTGCATGGCTATCGTCAGCTCGTACCGTGGGGCGTTCTCTTAAGTGAGATAACGAGCGCAACCCCCGCCCTGTATTACATATTACAGGGAACTGCCCCGCAATTTGCGGGGAGGAAGGAGGGGATGACGTTAAGTCAGCACGGTGCTTATGTCCAGGGCCACACACATCCTACAATGGCGAAGAACAACGGGTTGCTAAACCGCAAGGCGGAGCTAATCCCTAAAATTTCGCCTCAGTTCAGATTGAGGGCTGAAATTCGCCCTCATGAAGCCGGACTTGGTAGTAATCGTGGGTCAGCAGACCGCGGTGAATACGTTCCCAGATCTTGTACACACCGCCCATCAAGCGAGCAAAGTCGGCAGTGCCCGAATCCCGCCTTCGGCGGGAGAAGGTAAGGTCGGCGATGAGCACTAAGTTGTAACAAGGTATCCGTTCTGGAAGGAGCGGATGGATCACCTCCTTTCTAGGAGATGAATTTGCCCTTTTTCTTTCTACCACGATTAGGTTGTCAAGGATGGGGGTTTCTGGGGGATTTGATAAAAAGTTTGGGGCGGGTAGGAATAATGCTCTCGGGAGACACGAATCACTTTTTCTCGGTTTTGATTGATTGATTTAGGCAAGGGCAGGGTATAAGCAAAGAAAGGCCGCGAAGTAAGATCGTCAATCATTAGCTTGGTAATAATTTGGAAATTAGAAAGACCAACCAAATTATTGGCCGTAAAAATGCCGCCGAATTCTTTTTCCAAAATTTGAGCGTCTTCAGCGCCGACGAGAAAAGAAATCAAAGTGCCGGTGTTGCCCAGAACTGCTTTTTGAACTGCCTCGTCAATTTGGGCCATATATTGGTTGGCCAGACAGAGATTAAGCCGATATTTTCTGGCCTCAGAGAGAATTTTAATAAAGGAGTTAGTGGCGAAGTTTTGAAACTCGTCAACGTAAAGATAAAAATCACGGCGTTCTTCTTCGGGAATATTAACGCGGTTCATGGCTGCTAATTGAATTTTGGTAATGATCATCGCGCCCAGCAAGGCGGCGTTGTCTTCACCCAACCGACCCTGAGAAAGATTGATAATTAGTACTTTGCCCTCATTCATAATTTTTTCCAGATTAATTGTTGATTTAGGGCGGCCGATGATTCTGCGAATCAAAGGCGAAGAAACAAACTGGCCGACTTTGTTTAGAATAGGTGAGATAGCTTCTTCTCGGAAGTTATCCGGCATTTTTTGGAACTCATTGGTCCAGAAGTTCAGCAAAGTTTCGTCTCGAAGCTGGGCAACAACCCACCCTCTGAAGTTTTTATTGGTTAAAATTTTAATGACGTCGATTAAGGTAGAATTGGGAGTTTGAGCCAGCGTAAGCAAAGTGTTTCTTAAAATGTGTTCCAGCCTTGGTCCCCAAGACTGGGAGTAGAGTTTATAAAAAATGGAGACAATACCCGAAGCCACCAATTCAGCCTGAGTTGGGTCATCAACTTCAAAGACGTTTAAAGAAAAGGGATGCTCTTTATCCGCCGGGTCAAGATAGGCAACATCGTTGATTCGGTGGGAAGGGATATAATTAAGGAGTATTTCGCATAAATCTCCGTGGGGGTCAATCACTGCCAGACCCTTTTTTTTCTTCAAATCGTCAATGGCCATGTTGGCAATGAGAGTTGATTTACCCGTGCCGGTTTTACCAATGGCATAAATATGGCGGCGGCGCTCTCTTTCTTTGATGCCGAAATTGACCATTCGATTCTTATGTTCGGTTCGGGCAAAAAAATTGATTTCCTGTTTTTGCTCATCAGTCAGATTAGCCACCACTGGCAAATTTTCCGGAGCTTCAGTCAGGACAGATCTGCTCCAGGCGATATTGGGAATTTTAACATTCACCCCAGGCAAGTGCCATAAAGTAGCTAATTCGGAAACAGAAAAAATTTGAAAACGGGGTGCAAAACCAGCCTGGCGAGTTAAAACCGCCCTTTTAAATTTTTCTTTTTTCATAAAGCCCGGTTTACAGAAAATTAAAGAATTGCCGTCGCCGCGGTCAAAAGCGGCAAAACTGCCGGCTAAGGCGTTAATTAAGCTAGCTGAAGTAGCGGCAATTCTGATATCCGTTTTAAGACCAATTTCACTGATTTTTTCTTTTATCAGGGCCTCGTTTGGCAAAGATTTTTTTTCTGTTTCGGAAATAACGATGCCTTTTTCAATGGCTTTTTCGCCCACCGCCTGCCATCTTGAACTGGTTTTTTGCAAAACAAACTGAATCAATAAAATATCGTTTTTGCTGGCTTTGCTCATTACGCCTAAAACAGAAGAAAGAGAATCAACGTCAGTAAAATCTTTGTAAGTCTTAATCGGGTAGTAATGACTAGTGGTTTGGACCATTTGACCAACAATTAAATTCTTAGTGTCAATTTGGGTTAAATAATCTGGCGCAGGACTCAAAACAGCCAGGGGATAAGCGGCTAAAATCTGGCTTTCAAAAAAAGGTAAATTGTTTTTGTTTAAAACCACATAAAAATGAATTTGCTGATGATGACAGACAATTTCCAAAATTAGAGGTTCTGCTTTTTGACCACGGAGCCGCTTCAAAAGTGAGGGTGAGGATAAAGTTTTGGTAAAGCCGGAAAAAAGAGTCGCGGCTGATTCTGGCGTATATTCATTTTCCCGAGGAGCTCTGATTTCTAAAAGGATTCTTTCTGTCTCTGGCACGTTGTTCTGATTGTAGCATAAAGATAAGTTGCTGGGAACAAGGGTTTGTGCTAAAATCAAGTTGTTTTTGGGCGACTAGCTCAGTTGGTTAGAGCGCCAAACTGATAATTTGGAGGTCTCAGGTTCGAATCCTGAGTCGCCCACAAAACTTGACAAAGCCTACTCTAGTTGACATAAAGAAATTTACTTGCTATACTCACCATACTAGAAAATATCTAACTCAAGGGAGTTCAGCTAAGCAATTTATGAGAAGCGATCAACAATTTAAATTTTTGCCTAATTTTTTGGTGGGCATAACCTAAATTGTAGCTTCTTAATGCGCTTTGGAAGGCTGGCTCCGCCAGCTTTTTTAGTTCCCGCTATTATCCCGCCATCCGGCGGGACCAGCGGGACAGGTTGAAGGGGCTTGCCCTGATGAAGCGAGCTTAATATCAGGGGCCGATAGCTCAGCTGGAAGAGCACCCCGTTTGCATCGGGGAGGTCAGCGGTTCGAACCCGCTTCGGTCCACACTCCGCCTCGAAATTTCGAGGCTACGCGTGGCGCAGCCACGGGAGTGTGTCCCGCGAAGCCTGGGCGGAGTGGGACAATTTAGCTCTTTGAAAAGTAAATAGAATGATACATCTTTAAAAAGCTACTTAATTAAAGCAAACAATGGATGCCTTGGCTGTTTGAGCCGATAAAGGACGTTGCCGTCAGCGAAAATCGTCGGGAAGGTGACAAGCAACCCGTGATCCGACGGTCTCCGAATGGGAAAACCCACCCCGCCTTTGGCGGGGTACCCCCGCCGTAGGCGGGGGGGGGGAC
>Ga0210057_1005126_pt1 | contig 16987 bp, 20 predicted proteins | sample CryGeyCG2114_010_2_FD_183968 | JGI IMG/M metagenome (GOLD analysis project Ga0210057, IMG submission 183968) | Groundwater microbial communities from aquifer - Crystal Geyser CG10_big_fil_rev_8/21/14_0.10 (SPAdes) (version 2) | ecosystem: Environmental > Aquatic > Deep subsurface > Groundwater ...
GAGCCACGCACCATTCGGTGCATGGCTTCGCAAGAAGATATGCCCGAAGGCAAGTGAGAGATGTACCGCATGGTACGTCTCAATTACAAATGAAATTCTTTTACGTCTACATTCTCAGTAGTTTAAGTAGAAATTTTATGTATGTTGGTTTTACCTCGGACTTAAAAAGAAGACTTGAAAAACACAATTCTGGTTCAGAATTTTCTACCAAACCTTACGTTCCTTTCGAAATAATTCATTACGAAGCTTACAGGAACAAAAAAGACGCTAAACGAAGAGAGTTGTACCTCAAAACCACAAAAGGCAAAACAACATTAAAAACCATGTTGGCAGAGTATTTCAGGGAACTTTAGCGAAGCACGCCTGCCGGGGGAACCAGTTGGCCCCGATTTAATCGGGGCTGGCACTTAATATACCAAGTTTAGCCCCATGCTTAAACCATTCAGCACACAGACAGTAGAAACCCAGGCAAAAAACATTGAGGGTTTGGTTAGAAACACTGAGGCAATTGTAATAGGAATACCTTTCAGCAAATTGGACCTATAAATAAAATCAATTCTAGCGAGTTGTAAATTCAGGTGAATCAATGTGATATGGCAAAGATATAGCTTTAATCAGGTTTGAATTTGCTATTCGTTAGAATCGATTGTACGAGGCTAAAACTATTAATTTTTCTTCTCTCTCAACTGTTCTTTAAGGGGATCAAATAATGCAAATTCAATTCCACCTTCACTTGCTTCGTCCAAGTTTAATTTACCTCTAAGATGTGCTTCCTCGTGTTGATAAAGCCTAGCCAGAAAACCTTCAACCTTTTCTTTATGCTTTTGACCTTCTGTGTCTGTCCATTCCATTACTATTACTATCCATTCTGCTCTTTCGGTATCAGCGGACATTATTCCCGAACTCAAACAAAGTTCACGATAGAAATTTGTTTTTTCTGACTTTTCAAGTATCTTTGGATTTATAAAAGTATGAAGTTCGCCATCGACAAAAGTGACAAAAACTGATTTATTTTCATCTATCTGTGGAGCCGCAAAGCCTCTACCATAACCGACTGCTTCTCGATATCTTATCAAAACTTTTCCCAACTTCTCACCTAAAATTTCCCCTTCTTCTACTGTAACTTCTTCGGTAACCTGTCTAAGGATAGGATCACCAGCATATTTTACTTCTGGAAAATCTCGCAGAACTTTCTCAAATTTAACGACCAATTCTTCCATTTCCTTTGACATTACCGCCATTCTACCAGAAATTCTATCCAGATGTAAAAATTTTACGGTTCAATTAAAACTTTGATATAATCGGTCCATGGGAATAGAGATTGCTAGAGCTAAGCCAGAAGATTGGGAAACAATACAAAAGTTAAATAACGAGGTTTTTATCAATGACGGCAATCATGATGACGATTTGGATTTAAATTGGCCTTTTTCCGAAGTAGGCATCGAATATTATAAAAAACTTGCTGATGGCAAATACGGGCATTGTTTAATAGCTTTCCATGATGGTGTCCCAGCTGGATATGTAGCTTTAGCAATAAAAGACTTTGGATACAGAAAAAGTAAATATGTGGAGATTGAAAATATTGGTGTTAATCCAGAATTTCGTTCACAGGGAATAGGTCATCTTTTAATGCAAGCTACTGAAAAATGGGCGAGAGAACAGAATGCCACAAAACTTTATGTATCCGCATATTTCAAAAATGAAAAAGCTATCGGTTTCTACAAAAGGGAAGGTTTTTACGAATCAGGACTAGAATTAGACAAGAAACTAGAAAATTGACTCCCAATGGACACTAAACAAAATATAGCTCTAGTAAATAGTTTCAATTTTGAAGGTAAAGAGCAACCTGTTTCTTTTGTTGAAACCATGCATGTTACAGATGGAGTGGATTGTGATATTTATACATTTGTCGGAGATTCAAGCAAAGATTTAGGAATTATCAGAATTAGTCCAGGTAGTAAAACTCCACTACAAAAGGTTCTAAAAGGAGACAAGACTATTGAGGGTTACGTATCTGGAAAAGGAAAGCTGACAGTTACTAAGGCAGACGGCACTCAGGAAGTACATAATGCGGGTGAATCTGAGAAACCAGTTGTTAGTGTTGGAATCGGAGAATTGATGCAATGGGAGGCAGATAAGGAGGCAGACCTAGTTGCCTACGAGATTTGTTTTCCTCCGTATGAAGATGGACGTTATGAGAATTTAAAGTGAGTTTACTTATCAATTAGTAAAGTGCTAGACTGATGCCACCTTAGTAAGCATTTTGATTTGTTTCAGTCTTTCTCTAGCTTGTTCAGACCAAATAGGATTTTGAAATGCCTTGAGAACATGGGACAAAGCAGTGGTCAGTGCAAAACTAGGAACACGGAGCCAGTTGGCACTTAATATACCAAATGATTTTTTATGGAAATAGTCAAATCACAAGACAAATTTACAATTGGTCCAGATGGCAAGCCGTCAAGAGTAACTGATTATAAACTTGCTTTCCCTCAGGACTTTAGAAAAGTTCAGACGCCAGAATTATTATTCACTACTGACAAGAATTATATCCAGACATCGTTTAGAATTGTTAGAGGGTCTCTTGCTTCGGATATAACTACTCTAAAAGAGAGAAAGAAAGCTCAGGGAAATTTGGAACATGCAATTGTCAGTGTTAATGATGGAGTCGGGTTTTATCAAGCAAAGACTGTTCTTACAGGAGAAACTGGGATTGGATTTCAAATCGCACCAAGCATTGCTGTAAATGATTATTTACACACCCATTCTATTCGTGAGGGAGAGGAGGATAGAAAGGTCGATTTATTTTCAGCTTTTGATTTGTGGTCAATGGGAAGTAAGGGAGCAGAAAGATATTGGTTGGTTGGGAAAGATACAACATGGACTTTAGTAAATTTATATGGACAACAATATTATCATTATATAAAAGAGGCTTGTTGGGAAATGGCTAAGAAGGAGAATACTGCAAAACCATATGAAAGCTCACTCTCCGACTTAATAGATTGTGTTAATAAGTGTAACTACAGACTATACAGAAGTGAGGACTCAATTAATTATGCTTTAGTCAGTTAATAAATAATGAAATTTTACTTTCTCTATTTCCTCTCTTATTTGAGCCACCAGCCTAAAGTCAGAGAAAGCCTTGAAAATACGGGATAATTCTTGGGTTATATTAGAGTTACGATTCTCGAGCCAGTTGCGACTTAATATACCCAGTTTGGCCTCATTAAGAATTTGGGGAGAAAAAGTATTTCAACCTTCGTGTTTTCCCTTATTTAGTTCGTGTTTCCTAATATCTACTGTGGATGCAACAAGTTGATGAACCATTTCTGCTGCCCCGACAGCTCCTACAATAAGTCCTCCAGTGGTTCCTATCGTTAATGCCCCTGCGGCCACTCCTAATCCTGTAACTACACCCGCTATACTAGCTTTCGTTGTATGTTTTCTCGCAGAATCTGATAACCGATCCTGCTCATTCCAAAATTCGCCATTTTGTTCCCCCTCTTGCAGTAATGACATATTTTAATCATTATACTACGTACTACAAATTTTCCGCTTAGTCCTCTAAAGAGTAGTAAAAGCTAGGCTCGGTTTCACTTTCTTTATTTCCTCCCTGATTTGAGCTACCAGCCTAAAGTCCTTCGGCTTTGCTCAGGATAATAATCTGAAAAAGCCTTGTAAATCCGTTCGACAAGCTCAGGACAAGTATGTGACAATTGCGTGGTTACTAAATTCTGATTTAGCCAAGCTTTGCTTACTGCGAAGCAGCAAGGTTCTTGAGCGAAGCGAAAGGTTCTTATATTAATGTTACGATTCTCGAGCCAGTTGTGACTTAATATACCCAGTTCAGCCCCATGCTTAAACCATTCAGCACCCAGACAGTAGAAACCCAGGCAAAAAATATTGAGGGTTTGACTAGAAACGTAGAGGCAATTGTAATAGGTCTGCCTTTCAGCAAGGTAGAACTATAAACAAAATCAATTGTGACGAATTCTTACAATGTTAGAATCAAAGCGATATAGAAAAGATGTAGCCTTAATCAGGTTTGAATTTATCGCTCGTTAGAAGCGATTATAGAGCTCTATATAAAACTGTCTCAATATACCATTAACATGGTAAAAGTTGACAACCTAACACTTCTAGCCTATATTCAGCGCAGCCATGAAAGAGCGTAGTTTGGATATCAGAGAACACCTATCTTCGGATGAATATACGTTTAAGGATGGCGTTTTCTTTGTTTCGGGAGCAGTAAGAGGAGCAATCTACGATTTAAATTCTTCTAATGTTTACTCAATTAATCAATCGGGTTGTGATGTTTTGACGGGAGCTTCTGATAATCCTGAGTTTTGGAGGAAGCTTGAAACAATGAACCTAACAACCAAAGAAAAGGGTGATAGAAAAAAGATGGTTCCTGAACTTTTGCAGAATCCACCCCTCCAGTTTGTTTGGTTTGAAATTGTATCTGACGATTGTAATGAAAGTTGTATCCATTGCTATGCGGAATGTATGCCGCCAACATACAGAAAAACGATGGGTATTTCAGACAGGGAGAGTGAGGCTGTTAATATCAACCAGGAAAGAAATGAAAAAGTTTCGTTTGAAAGATGGAAACAGCTGATTGATGAGTCTTACCTTTTAGGTTGCAGAAGGTGCCAGTTTATCGGTGGTGAGCCGCTTTTGTATCGAGGAGAAAACGGCGAAACAGTGTTTGATCTTGCGGAACATGCGAAAAGTGCTGGGTATGAATATATTGAGATTTTTACAAACGCAACATTGCTGACACCAGAAAAAGTTCGAAAAATTAAAGAGCTTGGTTTGAATATTGCTGTGTCACTTTATTCAGATGATGGGGCCACGCACGATTCAATAATAAAAACTCCAGGCAGTTTCAAAAAGACAACAGAAGCGTTAAAACTTTTGAAAGAGGCTGGGGTTCCAGTAAGGGTTGAAACGGTATTGATGGGTCTTAACGAACAAACAGTTGAAAAAACTCAAAGATTTGTGGAAGAAATGGGATTTTCTCATAAACATCCAGATGTTTTAAGACCAAAAGGCAGAGGAGATGATCCGTCAATAATGCCGACAAAAGAATCCGTTGTGAGATATAGCCTGACGCTATCCCCAAGTTTTACGGTTACCAGAGATACTTTATCCAGAAATATTTCTGGACATCCCTGTCTATTGGGAAAAATTACCATTACGGACAATGGAGACGTGTTGCCATGTATCTTTTCAAGAAATTTAGCTGTTGGAAATGTTCAGGGAACAACTCTTAAAGAAATCGTAACAGGGCAGAAGCTTGAAACAGTTTGGAGAAATACGAAAGATAATGTGCTTGTTTGTCAAGATTGTGAATATAGATACGCTTGTTTTGACTGCCGTTCGCTTTCCGAGGGAGCCAACCAAGGCAGGGGAGAATATTTTTCTGCTCCTTATCCCAGGTGTACCTACAATCCATACACAACTGAGTGGGCAAAAGGAGTTTGGAGAGTAGATGAAGATGGAAAATCATATTATGATGAAACATTAAGGCCAGAAATTGAAGAATTTGTTACATTAAGTAAAGCAGAATAAATCTAAACTTATTAGAAAAAGTGGGAGGGGGGTGATAAATAATGAAAACTGAAAGAATTCAAGAACCTGAAATAACTTTGGTTACGCCAGTGGAGTTATCTGCGAGTGGTTGCCCACCAGCGGATTGTCCACCAAATGCGGCTTGCAGACCCAATACAGATTGCAATCCGTTTAACTGTGCACCTGCACTTAGACCGTGCGGTCCAGACACACTTGGCTGTTATCCAACAGGGAAAGCACCTGTGCCACCAAGGCCAGGACCAAGACCACCGTGCTATCCTGGTTAAGTAAAGATTAAAGGTCTAGTAAGAGTACTAGTCCAATTTGTTGGAAATTGGGTGAGTAGGATTTTGCCTACGATCAAAGCGTAGTCGTGGGAATTGGTGGTTGGTTCGAAGGTGGAGTCCTGTGTATTTAAATCTTTTAGTTTCTCTTCATGTGCGATCTTCTCTATTTGAGAAATTGCATATTTATCTATTTTCTGTTTATGTTTGGGCCAAAAAAATTCACTGGAACAGTATTCTGTACAAAATGCAAACACTTCACCTAGATATGTGGGTGAGGATATATGAATTAGGTTGTTTTTCGATAAGCTGCTGCTTTTTCCAGAAGAATAAAGATCTATAGCTGTTTGGATGTAGTCAAGATTAACTTTTTTGTTTGATTGCCACCAGAGTTTGAAATTATTCCAGTAAACATGTCCAAATTCATGAACCACTGTTGCGAGATATGATTCTTCGGTTATGTAAGGATTTGCAGAGACATCCTTTTCTTTTTGAAGCGTAATGAACGGAGTCAGAAAACCACCGCTTATTATTGGAATTTCGAATTGAGTTGTTTTTTTTATCTCGTCTGGCAGATATTTCTTGATTTGTTTTGAAACAATACCTGCCCACCACCCACTCTGCCATTCATTGAGGATATCAAGATTGTGCGGAATTTTAAAAGTAAGCTTTATGGGGTTGATTTTCCATATATAAATAAATCTGCTGTCGTATGAAATGACGGCGGTATTTACTATTTTTGATTTATCTTTAAAGACAAACCGCATTTTTGGGTGCATGACAAATCTCAATCCATCCTCAACTGTTTTAAGATCCTTTTGTGTTGCTGTATAATTGCCAAACATAGTGCAAATTTAGATTATCTAACGGGCAACGATATTTTACCAATATGAGGGGAAGATTGCACACATTAATGAAAAGTAAAAGCAAGACTCGGCTTCACTTTTTCTATTTCCTCTCTGATTTGAGCTATCCTTCGATACTGAGCGGAGTCGAAGTACTCAGGACAATTGCCAGCCTAAAGTCCTTCGGCTTTGCTCAGGATAATAATCTGAAAAAGCCTCGTAAATCCTTCGATATTCGTCTCAAGATACTTGACTATTCGTCTCATTTATGATACGATTCGCCTAGGATGAATGATACGATTATTAACCTTCGCCAGGAACAAATTTTAAAACTTCTTAAAGAGAAGGGAAATCTTTTACGATCAGAATTGGCTGGGCGAATTATTTCTAAAAAAGGAAATTCGAGGATAACTCTAATTCGCGATTTAGGTGGCCTAATAAAAGCGGGTTATGTAGTGGCAGAGGGGAAGGGAAGGGCAACTCGTTATGGACTAATGACTAAAAATCCACTTCTTGAATACGTAGATTTAGATAATTATTTTAAAGTAGATCAAGAAAAAAGAAACGCAAAAATAAATTATAATAACGAAGTTTATAAAAACCTTTCAAATTTATATTCTAAGCAGGAAATCGAGTTGTGGGAAGGGAGTAAGACAAAACTTGGAGAAGCTAAGAAAAAACTTGACCCCTCGATTTATAAAAGAGAGCTGGAAAGATTTGTAATAGAACTTTCCTGGAAGTCATCTCAGATAGAAGGCAATACCTACAGCCTAATTGAGACAGAAACGTTAATTAAACAAAATATTCGGGCTCAGGGGCATCCTGAAGATGAAGCAAGAATGATTTTAAATCACAAAGATGCTTTTGGCTCAATTCTCAAAAATAAAGATAGTTTTAAGAAACTGGATTTTTCCGATGTTGTTCAATTACATAATATCCTTACAAAAGGTCTGGTTGCATCAGGGATTAGGTCTCAAAAAGTCATGATAACTGGGACAAGCTACAAACCGCCTTCAGACAAACACGAATTGGAAAATGCTTTGAGAAATCTTATCAAACACATAAATTCTGTTGAATGTCCTCCCGAAAAAGCACTGATACTTGCGGCAATGATTGCCTATATTCAACCCTTTGCTGATGGGAACAAGCGTACAGCGAGAATGCTATCAAACGCCGTGCTTATCGCCGGCAATTATCCGCTCCTTTCATATAGAAACGTTGATGTAAACGAATATAGAAGCGCAATGATTGTTTTTTATGAAACCAACAATCTTTTTAATTTTAAGCGTATTTTTATGGATCAGCTTGAATTTGCCGTAAATAATTATTTTTCTTCATGAAAACGTGGCAGAAAATAAAAGAAAACCCTGTTCTTTTGCAAAAATATCTGGTAAGAGAAAGAGTAATTGACACGATCCGCAACTTTTTTAAGAGTCAGGGATTTCATGAAGTTTTTACCCCCATTTTAGTTCCCGTGCCTTCAACGGAACCAAACTTGGAAGTATTTCAGTCCGAATTGCGCACAGCCTCCGGTTTAAAGCGCCGGGCGTTTTTAATAATGAGTCCGGAGTATTCAATCAAAAAACTCCTTGCGGCAGGATTTGGAAACTGTTTTGAAATTACCCGGTGTTTTAGAAACGAGGAAGAAGTTTCTAGACTTCATAATCCTGAATTTACCATGCTTGAGTGGTATAGGGTGGGGGCGGATTATAAGGATATAATGCGGGATTTTGAGAATTTGTTTATAAAAATCATAGGAAAAGAAAAACTTGTATATCGAGGCGAAACTTACGATTTAAGTTTGCCTTGGCCAAGAATCAGTTTTAAAGAAGCGTTTAAAAAGTATGCCAATAAAAACATAGAAAACGTTAATGATTCCGACTTTTATCAAATATTTTTTAATGAAGTGGAACCAAAATTAAGAGAAAGCCTTAAACCCGCTTTTATTTATGACTACCCCGTTTCCCAAGCTGCCTTGGCCAGAAGAAAAAAGAGTGACCCCCGCTTTGCTGAAAGGTTTGAGATATTTTTGGCAGGAGTTGAGCTTGGAAATTGCTTTTCGGAACTGACAGATGCTAAAGAGCAGAGGGAAAGATTTGAAAAGGATAGAGCCCTTCGTCGGACTCAGGGTAAAACAAATTATCCGATAGACGAAGATCTTCTTGATGCCTTAAAAGAAGGGATTCCTGAAGTTTCTGGCATTGCCGTTGGAGTAGACAGGTTGGTGATGCTGGCTGCGGACGCTTCTTCAATTTCTGATATAATATTTTTTCCGGGTTCGGAACTTTTTGAATTATGACAACAATTAATGCCGGCAACATTACCAAAGGAAGTTATATCCTTTTTAAGGGAGCTCCCGTGGGGGTTACTAAAACCGAATTTATGTCTCCTGGGAAGGGCTCGCCGGTCATGAGAATCAAGTTTAAAAATATTAAGACGGGTTCGGCCGGGGAATACACCTATAAAACCAGTGAACAGGTGGAAGTGGCGGAGGTTGCCAAAAAAGAAATGCAGTATCTTTACCGTGACGGGAGCGAACTGGTCTTTATGGACCCGAAATCATACGATCAAGATTCTGTTCCTGTAGCTTTGGTTGAGAAATTGGGTTATCTTATTCCCAACTTAAAATGCTGGGTGGTCTGGTATAAAGAAAAAGCGATCGGGGTAAGTCTTCCTGCGAGTGTTACCCTAAAGGTTATTGAGTCTCCCAACGAAGTTGCTGGAAATAGGATCAATGCTCCTAAAAAGACAGTAAAGCTGGAAACCGGAGTTGAGGTTCAAGTTCCACTTTTTATCAAGGTCGGAGAAAACATTACAGTAGATACCGCAACCGACGAATACCTCGGAAGAGTTAAATAAATTCTTCTTTAAGTGTGATTTTCTCCATCGGAAATTACACTTTCTTCGCCATTCATGATTACCTTTCCCTGACCTTTTTCGATTCTGAAAAACTGATCGATTTTTCCTACATAGCCTGTCATTCAAATCACCCCCTTACCCATTCAACTATATCAGAATTTTTTCTCGCAGGTTCGGCAGATACTGCAGGGACCGACTTCCGTTGAATTTCCACAAACCCTGCAGACTCCCGAATGATAATCCCATTTTTCCTGCCTACCGCCTTCAGAGAAAGCCTCGAAGGCGCTAAGCTTACCGCTTTGTCCGCAGCTTCCGATGTATTTTCCGATTAATCCCTGCTCCTCAGCAATTTGATGAGCGTATAAATATTGGGAATCGGATGTATTGGAATATACAAACCCCGACATCTTTTCTATTATCAATAGTTTGCTGTAAGTTTCAATTTTTGAATCTATGTCAGTTCCTTTTTCCACCATCTGGTTTTGGTCTGTGTAAGCCGAAATTTCATCTAATAATATTTCAAGCTGGTTGTGTTCGGAAAAAATTGGAGTCTGCCTTAATAACTCTGGATCGGTTATTAAATCCAGACCCATTTTCTCAGACATATTATTTGCAACTAAGAGAATTGTTTTGGTATTGACATCAAGAACAATATTACGGTTAAATAATATTTTCTTTCCATCCAAACCATATAGAATTTGGCTGGCAACAACCTTTCCCTTATCGTATTTCCCGGGAAATGGTGGACTGAACCAAAGAGAGGTTCCTTCATCGCAACTTTCCGCCCAGTCCTGGATTTTTATAAAGGCCTTAAGTTCCATGGAATCAAGGTTTGAATCATTTCGTATACTTTTCTCGATTACTGCTCCATTTGGGGTTACTAATTTTTTGTCTTTTACAAGAAAAATATATGGGTCTGGGATTCGTCTTGTTTCGTGGCTGTCTGAAGCTATATTTTCAACAAGTTGTGAAGGATGAATACTTAAACAAGTTTGTACAAAATCTAGTTCTTTTGACATATTCCTGCTCGGGACTAAAAGGGATTGTTAGTTTTCCGGCTTTGACGGTTGCGGCACAGCCCCCGAATTACACAGGGTTCCTTCCAGGTACAAGTCTGCACCTGGCCAGATACCGTATGGTATCTGGAAACACAACCCTAATAGGAACTATTATGGTTTTAAGTATTTATTAGTCAAGTGCTAATATGAATTAGTGAGGGGGTGAAGAAGTATGAAGTTTGGTAAAAAGACAAAGGAAAGCATTTCCAGAGCTTTTATTTGGGTATCGGTTCTTTCAGTGATCTTAGCCGGAGTAGGGGCAATGGGAACCGATATTTGGCTGGCCTCAACCCAGTGGCTGTTAGTTGCCGCAGTTTCAATCCTTTTTGCAATTTATTTAAAGATGTCTTGAGAGGGTTTACCCCGCGAAGCCTTGGCGAAGTGGGGCGGAAATATTGCGGTAAATCTGCGGAATATAATTTGGTGAAATTTGACAATCTCGAAATGAGGTGATAGTCTACGCGCAATGGGAAGAAAAGAAGTATTTGTAGGCTTATTTGTAATTCTGGTTGTTTTGGGGATAATCTTTGGTGTAAAGAAGGCAAAAGAAGCTAAAATCAAACCTCTAAATATTCCTACTCCTGTACCAACTCAAGGACTGGAAGGCAGGTTTAAATTATCTATTCCCGATGATGTGGAAAAAATTAACCTTCAGATAGCCTTCGGTTTTGAAGGCCAGGGAGTAGCTACCAGAAAGTTTGCCAACGGAGTTTTCTCTCACATAATCATTGCTGATTTACCAGAACCTGCATCAGGAAACTATCAAGCCTGGCTTATAAAAGATGACAATACAAAAATTTCAACAGGGGTGTTGAAGTTGGCCAAGGGCGGATATTTATTGGAATTCAGTTCAAATATCAACTACTCCGATTACAAAAAGATCGAAGTAAAGTTGGACGATAAAATTGTAATGACAGGCTCATTCTAAGAAAGTGATAAGCATAGCTTGGCCATTTAGTGGCTAAATGGTAGAATTAGTTAATGCTTTTTATTAACTTCAAAACTTACGAAGAAGGAACGGGGAAAAACGCGCTGGAACTTATTAAGATTTTGGAAGAGGTTGCTGAAGTCTCACAAATAAAAATTATTCCGGTGGTTCAATCTACGGATATTAAGGAGGCGGCTAATACAAGCAAACTTGAAATTTGGGCTCAAAACGTTGACCCCGCCACATTTGGGGCCCATACAGGATCAATCTTACCTGAATCTGTTTTAGAAGATGGTGCTGTGGGAACTTTTTTAAACCATTCCGAAAGAAAGTTTCAGGATAGTGAATCTTTACAGCAAACAATTCAAAGATGCGGTGAAGTTGGTTTAAAAACTTTAGTCTTTGCCTCAAATCTGGAAGAATTGGGAATTATTTCTTCATTTAATCCCACGTTTGTTGCGTATGAACCGGAAGAATTTATCGGAAGCACAACAACTTCGGTTACATCGGCCCAGCCGGATATTATTTTAAAGGCAGTTGAAATAGCAAAGACACACAATCTTCCTTTAATAGTTGGAGCAGGCATTCATTCAAGGCAGGATGTTAAAAAAAGTCTGGAATTGGGAGCAACCGGAATTGCCGTTGCTAAAGATATTTTAAAGGCAGAGGATCCAAAAAAAGAACTTTTGGATTTAATTGAAGGATTTAAGTAAATTTTATGAAAATTTATCTCGGATCGGATCACAGGGGTTATTTCTTAAAAGAAAAAATTGCCAAGTGGTTATTCGAATGGAAATACAGCTTTTTTGACGTGGGGGCGCAGAATTTGGAACTGGGCGACGACTACACGAAATATGCCACCGAAGCAGCTTCCTTGGTGGCCAAAACCCAAGGTGGGCGGGGGATAGTTCTCTGTGGCAGTGGCGTTGGGGTGGATGTGGCAGTCAATAAATTTGATGGAATTAGAGCATCAATAGGAATAAGTGAGAGACAGGTTAAAGCAGGGAGAAATGACGACGATATGAATATCCTGGTTATTGCTGCGGATTACACGGACGAATATGAAGCTAAAGACATGGTCAAGGCATTCCTAGAAACTAAATTTGGAGGAAAAGAGAGGTATAAAAGAAGATTAAAAGAAATAGAGAAGATAGAAGCAAATAATTAATTCTTCTGGGTCTTGACAAATGTCTTGATATATAATAATATGATAGTTATATGATAACGATTCCTGACATGGCGAATGTAGCCGATTTACAGAGAGATTACAGGGGTTTAGTAAATGGTCTTAAAAAGACCGGCAAGCCGGTTGTTATTTTGAGTAACGGTAATCCTGATATTGTTGTTATGGATGTTGCAACTTACAATTCCTATACCCAAAATCTAAAAGAGCTTCAGGAAATGTATCTTCTGGATATGGCCAAAGAGGGGATGAAAGAATACAAAGAGGGTGATACAAAAACCCTCAAGAAAGATCAGAAACTTCTTGATTTGTTGGATTAATATTAAATGGAAATTGAACTGTCCTCCAACTTTTTACGGAAAGCCAAAAAACTTCCCAGAAAAGAAAGAATGCTTTTGTCACAAAAAGTTGATATTTTTAGGTCAAATCCAAGCGACCCAAGATTAAAAACACATCCGTTAACAGGAAAACTTAAAGGACTTCTTTCGTTTTCTTTAAACTATTCTAAAAGAATTACCTTTTTGTATATAGAACCGAACAAAGTATTGTTTTTCGATATCGGTCCGCACGATGAAGTCTACAGATGAAAATCGAGGCGAATAATTAAGTTTCCTGCTACAATGGATTGGTGATTAATCTGCCTAAAATTACTGATTTAGATGTTTCGGGGAAAAGGGTTTTAGTCAGGCTTGATTTGGATTGTGAACCCGACCCCAACGATTTAAGAATTAAGGCTTCAGAGGAAACATTAAACTATCTGAAAGAGAAAAATTCGCAAATAATTATTCTTGCCCATAGAGGTAGGCCGACAGGAGATAGAGATAGAGATAGAGATTTGAGTCTTGGGCCTTTTCAAAAGATATTTGATAAATGGGGAGCAAAAGTTGAGGAAAATTTAAGGTTTGATCCGGGGGAAGAAGCCAATGACCCCAAATTTGTCCGCAAGCTGGCAAGTTTAGGCGATATCTACCACGGAGTGGCAAGCTCCGCTTATGTTAATGAAGCTTTTGGAAATTCGCACCGAGAGCACGCTTCGATTGTGAGTTTGCCGAAACTTTTACCTCACGCTGCAGGATTGAGATTTGAGAAAGAGATAGAGAATCTGTCAAGGGTTTTTGACAATCCAAAAAGACCGGTTATTTTTATTGTCGGAGGAAGCAAGAAAGACAAGCTTGATTGTATTGAAGATCTTAAGAATATTGCAGACAAAATTCTTATTGGAGGAAGGCTGCCAGATTATTTGCGGGATACTGGGTACTCCCTGCCCGTCCGGCAGGCGGGGATACTCGATACTAAGATACTTGTTGCTAATTTATTGCCGGATAAAGAGGATATAAACCCGAACTCGATGGAGAAATTTGAGATAGAGATAGAGAAAGCCGGAACCATTGTTTTGGCCGGACCTATGGGGAAATATGAAGACGAGGGACACGGGCAGGGAACAGAAAGAATATTTAAGGCAGTTGCCAATTCCCCTGCTTTTAAAATTGCCGGTGGCGGCGATACGGTAAAGATACTGCAAGCCCTGAGCGCAGTCGAAGGGTTTGATTGGATTTCAGTCGGCGGCGGCGCCATGCTTGAATTTTTGGCCAAAAGAACACTACCTGGCATTAAAGCTTTAGAAAGTGCTAATCTTAATATGGAAGGGTGGTGAGGATAGTGGATCTTAAGAAAATTTCAAAGTGGATAGTTGTTATTGGAGCCGCAAATTGGGGTCTTATAGGACTTTTCAATTTCAATTTAGTCACGTTTTTACTGGGCAGCTGGCCAATACTTGTAACAGTGGTTTATGTTTTGGTGGGTGCCGCAGGCTTTTGGGCAGTTTACAATAAACTGACTAAACCCTCAAAGAAATAAGTAGGTTTGATGGTATCATGAAGATATGGTTAAGGTAGGGATTAACGGCTTTGGCCGTATTGGTCGGATTGCCTTTAGAATCGGGGTGTTGAAACACGCCGACGAGGTTGAATTTGGCGCCATTAATACTTCAGGGAGTATGGATGTTGCAGGGTGGGCGCATTTAACTAACTACGACACGACATATAGAAAATTTGAATATGAGGTTAAATCCGAGAAAGGGTTTTTAGTAATACCTCAAAGAAATTTAAGAGTTCCGCTTTTGGCTCAGCCTGACCCTGCTCAAATACCTTGGTCCAAGTATGGCGTCGAAGTTGTAATTGAATCAACCGGCAAGTTTACGACTGAAGAAGATGCCAAAAAGCATGCCCTGGGCGGAGCCAAAAGAGTGGTTATTTCCGCTCCGGTTAAAGGCGGTAATGTCGGAACTTATATTATTGGGGTCAATGAGGTAAGCAAAGATGCTCAGGTTTTATCCAATTCTTCCTGCACCACAAACTGCGTTGCTCCTGTCATGGCAGTACTTCATTCCAAGTTTGGCGTAGAAAAAGCTGCCATGACCACAACTCATGCATATACTGATGATCAAAATCTTCAGGACGGATCACACAAAGATTTAAGGAGGGCAAGGGCGGCGGCCCAAAATATTGTGCCGACGACAACCGGCGCCGCCATTTCTACCACCGAAACCATCCCGGAGTTAAAAGGAATCTTTGATGGAAGGGCCTTGAGAGTTCCGGTTGCTTGTGGATCGATTACCGACTTTGCAGTTGTCTTAAAGAAAAACACAACCGTGGAAGAGGTAAATACTGCATTTATAGAGGCTTCCAGAAATGTCCTCTTTAAGGGAATATTGGCCACTTCTGATCAACCTTTGGTTTCATCCGACATCATCGGAAGAAGCGAGTCTTCAATTGTCGATTTATCCCTTACCCAGGTAATCGGGGGAAATTTAGTCAAAGTTTTTGCCTGGTATGACAATGAATGGGGTTATGCCAATAGACTTATAGAGCAAGTAATTAGAGTCGGAAGAAATTTGTCCGGCGGGAAAATTCCGACCGATCCAATTACATTATCTTTTAAACCCTGAATGAAAGACAAATATTTAAGACATTTAATCAGGAACGTTGCTTTTTTTGGCGATGCCAATATTCCGGAGAGTGACCCAACTTATAAAGCGGCCTTTGATACCGCAAAACTTTTGGCAGGAAACGGTTTTACGGTTATAGATGGAGGAGGTCCCGGAGTGATGCATGCCGCAACCTCCGGGGCTGAAGCGGGAGGGGGAACGACCTTAACAGTCACCTTTGACCCGGTTAACGCTCCGGGCTATGAAGGAAGATATCTAAAAAACGTTCCGGATAAAGAGATAGTAACCACAAATTACATTGACAGAATGTTTAAGCTCATGGAGCATGGAGACATTTTCGTAATCTTTAAAGGAGGAAGCGGTACAATTTCGGAATTTGGAACAGCTTGGGTCTTGGCCAAGCTTTACTACGGCCACCACAAACCTTTTATTTTATACGGGAACTTTTGGGCAGAAATTATAGATGTTCTTAGAAAGCATATGAATTTGGATAAAAAAGAGCTTTCGGTATTCGAAATTGTGGATTCTCCTAAAGAAGTTTTAGAAGCTATCAAGAAATTTGAATGGAAGATCTCAAAAAAATAGCCAAAGAGGTTAGGAGCGATATTGTCAAAATGCTTCTTGAGGCAGGTTCCGGGCACCCCGCAGGGTCTTTAAGCATGGTCGATATTTTGGTTGCCCTTTATTTTGGCATCATGCACCACGATCCCAAAAATCCCAACTGGAAGGAAAGAGACAGACTGGTTGTTTCCAACGGCCATACTTGCCCTGCCCTTTATTCAGTTTTAGCGAGGGCAGGTTTTTTCCCTGTTCAAAAATTAAAAACTTACGCAAAATTAGATTCTTCATTACAAGGTCATCCGGAAAGAGAAAAACTTCCCGGAATAGAAACTACCTCAGGTCCGTTAGGTTGTGGTTTAGCCCAAGCTTGCGGTATGGCGTGGGCCGCAAGATTGGATAATTCCCATTTCAGAGTTTTCTGTACAGTATCAGACGCGGAACACGACGAAGGAAATCACTGGGAAGCCGTTTTATTTGCAGCCAAATATAAACTATCGAATTTAACTTTAATTATTGATAGGAACAATATTCAGATAGAGGGACACACCGAAGATACAATGCCCCTGGAGCCTTTAAAAGAAAAATACATCTCCTTTAATTGGAATGTTTTGGATATTGACGGACACAATATCGCCGCAATTATTAGTGCGATTGAGGAAGCCAGAAGGGTAGACGATAGACCTACCGTAATTATCGCCCACACCACCGCCGGTAAAGGAGTTTCTTTCATGGAAGATAAATCCGAATGGCA
>Ga0210057_1005127_pt1 | contig 16986 bp, 15 predicted proteins | sample CryGeyCG2114_010_2_FD_183968 | JGI IMG/M metagenome (GOLD analysis project Ga0210057, IMG submission 183968) | Groundwater microbial communities from aquifer - Crystal Geyser CG10_big_fil_rev_8/21/14_0.10 (SPAdes) (version 2) | ecosystem: Environmental > Aquatic > Deep subsurface > Groundwater ...
CAAAATCTAGACCCTTATATCGGAGAAGTAGTAAAAGAAAAGATGGCTTCCTTTCCAGATGGAAAGAAGTATGAAAAGAAAAGCGCTGACATGAAAAGATTGACAGAGATAGAAGAAAGATTAAAAATAAACAATGAACTTTCCAAAGATGATTTAAGTTTTCTATATGAAATTAATTCAAAAATTAAAGGTTTCGGCTACAAAAAAGACCCAAGAATAGAAGAAATACTAAATAAAAGAGATAAAAGACAAGACTTAGCTTTTATCTTTCATTGTAAACCAACACAAATTTCTTTAACAAAAAAAGAAGCTTTGAGTGGAGACATCAAATATCATTATGGAAATCTTGATCTCAGAGGCCTCACTTCTGCAGAAGGATTAAAACTACCAGAGAATATTGGAGGTTATCTTAATCTCAGAGGCCTCACTTCTGCAGAAGGATTAAAACTACCAGAGAATATTGGAGGTTATCTTTATCTCAGTGGCCTCACTTCTGCAGAAGGCTTAAAACTACCAGAGAGTATTGGAGGTAGTCTTTATCTCAGTGGCCTCACTTCTGCAGAAGGATTAAAACTACCAGAGAGTATTGGAGGCGATCTTTATCTCAGTGGCCTCACTTCTGCAGAAGGATTAAAACTACCAGAGAGTATTGGAGGCGATCTTTATCTCAGTGGTCTCACCTCCGCAGAAAAATATAAACTAAGAAAAGAATATCCTCAACTAAACATTATTTAATTTTTACTAACTAATTAGTATAGTTCTTTTAAGATGAACGCATTTTTGTTTAAATAGGCTTTTTACCCTTAGTGGATTACTCTATAATTTAAATGGATAAACTTTCTACTTTTTACCCAAAAATAAATTACTTTGTAATTTGAATGGGTAGCCCTTTAACTCTATACTAATTCTATGGGTACTCTCTATATTGTTGCAACACCTATTGGAAATTTAAAAGATATCACCTTGCGTGCTATTGATGTTTTAAACTCTGTAGATATTATTCTTGCTGAAGATACGCGCGTTACTAAAAAACTTCTTTCGTCCTATAATATAAGAAAACCAGTTCTCAGGTATGATGAAAAGACAAGCGGAGCAGAATGTAAAAGAATTGCTAAGAATCTTGAGAGGAATAAGAAAATAGCTCTTGTTACAGATGCCGGAACTCCGGGTATTTCTGATCCTGGGTGGCGTTTAGTTTCTGTGGTGAGAAAAGAGGCCCCACAGGTAAGCATAGAGCCTATTCCAGGAGTTTCTTCAGTGATAACGGCGCTTTCTGTTTCTGGTATATCTGCTGGGCAATTTACATTTTTAGGATACGTCCCTCATAAAAAGGGTAGAAACACATTTTTTAAAGAGCTTAATTTAATAAAAGTTACACCTATTGTATTTTTTGAATCGCCTCATAGGATTAAAAAAACATTAAACTCTCTTAATGAAACTCTTAAAAACAGAGAAATAGTTGTTGCGCGTGAGCTTACAAAACTTTATGAGGAAGTCTGGTGTGGAGCACCAGACAAAGCCACCTCTCATTTTACGGAAGAGAAAGAGAGGGGAGAGTTTGTGATAATAATAAGATAATATTTAAGATCTGAATTTTAAATTAAAAAATTTATGATAAAGCGTTTGTTTGATATTATTTTTGGTTTTTTAGCATTTATTATAACGCTTCCTTTATATCCATTTATCATAGCTTTAATCTTTTTTGATGATGGGCGCCCTCTATTTGTTTCACTTCCGCGTATTAGTAAGGGAAATATTGTGTATGTCTATAAATTCAGGTCAATGATACGTAATGCGCAAAACAAAAAAAAAGATCTGGAACAATATAATGAGCGTAAAGATGGACCGCTTTTTAAGATGAAAGACGATCCACGAATTACTTATTCGGGAAAAATTTTAAGAAAATTTCGCTTTGATGAGTTACCTCAGTTATTAAATGTATTACAAGGACGACTATCTCTTGTGGGCCCACGACCACACGAGCCAGAGGAAATGGAGCAATATCCAGAGGAGTTTAAAAATTTATGTTTAGCAAAGGGGGGACTCACAGGGATTTCTCAAATAAGTGGAGCTTCTGCATTGCCATTTAGACGTGAGTTGGAGCTTGATAAAAAATATTTAGAAGATCAATCAATATTTTTAGACTTAAAGATTCTCGTAAAAACAATTGTCCTTTTTTTCTTTGATCACACGGGGGTATAGAAATGATTAGTAATAGTGGGAATATTTTTATAAAAGTTGTATAATGAAGACTCTGTTCTTTTTATTATTTTAAATTTAAAACAAAAGGAGGTGTTTATGAATAATAGAAGAAAGATTCCTACCTCCATTGTTGTGTTTTTTTGTGTCATTGTTTTTGTCTTTATTGTCATTTTGTTTGATGGAAGTTTGAAAGGAATTTTCAGTGCCAGCGGTATTGTCGGGACAATAGCAATTTTCACAAGAATATTTTAATTCTATATTCCCGACCTCTTGGTCGGGTTTTTTAATTGTCTTAGGAGGTAATTTGGTTGTACAATGAAATACATAATGAACCCTCTTAAACCTATAAAAATTGCAATTCTCCATGATTACCTAAATCAATTTGGTGGAGCTGAGCGTGTGTTGCAGACATTTCTAGAGATTTTTCCTGAGGCTGATATATATACACTCCTTTATCACAAAGAGAAAACATTTGGGATTTTTGATGACAATATAAAAAAGACAAGTTTTCTTAATAATAAATTTGTACAAAAACATCACAGAATTTTTATTCCTTTTATGCCTCTTGCTACATACGCCTTAAAATCCAAAGAGAAATATGATCTTGTTGTTTCATCAAGCGCCGGATATGGAAAAGGTATTCGTATAAATGCTCCATATCACATAAGTTATTGTCATAGCCCACTTAGATATGCATGGGAGATAGACTATTTAAAAGATTTGCCATTTTCACCATGGCCTCTTAAAGAAGTGATAATACGTCCTATAGCAAAATTATTGAGATCATGGGACAAAAAAAGTTCACAAAATGTGAACGTATTTTTTGCAAATTCAAACTATATCAAAAATAAAATCAAATCTTATTATGGAAGAGATTCTGAGGTAATCTATCCTCCTGTAAACAATGAGACCTTTTATCCTGAAAAAAAGAAAGTATCAAAAAGTAAAAAATATTATGTTATGGCAGGAAGACTTCTTTATTATAAGAGGTTTGATCTTGGAATTATTGCATTTAATAAAATGAAGAAAAATTTAAAAATTGTGGGAAGGGGTCCTGAATTTGAAAAATTAAAACGTATTGCGGATCCAAGGTATATTGAATTTATAAGTAATGCCAATGATGATGAATTAAGGAAAATTTATAGCAATGCGGAGGCGTTTATTTTTCCACAAATAGAAGATTTTGGTCTTGTTGCTGCTGAGGCGCAAAGCTGTGGGACTCCTGTTATTGCATTCAATATTGGTGGAGGAGCAGAAATAGTAATACACAAAAAAACAGGCATACTTTTTGATAAGCAAACTCCAGAAGCGATTATAGATGCGGTACGTGATGCAGAAAAAATTAATTGGAAACGTGGGGCTATTGCTAGAAGGGCCACTTTATTTTCCAAAGATACATTCAAAAAAAATATAATAGAAAAGTTTCACAAACTTGGATTTATAGTATGAATATATTTTTTGATGCACGTGCGCTTACTAATAAAAGGAAATCTGGTATAGATGAATATGTGCGTCTTCTTACTGAATCGTTACTTAACATTGATAAAAAAAATCATTACATATTTTTTACCAATGGTTTTTCAAAGACAAAAAAAACCCAGTTTTTAAAAGAAAGAGAAAATGTTTCAAGAGTTTCTTGGAGAATACCGAATAAGATATTTGATACAATATCATTATTGTTTTCAGAGCCGAAAGTGGAAAAGATTGTTAAAAGAAAAATAGATATTGTTTTTAGTCCTCACTTTAATTTATTAAACGTATCAAAAAAAAAGACAAAACGAATCATTGTGTTCCACGATCTCTCTCCCATACATTTTCCTGAACTTTATCCTGTACGAAAACAATTTTGGCATTGGCAACAAAACATAAAAGAGCAGGTAGAACGAACTGAGAAATGTGTTGCCGTTTCTGATTTTACCGCACAAGACCTCAGAAAAACATTTTTATTATCAGACCATAAGGTACAGAGAATATATTCAGGTATAAACCCATTTTATAAAAGGTTACCAGTTAGTGATATTTTAAACTTTAGGAGGTCTAAAAACCTTCAAAATCCGTTTCTGCTTTTTGTTGGTGTTTTGGAACCAAGAAAAAATATAACGGGTATTATTAAAATGTTTAATATTCTTAAAAAAAATCCTGAATATAATAATTTAAAACTTATTATTGCAGGGAAAAAAGGTTGGCTCTGTGATACAATTTTTAGAGAGGCAGGAATATCCGTGTCAAAAAGAGATATCATTTTTTGGGGAGAAGCATCATTTGAAGAACTACGTTTTCTCTACAATTCATGTGAAATTTTTGTGTATCCTTCGTTTTTTGAGGGTTTTGGATTTCCTCCGCTTGAGGCTCAAAGTTGTGGGGCTCCGGTTGTTGTTTCAAATAGATCGTCATTCCCTGAAATCATAGGAAATTCAGGAATGCTTGCTGATCCTTGGAGAATTGAGGAGCAAGTTTCAGCTATTGAAACATTAATGCAAAATAAAAAAATGAAATTGGAATATATCCAACGTGGTTATGAAAATATAAAAAGATTTTCTTGGGAAAAAACCGCTGAACAGTTTTTAAAACTTTTTAATGACTTAGCAGAATAATATGAAGAAAGTACCAAACAAAAACATAGACCCCGTACTTGTTGATATAAAACGCCCTGATTTTAATTATGAAAAATCTATGCATGGAGAGCGTCTTAATCTTACTCGTATTCCCCGTGCTCCTGATGAAAAAAAACCAAATTCAATTAAAAAGATTATTCTTGGATTCTCTGCTTTATTGATTCTTATTTTTATTGTTTTTACTGGATCAAGTTTTATTCAAGCAAAGGGAGTTTTAAAAGATGCTGGCTCAGTAATTACTGAGAATTTTTCCCAATCAATAAAGGCATTAAAAAATTTTGAACCTGATAAAGCAACTCAATATCTTAAAAAGAATAATGAAGAAATAGGAAGTATTAATTCCTTTTTAAACACTATTTCAAACCAAACGATTTTGAGCACTATAGGGGGAATTATTCCTGCATTTAAAAATACGGGAGTTCTTGTTTCAGACGTGACCGGTCTCAATATGAATTTTATAAACCTTTCTGAAAATATAAGTAATCTAGAAAAAAATGGCTTTGCGTATTTTCAGTCAGATGGTGAATCATTTATACAAAGCATTACAAAAATAAGAGATTTAGTAAAAGAAATTTTAGAACAAAGTAAATCTATAAAGAATACGACCACAGAACTTAAAAAAGTTTCCTCCGCTTTTGATGTTATTGATAAAGATCTTGGGAATCAATATGTAACACATAGCGCCGATCTTTATCAGGTTCAAGAATTTTTGGATAATTTTTTAGGCATCATAAATTCAAAAGAAGATCGTCATATTGTCATACTATTTCAAAATCCTGCAGAAATTAGACCTGGGGGCGGATTTATAGGTAGTTATGCAGATATTACTATTCACCATGGACAGATGACTTCGCTAGATGTGAGGGATATCTATGATCCTGATGGATGGGTTTTAGAAAAAGTGATTCCACCACCTCCACTTCAGAGAACTACTCGCGATTGGGGTGCTCGTGATGCGAATTGGTTTTTTGATTTTTCCACCTCAGCACGAACAGTTTTACATTTTCTTGAATCTTCACAATTTTATAAAGATAGAGATACAACATTTGATGCAGCGATTGCGGTTAATATAAACGTGCTTGATACACTTCTTGATATAACTGGGCCAGTAAATCTTCCCGAATATAAGAAGACAATTACAAGTCAAAATTTTTTAGAAGAGATTCAAAGAGAAGTTGAGGCGGGAAATGATAAAAAAGCCGGCGAACCAAAGCGAATATTAAAGATTTTAGCACCTATTATGCTTGACCGTTTAAGTAATCTTTCTGGAGATTCGCAGCGTACACTTATGGAAAAATTACAAGGTCACATAATGGACAAAGACATTATGTTTTATGCGAAGGAAGATAAAATTGAAAATTTCTTAAAATATACAAATATAGGAGGTAGCGTTTATAATCTTCCAAATAATTTTTGGGGGACATATATGGCGGTCGTAAATGCAAATATAGCAGGGGGAAAAAGCGACGCTTATGTACATGAAGATGTAAATGCAAAAATTGATATTGATACAAATGGGGGTTCGCTTACTGATTTGACGATTATGCGTACCCATACGGGAGATACACAAAAAGATTCTTGGTGGAGACAAACAAATCAAGATTACATACAAATATATACGACTCCTGCAAGCGCGCTTATTAATATAAAGGGGAATAATTCACGCAACTCTTCAAGTGGCTTTGATTATGAAAGGAATAAATATAAAGAAAATCTTGATTTAAAAAAACAAGAAGATTCAAAAGTTTTTTTGAATGGTTATAACACATGGGTACTTGAAGATAGTGGTAAAAAAGTTTTTGCAACATGGTTTACTGTTCCTGCTGGAGATTCAAAAACACTTGCGCTGAGATATCAGACAACGTATTCTAACCCCGATATTGTTACGATTGGAAACAAATACACTTTTATATTTGAAAAGCAATCAGGAGTTTCAAATTCACTTACCGCAACAATTTCTGCTCCGCTGGGCTATAAGTGGAAAGAAAGTGGGAGCGCTGTATATGTATATCGAAATGAGAATCCAGAAGGGCGAGTACAGTTTAACCTTACCCTCGCAAAATAAATTACAAATTATAATATTTAGAAATAAATGGAAGAAAAAAACATAAGGAATTTTGTTATTATTGCACATATTGATCATGGAAAATCAACGTTGGCTGATAGGTTACTTGAAGTAACAGGAACCATTGATAAGAGAAAAATGAAAGATCAATATCTTGATCAGCTTGAACTTGAAAGAGAGCGTGGAATCACTATTAAAATGGCTCCTGTACGAATGACCTATAGGCCAACGATGCTTGCAGATTCAAAATATATTTTGAATCTGATTGATACTCCAGGACACTCCGATTTTTCTTATGAGGTTTCTCGCGCGCTTGAGGCGGTTGAGGGGGCTGTTCTTTTAGTTGATGTAACGCAGGGAATACAAGCGCAAACGCTTGCAAATTTTCGTCTTGCTCGATCGGCGGGACTTACTATTATAGGAGCTCTTAATAAAGTAGATCTTTTTAAAAACGAAAAAGGAGAAACTAATTATGAAGACGAGAGGATTAAATCAACTTGTAGCGAGTTAGCACGTCTTCTTGAAGTAGATGAAAAAGAAATTCATTTTATATCAGGAAAAACAGGAAGTGGGGCGATAGAATTATTAGATGATGTTATTAAAAAGATTCCTCCGCCAAAAATAAGACATTCGCATGAAAGTTCGATTTCTCGAGCACTTATTTTCGATTCATTTTATGATGATCATAAGGGAGTTATTGCGTCGGTTCGTGTATTTGAGGGCTCAATAAATGCTAAAAATAATATCCATCTAGTTGCTACAGAAACAATCTCAAAAGTTAAAGAAATTGGATTTTTCTCTCCACACCTTACGCCACTTTCAACAGAAGGCGAAATACAAATGGGAAATATAGGTTATGTTGCGACGGGAATTAGAGATCCTGAAAAAATAAAAATTGGAGATACTCTTACTCAATCCGAAAGCGCTTTTACAAAGCATCTCATAGAACCACTGCCTGGATATAAGGAACCAAATCCTGTTGTTTTTGTTTCTTTTTATCCAGAAGATAATGATGATTATGAATTTTTACAAAAGGGGCTTCAAAAATTAAAATTAAATGATTCGTCTCTTTCTATAGAACCTGATCAAAACGAAGTTTTAGGAAGAGGTTTTAAGGTGGGATTTTTAGGACGACTTCACTTTGAAATAACCTCAGAACGTTTGAAGCGTGAATTTAAGTCAGAAACGGTGAATACCTTTCCTTCGGTGCTTTATAAGGTAAAGGCCGGAGATGAATGGATTCATATTGTAAAACCAGAAGAACTTCCTGAACAATATGATGAAATATGGGAACCTATAATTGCAATAGATATTATTCTTCCCCAAGAACACCTATCAAATATTTTAGGACTTCAGCAAAAATTTAGATTATCTGAAATTCTTACAGAAACAATAGGCGATAGAATTAAGCTTTCCGCAAGTATGCCACTCTCTGAGCTTATCAGTGATTTTGATGATCAGTTGAAATCAGCAACACGCGGGCTTGCCTCGTTCAGTTATGAAATGAAAGAGTATCAAAAGGCTGACGTTGCGCGTGTTGATATTGTTGTTGCTCATTCAATGATTCCTGGTCTTTCACGCTTTATAGCAAAAGATACATTGGAACGAGAGGCGCGTATGATGGTTGAGAGGTTAAAAAACCTTCTTCCTCGTCAGCAATTTACGCAGGCGGTTCAGGCAAGTGTTGGAACAAAAATTATTGCTCGTGAAGATATCCCCGCGCTTAAAAAAGATGTTACTGGATATCTTTATGGAGGGGATAGGACGAGGAAAATGAAACTTTGGAAAAAGCAGAAGAGAGGCAAAAAACGTCTTGGTGCTCGAGCAGATGTCCAGATTTCCGCAGAAACATTCAAGGAACTTCTCAAGAGATAAGTTTGCGTGATATACTGAAACTTAATAGATACTATTATGAGCTTAGAAACACGAAAACATATCGCAATTTTTTTAGTCGCAATAAGCTTTATATTAATTCAGATTATTATTGAAGTACTCTTTTTTTATTTTTTACTCATTTTTTTTGAAAAAACAGTGACATCTCTATTAAACCAAAAGACTATTCTTGTTGTGGTTCATTTATGTATCACTATTGTACTTATTGCTATTGCAAAACCATTTTCTAACAGATTTTATAGACAAAAGCAAAATATAGTATGAAAATTTGGAAAGCCATACTATTTATAATTATCGTTGTATTTCTTACTTTTGGAATTTACTCGCTTAAAAAAGAGAGAGATAGCTATACCGCTGAACGTGAAAATTTACAAAAAAAATTTGATGCACTAAAAAAAGAAGAGGAGACGTTAAAAGAAAAGATAGAGTATTATAAAAATACTGATAATTTATTAAAAGAAGCTCGTACCCAGTTTAATTTGAAGAAGCCGGATGAAAATCTTATGATTATTGTGCCTTCATTGAATATACCTACTTCTACAGCAAGTTCAACAGATACGAACCAGTAGGAATGCGAGATTAGTTTAGTGGTAGAACATGTGCTTCCCAAGCATAAGGCATGGGTTCGATTCCCGTATCTCGCACAATATAATAATGCAATGTACGTTTGTACATTAAAATAAACTTACTTATTGACGTTTTAATATAATTATTATATAATTTAACCACAAAAAGGTTGTTATTGTGATATAATTAAAACTAATAAACAAACTATGGCTGAAGCATTATCTCAAAAAGAATTAGATGAATTACTCGGTAAAAAACCAGAAGGTGAAAAGGACTCTCATGAGAATAAAGAAGAAGAGAAAAAAACGGGTGTTTTTGAAGATTCTGAAGGAAACAAAGAGTTTTGGAAGAATGGAGAAATGTATGCCAAAAAATTTACAGATGGCAGGTTTATAAAATTTAGAGACGGAAAACAGAAAGAACTAGGAGAAGAAACAAGTAAAGAGGTTTTGAATACAGAAGGTAATAAGAAACGGGAAGAGGAGTTAAGTGCAGGTTCTACCAGCGAGGTAGGGAAATCAAAAACAAAAGAAGAAGCCGTCATCACGGAGAATATTCCGTGGAGTTTTGGTTTGGAACAAGAGGAAAAAATATCCGAAACTAAAAAAGAAGAGCCAGAAAATAAAGGCGTTAGTGAAAATGAGGCGCAAAGAATAATTAATAAAGAGAAAGAATCAGCATTTTTAGATATAGACAGAGATTTATTGGAGAGAAATCCAGCTAGATATTTTGAAAAAAATATAGAAATGAATAGGAATATTTTAAAGAGGCTCAAACTTGGAGAAGATGTGTTAGGAAAAATTACCAATAAGAGCCATCAAGATCGAAGAATTGCCACAACTGAGAGAAAAATCAAAGAGGATACTGAGGTTTTAGAATATTTGAATTCAAAAACCGTGAGTGAAAAAAAGAATGAAGTTGAACTCATGGGTGAGAGGTCGCTTAAACTTGAAGAGCCAATTCAACAAGAAAAGGTGATTCGAAAAGAACAACCTCCTATAAAGATGGATTTCAAAGGAGAAAAGAAAAAAAAGAGAGGATTTTTAAGTATTTTCAAAAAATCAAAAAACAAGAAAGAAAATAACGCTGATACTTTAAAAATTGAGGAGAAGTCTGAAAATAATTTATCAAAAGTAGAGCCTCAGAAGGAATTAGAAAAAGAGACTGAAGATACTATAGAAACAAAAGAAGCTCACTCAGAAACGGAAACCTCTCTTATTAAAAAACGTAATGCGTATATACAAACTTATGGTGAGTGGAAAGTATCTCATAAAAACGAGAAAGAAGAGAAAAAACAAAAATTAGATTCTCTTTATAAAGAGTACAGAGATGAGCGTGTAAAATCAGCTAAACAAGAATATGAGAAAAAGAAACAGGAACTTGAGAAAAATGGGAAAACGGGAGAAGAATTAGAAAAGGAATTAAAGTTATTTCAGGTAGGAGAATTATTTAATAAATATGTATTAGAGGAAGAAAATATATTAAATGGGAAAAAAATAGAAGCTTTTCCAAAAAGAGAAAGGGGTATTATTAAGAGAGGCATTGATAAGTGGATACAACTTCCAAAAGTTGCCAGATGGGCTATTTCTGCGAGTGTAGCGACTGGTATTGCTGTTGGGGCGGGTGTTGTAGGTGTTGGAGCTGCAGCGGGATACGCAACGACACGATTTGCTCGCGGGGTTATGGGAGGAACTGCAGCAATAGGTACAAACGCCGCTTTTACGGGGCTTTTCTCTACGTGGGATAAGATTACCGGATATAACAAGAAGCAAGAGCAGGAATTTGAAAATATAAAGAAATCTGATGACTTTGTTAAATTCTTTTCGCAAAATTTGGAAAAAATAGAGAAACTTCGTGAGGATAAAGCAAAAAGAGAAAAGCGGAAAGAAATAGCGAAACTTATTGGTTCAGCTGGAGCCGGTATATTTGTCGGAATGGAGGCGGGTAGTATTTTGCATCATTTGGATGTAGCTTTTGGAACACATCTAGGAACGGGAGTAGAGCATGTCAGTGGGGGAAAGACGGATGATATTGTTAACGAAACCCCTCCACAAAAGAATATTGCTGATATCTTTGATCAAAATAGTAAATTCCTTGAACAGATGAAAGAAGGTGCAAAGCGTTTTAACGATGAGCAAATGCGTATTGCTGAGCTTGCTACAGTCCACAAGGGAGAAGGTGCTTGGCATGCAGTCTATCGTCAATTTGAAGATCAAGTTCAACATAATCAAAACCTTGGAAAATTTGGTTTAAAACCGGAAGACTTAGATAATGCAGAAAAGGTAAAGCATGCACTAAACAAAGCAACACAAGAATTTTTGGAAGAAAATGGATATATAAAACCAGATGGTTCTATTGAAGAATGGGTTAAAACACCAGGCACAAAGATTTTTGTAAACGAAGCATATGGTTCTCCACGTGCATCAGCTGATAATCTTATGGAGCACAAGAACATAGGTTCTGCTATTAAGAGCGAAACACCAGAACCAACTATGCATGATACGCTAACAGAGATAAAACCCAAAGGCATTGATATTCCAGATACGCCCGTAGAAATGGGAACGCCATTTACTAATGCTGGAGCGTTTATAAACACAAATGAGAGTCTAATTCAAGAAGCTGGAAAATCAATTGAAACTAATTTTGATCACATAAAACACATGACACTTGCAGATCAGGAAAAGTTTTTTGCAGATAGTGTAACGTTACAGAAAAATCTTGATATGTATGAAAATGCCATTAAAGAAATTAAAAAATCTGGAGTTGATCAGTTTGGGAAAATGGGAAATATAGAGCGCCTTACAGAAAAAATGGATTTAGTAAAAAATATACAAGAGAAAATGGCGCAATTACAAGAATTTCATGAGAAGTTTAAAAATGCATACGAGGGTATCGTCCAGGACTCAGGACTTTCTATGAATGAATATATTCGTGATGTTTTAACTGGTTCTGAGGGAAAGCAGATGAAAGTTGTTGATTTAGTTCATGATTTAAATATTGGCGCACTAAAACAAAATCTTGAACCGCTTGGAAATTTTGTATTTGATAAAATTGATCCTTATAACATAAAAGAACAGTATGCTATGACGGTTGATGAATTTATTCAAAAGGTCGCCCAAGAACAAGCGGAATAATATATGAATATGACACAAAACATAATTCAAGAACTGGGATTGGAAACTCTCCCTCAAGAAAAACAAGAAGAAATAATTCTTAAGATCGGAGATATTATTAATCAAAAAATATTAATACGTGTATTGGATGAAATGTCTGAAGATCAGAAGGATTTATTTGAAAAGTTTTTGGCCGATAATAAAAGTAATCAAGGAGCAATCTTTGAATATCTCCATTCTCATATAGATGGATTTGATACTATGGCCCGTGAAGAGATAGAATCTTTTAAGAAATCTGGTATGGATTTTATACAAAATATATAGAAATAAATCACAGAAAATATTAAAAACTCCCAAGATAAACAATCTCGGGAGTTTTTTGTATCAGATATATTTATATATTATTTTTCTTCGTCTAGGTCTTTTTTTATCTCATTAAAATCATTTTCAACTTCTTTAAGACGAGCTTTCAACTCTTTGATAAGAACGGCGCCCTCCTTTACTTTCTTTAATCCTTCTTCTACGTCTATTTCTTTTTGTTTTTCAAACCAATTAGCGACTTCTTCAAGTTTACCAAGTGATTCTGAAATACTCGTTTTTTTTGTTGTCATATTTTTAAATTATTTTTTGAATTATAACATCAGAGACTTCTGAAGTAAATTCTCCCGAGGCCATTTTTGTTTTAACCATCTCTCCTTTTTTTATATTACGAACATCGCGAATTATTTTTCCAGAACTATTTTTTACAATACTGTAACCAAGTTGAAGATTACGCTCTGGACTCATTGCTGAGATAAAGGATTCGGTCTTTAAAATTTTCTCATTTATATTACGGATTGAATTTCCCATCTTTTCGTTAAAAAGACGCGAGTGTCTCTCAATATTTTTAGTGGTTTCAACGATAGTACGCTCTATCAATTGAAGACCTCTTTTTATATTGTTTTCTGCTCGATCTAGAGATATAAAGATTTGTTTAAACGCGCTTGATATAATATTTCCCGATGAGCTTATTTTTTCGTAAGCTGACTTTATTACTGATTGATAAGAATTCCATATAGACACCTCAAGTAACGGCATATGTTTTGTTAATTGATTCCATGAATTATTTATGGTGATTGCGGCAATAGACGGCGTTGATGTCATTACATCTGCAACAAGGCTTGCAATAGGAATGTCTCTGTCGTGTCCGATGGCACATATTGTGGGAGTTGGTGATGAAAATAATGCACGCGCAACAAGTTCATTATTAAATGCTTGTAAGTCTTCTAAACTTCCTCCGCCTCTCATAATGACAATAACATCAAGATCGGGCATTTTTGTGTTAAACCATTTAATACCTTTTATTATTGTTGACACCGCTTTAATTCCTTCAACACGAGAGTCATAGAGGTGTAAGCGTATGCCTAATTGAGAAAGATTTTTTCTAAAGTCATCTATAACCGCACCCGTTTTTGAAGTTATAATTCCTACAGAAGAGATAAATTTAGGGAGCTCTCTCTTTCGTTTAAATAAGCCCTCTTCGTCAAGTTTTTTCTTAAGAAGTTCATACGCTTTTTTAAGCGATCCTTCTCCTGCAAGTTCAATAGATTCTATGCGGAAATTGAAACGTCCACGAGCTTTATAAATACCTGGAGTGCCTGTAACTTTTATCTCCATTCCGTCTTCAACTCCAAATCCAAGACCTCGATATGCAAATGGATTCATATAACAATCCATGATACTTCCATCGTCTTTATCTTTTAGTGAAAAATAAAAACCAGTTTGGTGGGGTTTTGCTCCCGTAACCTCTCCCTGTACGGAGAGTTGACGAACACTTACCAGTGTATTTATGTAATCTAAAAATTCACTAACTGAGAAAATTGAGTCTTCAAGAAAGTCATCTAAATTTGATTGTTTGCTCATATGCATGGTTTAAGTGTAGCATAGAAGTAAACCTATGATTATTGATGATGTAACTATAACAATAAAAGCTGGCGATGGCGGAAAAGGAGCTGTTGCTTTTAATAAAAATCTTATGTCTCTCGGTCCCGCAGGAGGAAGCGGAGGAAAGGGAGGTAGCATTTTTGTTACCGGAGTTTCCGATCTTTCAGCGCTTAAGCAGTTTAGATTTAAAAAACATATTGAAGCAAAAAGAGGTGCTGATGGGAAGGGTCAGTTTTCTGACGGGCCTAATAGTCCTGATATAATTTTACAAATTCCTGTTGGTACAATTATTCATAATGTTGATACGGGGGAAGATAAAGAAATTTTAAAAATTGGAGAAACTATATTGCTTGCTAAGGCGGGCATAGGGGGAAGGGGAAATTTTCATTTTAGATCATCGCGTAATACGACACCAAAACAAGCACAAGGTGGTCGTCCTGGGGAAAAATTTACCATACGTCTTGAACTGAAGTTAATAGCTGACGTTGGTTTTATTGGTTTACCTAATGCCGGTAAATCCAGTCTTTTGAATGCACTTACTAACGCACGGGTAAAGACAGCAAACTATGCATTTACCACGTTAGAACCAAATTTGGGGGCCTATTATGGACTTATAATAGCTGATATCCCTGGTCTTATTGAGGGGGCGTCTTCAGGAAAGGGGCTTGGAACAAAATTTTTGCGTCACATAGAACGAACAAAGGTATTATTTCATCTTATTTCTTCGGAATCAGAGAATGTTGAAAATGACTATGCTGTAATTCGAAAAGAACTTGAAAATTGGAATAAGACACTTATTGAAAAGAAAGAGTATATACTTCTTACAAAAACAGATTTAATTTCCAAAGAAGAAATAAGAGAAAAATTGCAAAAATTAAAGAAAAAGGCACCCCAACCAATTTCACTTGAAGATGAAGAATCAATAACAAGAGTGAGAAAGCTATTGAATGAGGTTCAAGAAGAAAAAAAATGGAAAGAGGATTTTGGGAAAAATTAAATAAACCTATTTTTGCATTAGCCCCAATGGCAGATGTTACGGACGCCACATTTAGGCAAATCATCGCACAGTATGGTAAGCCCGATGTTATGTGGACTGAATTTGTTTCGTGTGATGGGCTTTGTTCTGCTGGAAGAAAAAACTTGCTTATTGATTTGAAATATTCTGAAGCAGAACGTCCTATTGTAGCGCAATTTTTTGGAGCAACTCCAAAAAACTTTTATATATGTGCAAAACTTGCTGTAGAACTTGGTTTTGATGGAATTGATATCAATATGGGATGTCCAGATAAAAACGTAGTGAAACAAGGCGCTGGCGCGGGTCTTATACGAACACCAAAGCTTGCGCAAGAAATTATTTATGAAACAAAACGTGGTGCAGGAAAACTTCCTGTGTCTGTAAAAACTCGGGCGGGCGATATAGAAAACACTATTTCTAAATGGCTTCTTTATCTTTTAGAAACAAATCCAGTTGCGATAACAATTCATGCACGAACGCGCAAAGAACTTTCTCTTGTTCCGGCACGTTGGGATATTATTTCTGAGGCAGTAAAAATAAACAGAGAATATTATGGTTTGACCAAAGAAAAAACACTTATCTTAGGGAATGGGGATGTTAAAAATTTAGAGGAGGCAGAAGAGAGGATAATGGAAATTGGGGCAGATGGAATAATGTTCGGAAGAGGTATATTTGGAAATCCGTTTTTATTTAATAAAAAAAATAGAAAAATTTCGATTGAAGAAAAATTGCGAGTTATGATTGAACATACCAAACTTTTTCAGAAAATGTTTTTTAATAAAAAAGAGGAGAGGTGGATAAAAAATTTTGATATTATGAAAAAACATTATAAAGCGTATATGCAGGGCTTTGATGGTGCGAAAGAATTACGAGTTAAGTGTATGGAAGCAAAAAATGCCGATGAAGTGGAGAAAATAATAATGAATTTCAAAACGCTCAATAAATCAAAATTCATTTAAAACTTAAAATTCAAAATTATTATATCTTATGCTATAATATTTTTTATGGATATATTATTTTTTGCAGAGATAATTTTCTTTGTTGGGGGAGCGCTATTTTTTATTGCGCTTATTATTATAACGATAATGATTGGTTGTTATACAGCCTCAATCGCACGACATATTTGGAAAATATCACAAAATATAGAGAAGGTCTCAAGTGAAATACAAGGTAATATTGAAATGGTTATTGAAAAACTTCATGCGATACCATTTTTTTCTTCTTTTATGAAAAAGTGGGCTCAGAAAAATACGAATGGAAGGAGAAAAAAAATAATTTAGTTTATTACGAAAAAATATTATAAAAAACGCCAATATCATGGCGTTTTTGTATATCCAAATTCAGAAATAAGAAACATATGAGACTTTTCGGATACATGAAAAGCCATGTGAATACATGGCAAATTAACTAATATGAAGGGGTTTGTAAGTAGTTAGGAAGAAGCAATATACTTTATGGATAATAATCCCAAAAGCAGAAGAACAAGTCCGTATCATCACTTTCTGGAAGAAACACGGGTATACGGCAATCAAAGAAGCATTTGGAGTTTCATATATTCCACACTCTTCAGATAGCAGTCATTGTATCCCACGA